>JACCDY011146961.1_pt1 | contig 18945 bp, 15 predicted proteins | sample 7446391 | NCBI WGS metagenome assembly JACCDY01 (sample SAMN15323451, study PRJNA562643) | freshwater metagenome | isolation source: river surface water | place: USA:Blue River Watershed | collected 2017-08-18
AAGAGGTTTGGTTTCAACAGGGGCCGCTCGACGCTGCGATTCGCGCCTCGATTGCAATTCCGAGTCTGCTCTCCTCAGTCACGGTCGGCGGGCGACTAATGGTCGATGGTGGTCTACTCAACCCACTGCCAATCGCTCCGCTCGCCTCCACCAAAGCGGACCTAGTAATCGCAATCTCACTCTCTGGTCCCGGCAATGACCACCCGATGGGAAATCCTTCAATCATCTCGAGTGACAAGAAAGCAGCCAGGTCAAACACTGACACCCACCAGTTGGCGAAGATTCCAAAAGGCATCAGCACCTTTGAGGTGATGGAGCGCTCAATCGAGACTATGCAGAGCATCATCACCAGGTATAGAACCGCGGGCTACCCGCCAGACTTGCTGGTTGAGATTCCGATCGACTCGATAGGAATGCTGGAGTTTCACAAAGCGAAAAATCAAATCGAGCTTGGTCGCAAGCTCACCGCGAAAGCCATCGACAACTGGGGCATCAAATGAGTCACGACAAACACGTCACCTACACCTCCTACCTAAAGGTCAACGAGCTACTTGAGCTTCAGCAGCCGCTGAGTGATGGACCAGAACACGATGAACTGCTGTTTATCACCATCCACCAGGTTTACGAGTTATGGTTCAAGCAATTGCTTCACGAGGCCAATGCGCTGCAGCGATCACTCGAGCAGGGCAAGACCCATAGATCACTCGCGATTTTGGGTCGGATGCGAAACATTATGAAAACCTGCGTCTCCCAGCTGGACATCCTGGAGACCATGACTCCGCTGCAGTTCAACTCGTTCCGTGATCGCCTGAGCTCGGCATCTGGCTTCCAATCTGCGCAATTTCGTGAACTTGAAGCGGTTTTGGGTAGACGCGATCAGGCTGGTGCTAATGCCGAGAAGTCATCTGGCATGGGCATGGCTGAGCACCTGGTTCCGGGATCACCCCAGCGCGCTCGTGTCGAGGATGCCATGAGAAGGCCGTCTCTATGGGATTCAGCGCTTGCCTACTTCAACTCCAGAATGCCAATGCCCGCATCAGCGCTTAGGCGCGATGTCACCATGGCATGGGAGCCGAACGAGCAGGTGCAGCGGGCACTAATTGAACTGCATCGCAATGACCCTGAAGCCTCCATGGTCGGCGAAGCGCTGGTGGACTTAGATGAGGGGCTTCAAGAATGGCGTTATCGCCACGTCAAGATGGTGGAGCGCACGATCGGAAGAAAGATGGGAACCGGCGGTTCTTCGGGCGCGGGCTATCTCGCAAGCACCCTGTTCAATCCAGTTTTCCCGGATCTGTGGGCGATCAGGTCTCAGTTCTGAGCAGCTCGGACTACGTTTCGAACCAGCATGGCTCGGGTCATTGGACCTACGCCTCCCGGATTTGGCGATAGGTAGCCGGCAACCGAGACCACCTCGGGGTGAACATCACCAACCAACCCACTCTCAGTTCTGGTGATGCCAACATCCAAAACAGCCGCACCCGGTTTCACCCACTCGGGCTTCACAAAGTGCGGACTACCTAGCGCTGCAACGATGATGTCTGCGCGCTTAACGTGCTCTGGCACATCTTTAGATGCACTGTGCAAAGTGGTAACGGTTGCATCGAAACCCTTTCGCGAGGCTAACAATCCAAGGGGTCTGCCTACGGTTAGCCCTCGCCCGAGAACCACCATTTCACTCCCCACAATCGGCACTTCGTAGCGCTGCAGAAGTTCCAGAATCCCGCTTGGGGTGCAAGGCAGTGGAGACGTAATCTCGCCCGAAACATTCATCACGAGCTTGCCTAGATTGACTGGGTGTAAGCCGTCTGCATCCTTGTCCGGATCAATCAACTCCAGCATCTGATTCGCATCAATGCCGTTCGGTAGCGGCAGCTGAACGATGTAGCCAGTTACCTCTTTTGCTGAGTTGAGGTCGTTGATTGCTGCGACCACATCCTGCTTTGTGGCGGTGGCAGGCAAGTCGATGCGAATCGATTCGACTCCAACCTCAGCACAATCCCGATGCTTACCAGCAACGTAGGAGTGTGATCCAGGGTCATCCCCGACCAAGAGTGTTCCCAGTCCAGGAACAACAGATTTTTTCTTGAGCGCAGCAACCTCGATGGCAAGCTCAGCCTTGATCTGACGAGCAATCGCCAATCCATCGAGTTTGATTGCGGTCATGTTTAGTAAAGCGGGAAGGCTTCGGTGAGTTTGCGGACTCGAGCCTTGAGAGCGATGGTGTCTGCTCCCGGCTTTAGCGCTTCAGCGATGATGTCGGCAACTTCGGTGAACTCATTGGCACCGAAACCACGAGTTGCCAATGCCGGTGCACCAATGCGAATTCCCGAGGTAACCATTGGTGGTCGAGGATCATTTGGAACTGAATTCTTGTTCACGGTCACTCCAGCTTCGTGGAGCACATCCTGAGCGGTCTGCCCATCGATGGCGGCGTTGCGGAGGTCGACCAAAACCAAGTGGACATCGGTACCTCCTGTTAGCACCGAGATGCCGGCATCGGTAATGTCCTTCTGAGTTAGACGGTCGGCAATGATGCGAGCTCCCTCAATGGTTCGCTGCTGGCGCTCAACAAAGTCAGGCTGCATAGCAGCCTTGAAAGCCACTGCCTTTGCTGCCACAACATGCATCAGCGGACCTCCCTGCTGACCAGGGAATACAGCGGAATCGATCTTCTTGGCATACTCGGCCTTGGACAGAATCACACCGGATCGAGGGCCCGCTAGGGTTTTGTGAACGGTTGAGGAAACCACGTCCGCGTATGGCACGGGAGATGGGTGAAGACCAGCCGCTACCAAGCCAGCGAAGTGAGCCATATCGACCCAGAGCTTCGCTCCAACTTCATCAGCGATTGACCTGAAGGCCGCGAAATCTAGATGACGAGAGTAAGCAGACCAACCAGCAATCAAAACCGCAGGCCTGGTTTCCAGCGCACGCTGACGAACAATGTCCATGTCAATCAGGTAGGTGTCTGGGTGCAGCTCATAGGCGTGTGGCTCATACATCTTGCCCGAGAAGTTGAGCTTCATTCCATGGGTTAGGTGTCCACCATGTGCCAGCGACAGACCGAGAATACGGTCTCCTGGATTGGCCAGCGCCATCATCACCGCGGCGTTTGCAGTTGCGCCCGAGTGTGGTTGAACGTTGACGTGCTCAGCACCGAAGAGCTGCTTTGCGCGATCACGCGCCAACTCCTCGGCAACGTCGACGACCTCGCAACCTCCGTAGTAGCGCTTGCCTGGGTAGCCCTCGGCATACTTATTGGTAAGCACCGATCCCTGCGCTTCGAGAATTGCTCTCGAAACAAAGTTCTCGGACGCAATCATTTCTAGCGTGTGACGTTGACGATCTAGCTCTTGCTCCAAAACGGCAGCAATTTCTGGGTCAACCTCGGATAAAGGGGCATTGAAGCTGGCTGGCTGTGTGGACATGGCTGGAGTTTACCAGCCAGCAAAGGGGTTTCTGCCCCTAGAACTCAATAGGATTGAGCCCATGTCGACCAAGGAACACTGGGTTCTAACCTTCATCTGTCCAGATCAGCCGGGCATTGTTCATGCCATCTCTGGAGCGGTGGTCGGCATTGGTGGAAACATCACCGAGTCCAAGCAATACACCTCGACGGACACCGGCCGCTTCTTCATGCGGTTACAGATTGAAGCAGATATCACCAAGGCTGATTTCGAAAAGCAGTTCGAGACGATCGCAGCAAAGTTTGATATGGAATACGACCTCGACTTTGTTGGCCGCCCAATGCGAACCATTGTGCTGGTGAGCAAAGCAGGTCACTGCTTAAACGATCTGCTTTACAGACAACACTCGGGTCTATTGCCAATCGAGATCCCAATGATCTTTGGCAACCACCCAGAGCTTTCTTCCATCGCAGGTTTTTACTCGATTCCCTTCGAACACAACAAGATCGAGACCGGTGTTGACAAGGCGCTGTTCGAAAAAAGACTTCGCGATTTCATCCGAGAGAACGACATTGAATTGATTGTTCTCGCTCGCTACATGCAAATCCTCTCCCCCGAGTTCTGTAAGGAATTCGAGGGCAAGATCATTAACATCCACCACTCCTTCCTGCCTGGCTTCAAAGGCGCGAACCCATATGCCCAGGCACATGCACGCGGCGTGAAGCTAATTGGAGCAACAGCTCACTTCGTTACCGAGGATTTGGATGAGGGTCCGATCATCGAGCAGAACGTGACTCGAGTAGAGCACTCTGACTCGAAGCAACACCTTGTTCAAATCGGACAGGACGCGGAGTCCAAAACCCTAACCCAGGCGGTTAAGTGGTTTGCGGAACACCGCGTCCTGCTAGATGGTCAAAGGACCATCATCTTCCGATAGTTCGATAGGCACCAAAGCCGAACAGCCCCAGCAGGGCCAACAGAACCAAGCTCTCCCTCCAGGGGAATGACTCCCTCTCCTCTAGCTCAATTTCTGGGCCCGAAACAGCCTGCGCAGTTGGTTTTGCTGTGGGTTTATCCGGCTCTACTTTCGAGATTTTCTCGGTGACACTTTCTCCACCGTCTATCGGTTCAGCACGAGAATCTCTGTCGGAGGAGGCTTGAGTTTTTCCTACCGTGTCGACGGGAGTTGTTGCTGTAGCCAGCAGATCCTGACCCAGGAAATCATCAAATTGATTCCAGGGGCCATTGTCCTCGGGGAGCAGAGCTTCGATTTCCTCGGACACTGTCTCACCCGATGTGGTGGGACTTGCGCTAGCTGATGCTGTCTCCGAAATGGTTACCGATTCAGAAACGGAGATTTCACTAGCCGGAGTGGGTTCGACCACAATTGGAGGACCTACCGGCTGAGGTTGAGGTTCAGGCTGTACCACCTCTGCCGGTGGCTGAGCAGGCTGTGGCTGCGCTACTGGAGCCGGTTCGGCTTCAGGGGACTGGCTTTCGAGAACCGAAACTGGTTCCAGATTTGAGACCTCGAATACCAGGACCTCACTGCCTGCAGCATGACCAACCAGATCAGAGATGGACGCCAGGTTTACACTCCAGCTGAAGGTGCCATAGCCGCAGATTTGACTCTGAGCATTGACCTGTTGCGAGCAGGTTGTGGTGCTCGAGAATGAAATCGCATCAGGTTCGATAACCACAGTTTCGCTAAATTGCAGCTGCAGCTCATAGCTAAAAGTCACATCTCCGCTGAAGGTAGTCTGAGCACTCATACTGGGTGCGGTTTGATCAATGATGAAACTCAGACTCTGTGCACTCGGCCCAGAATTTCCCCATGAATCAACGGCTAGATCAGGGTTTACCCCAACCAAGTTGACCCCCTCAGAACAGGAGCTCAGCACGATCTCCGAGGTGCTAATGGATAACTCACATCCGGTTACCGAGAAGTAATCCGGGACCGGAATCAGATCTGAATAGGTGATCGAAAGCACCACCGAGGACGTTGAATATCTGGCCTGCGGCTCAGAAATTGTGAGGCTTGGTCCAACCAGATCGTTCATCGCAATGGCTGTGACATTAGTTAATGGGCCGACTTCCCACTCCCCTACCGACATGGCATTCAAGGTCAGCCCAATCTCTCCGTTTGAGCAGTTTCGCAGTCGAATGTTCGCAGTGTTGAGATTGATACTGACTCGATTCACCTCACAGCTACCGGATGCAAAACTAAAGTCTTGGGTGGTGAGATTTTGGATGTATTGGTTCATAACTAGGTCAAACGACATCTCGGTTCGATCAACCTGCGAGCCCGTGAATTGAACCACCGAAGGGAGCATTTGGTAATAGAGCAGAACTCGCCCATGACCCCAGTTGACTCCCGATTCAAAGCTCGCATTCGATGTGTAGTCAGAGTGAGCAAACGAGGACCCGCCGCCTCCGCCACCGCCATCGGTCCCGGTGGGATCATCGTCTCCTCCGCCACCTCCGCCGCCGTACCAGCCGCCGCCGCCGCCTCCACCGCCGGCTCGTGATCCGCTACCGCCAGCGCCACCTAAACCGAAGCTTCCAGCCTGAGGTAGATATCCAGTTGAGTTATTTACGCCAGGCAAGCCACCCGACAGCGATCCACCTTTGCCGCCGAGACCCTGGCCGTCTGTGCCATCGCCACCAACAAGCCCACCTGGACCGCCGGCACCGCCGGCGTAACCTCCGCCTCCGCCACCGCCTCCGGCAACGACAATTCGGCTCTCGAGATCACCGGTCAGTCGAATATCTGAGGCACCGCCACCAGCCCCCTCGTTATTTCGTGAACCACCTGAGGCACCGCCTCCGTTGTAACCACCGGGTCGGAAAGAGCCCATTGGCCCCGCACCGCCAACCTCTATGATGAGCTGCTCGGGGAGGTTTGTGAGATAGCCCTGAGCCAGCGCGCCGGCGCCTCCGCGGGCTCCAGAAGCTCCATAAATCTCGTAGCGAATTGTGCCGATACCGTCTGGAACCTCAAAAGTCTGAGGAGTGCCGGTGTAGTAATAGGACTGGACGCAAAAGCCGTTATCGCAGTCCAGGCCAGCCTGGGCAGGCAGAACTGGAAGCGTGGCTAATGGAAGTAAAGCAGCTAACAATGCATGAAGTTTTTTCATGCGCACAAAGTAAAACCCCCTGCAGATAGCTGCAGGGGGTTATCCACAGGGTTTGAAAACCCTGAGTTTTACTAGCCCAGGCGGGCCTTTAGGTTCTTAGCAAGAGTTGCCATGAACTCTTCGGTGGTCTGCCAAGCCTGGTGCTTACCAACAAGAGCCGCGAGGTCCTTGGTCATGTGGCCAGCCTCAACAGTCTTGATGATTACATCCTCCAAGGTCTCAGCAAAGTGCTGAACCTCAGGGGTGCCATCAAGCTTCGCGCGGTGCATTAGACCTCGGGTCCAGGCAAAGATGGATGCGATTGGGTTAGTTGAAGTCTTGTTGCCCTTCTGCCACTCGCGGTAGTGACGAGTCACAGTGCCGTGGGCTGCCTCAGCCAGAGCGGTCTTGCCATCTGGGGTGGTTAGCACGGAGGTCATCAGGCCGAGAGATCCAAAGCCTTGAGCCACGGTGTCGGACTGCACGTCACCGTCATAGTTCTTACATGCCCAGACATAGCCACCCTCCCACTTGAGTGCGGCAGCAACCATGTCATCAATCAAACGGTGTTCATAGGTAAGGCCAGCAGCCGCGAAGCGGTCAGCATACTCAGCGTCGAAGACCTCTTGGAAAGCATCCTTGAACGCGCCATCGTATGCCTTCAGGATGGTGTTCTTGGTTGACATGTAAACCGGGTAGTTTCGAGCGAGTCCGTAGTTGAAGGACGCACGAGCAAAGTCACGGATTGAATCCATGAAGTTGTACATACCCATCGCAACTCCACCGTTTTCTGGGTACTCGGCAACGGTCATGGTCTGTGGCTCTGAGCCGTCAGCTGGAGTCCAGGTAATGGTCACGGTTCCCTTGCCAGGAACCTTGAAGTCGGTTGCCTTGTACTGGTCACCGTGAGCGTGACGTCCGATGATGATCGGCTTAGTCCAACCAGGCACAAGTCTTGGCACGTTTGAGATGATGATTGGCTCACGGAAGACAACACCGTCGAGGATGTTGCGGATGGTGCCGTTAGGGCTCTTCCACATCTTCTTAAGCCCGAACTCAGTAACACGAGCCTCGTCAGGGGTGATGGTTGCACACTTCACACCGACTCCGTGCTTCTTGATGGCGTGCGCTGCATCAATAGTTACCTGGTCATCGGTTGCGTCGCGGTGCTCTACCGACAGGTCGTAGTACTCAAGATCGATATCTAGAAAAGGGAGGATTAGGTTGTCCTTGATGTCCTGCCAAATGATGCGGGTCATCTCATCGCCGTCTAGCTCGACGACCTTGCCAACCACCTTGATTTTGCTCATGTTTCTCCTGAAAAATTCGGCGCGAAATGCGCGAAAACAGCCTCGCCTAGCCTATCGGTTAGCATTGCCGCTGTGCACTCCGGGACAAAGCGGTTTGGAATAGGGCTGGTGGCTTTGCTACTACTGACTGGGTGCTCCCCGCAACCAAATCATGCTGCCTCGCCATCAACTGACACTAGTTCAGCAGCCATTGAGGTGGAGCAAGAAGCTGCGATGCCAACCACCTCAAGTAGCATTTCAGCTATGTCTAAATCCCTTACTGCTGCAGCAATTTGCGCGACTGCCGGTTTACTTCTCTCTGGCTGTGCTTCGACCGCACAAGCTCCTGAGGGTTATGTGGATCAGGTTGGAGTCCAGTTGTTTATGTACAACTGGAACTCTGTGGCGGCCGAATGTGAATACCTAGGCGAGGTCGGTGTGGATTGGGTGCTGGTTGCCCCACCCCAAGAGCACATCATCGGAGACAACTGGTGGACCATCTACCAGCCGGTGAGCTACCAGCTGGAAGGCCGCTTTGGCACTCGCGAAGAGTTTGCAAACATGGCGAAGACTTGTGGCGAGAACGGCGTTGACGTGATCGCAGATGCGGTGATCAACCACATGGCGAATAACAACGGCATCGGTTACGCCGGAACCGAGTTCACAAAGTATGACTACCCAGGTCTCTACGCTCTAGAAGACTTTCACCAGTGCGACATCACCTTTGATGATTCGATTCAAAACTATGCAGATCGCACCGAAGTGCAGACTTGCGAACTTCTCGGGCTTCCAGACCTCGATCAATCACGGCCGAATGTTCGCGAGAAAATTCTTGGCTACCTCAACGACCTGCTATCCCTTGGCGTAAAGGGCTTCCGATTTGATGCTGCCAAGCACATGGCGGCCGCAGATCTCGAGGCAATCGTTTCAGAACTTCCCGAGGGAACTCGCATCCTTCACGAGGTGATTCGCGGTAGCGGCGAGGATGTGCAGCCAGAGGAGTACTTGACCTCGGGAGATCTTTGGGAGTTCACCTATGCATATGCCCTGAAGAGCTACCTCGAGATGGAGATGATTGTTCCGGAGGGGCAAGACCTGCGTTATCTGGGACACGTTCCCAGTGAGAGCGCTGTTTCGTTCGTCTCGAATCACGATACAGAGCGCAATGGAAAGACCATCAACTACAGCAACATGGTTGACTTCGAACTGGCAACCACTTTGATGCTTGCCGAGAACTACGGCCAGCCCATGCTCTACTCCTCCTACGCATTCGCGGGCTACGACGATGGGCCAAACCAAACCGAAAGTGGCGTGAGTGATGTCACTTGCAATGCCGACGCTTCCGGATTTGTTTCAGCCAAGTCGGCGTATGAGCCGGGTGAATGGATATGCCAGCACCGATTCGCATCAACAGCAGCGATGCTCAAATTTCGTAAGGCTGTGATTGGGACATCGGTTGACGGGATTTACCAATCCGATTCGGGCTACGGCTTCTCGCGCGGCGATAAGGGCCTTTTCGCGCTAAACGCCTCAAGCACTGCGACTGAGCAGATTGAGTTTGCGACCAAGCTGCCAAACGGTGAATACACCGATCTGCTATCGGGAGAGAAATTCAAGGTTCAGGGCGGCAAGTTCACAGCGAAACTAAAGCCCAAGACTGCCGTGGCATTGGTTCGAGGCTAGTTACACCAATGAGTCGCGCCAGGCTTTATAAAGCTTGGCGAACTTGCCACTGCCCGCAGCCAACTCCGCTGGCGAACCGTCTTCGATAACTCTGCCGTGCTCCATAACCAAGACTCGATCGGCGATGGCAACGGTCGACAGTCGGTGAGCGATGATGATGGCCGTTCGACCCGCCAACAGAGTCTTGAGGCCCTGCTGAACCATGCGCTCTGACGGAATGTCTAGAGAGCTGGTTGCCTCATCGAGAATCAATACCGCTGGGTTTGCCAAGAATGCCCTGGCGAATGAAATGAGCTGGCGTTGACCTGCACTAACTCGGCCACCACGTTTATTCACATCCGTGTCATAGCCCTCAGGAAGCGACCGAATAAATTCATCTGCCCCGACCGCCTTCGCAGCCGCAACCACATCCTCGAAGCTGGCGTCAGGTCGACCAAGCAGGATGTTGTCTGCAACAGAACCTGAGAAAAGGTAGGCCTCTTGGGTGACCATGACCACTTCGCGACGCAGGTCGTCATTGGCGATCTCTCGGAGGTCTATACCGTCGAGCTTCACCGAACCTTTAGAGGGGTCGTAGAAACGAGAAACCAACTTGGCGAGAGTCGACTTACCAGCGCCGGTGGTGCCAACCAAAGCTATGGTCTGCCCGGCTGGTATCTCGAGATCCATCTCGTGAAGCACCACGGGGCCGCTGTTGTATTTGAACTCCACCGCAGCAAAGAGAATCTCGCCCTTGGCCTGAGATATCTTGGTTGGCTGGGCAGGCTCTGGAACTGAAGGTTCCTCCTCCAACACTCCCGAAATCTTCTCCAGGGCACTTGAGGCTGATTGATAGGAGTTGTAAAAAATCGCGATGTCTTCCATCGGATCAAAGAATCGCCTGGCATACAAAATCGCTGCCGTCAGCGCTCCGATGCCTAGATCTCCCTCGATTACCCGCAAGCCGCCAACTAGCAAAACCGCTGCAACTGTGATGTTGCCAATCAAAATTAGCCCTGGGTCATAGATGCCGAAAAGCTGAATGAGTTTGGCGTTTAGGCCGCGGTAGTTTTCGACCAAACCGCCAAAGTGCTCTTCGTTGCGCTTCTCCTTGCGGAATGCCTTCACCGCTCTGATGCCGGTCATAGTTTCAACGAAATACTGAATCAGCTTCGCTGAGGCAACTCGCTGTTTTCTAAAGCCTCGATTGGTTTGGACTTGGAACCAGCGGGTAAGGATTCCCAAGGGTAGGAATGAGCCCAGTAGCACCAAGAACGAAATTGGGTCAAGAATCAACAGCGCTATGGCGGTGAAGAGCATGAACAGAAGCCCAACGACAAGCTGACCCATGCCACCTGCCAAAAGCTCCTTGATGGATTCGAGGTCAGAGGTTTGTCTCGCGATAACGCGGCCAGCCGTGTAGCGCTCATGGAATTCGACCGAGAGTTTCTGGGTGTGGACGAACATTCGGTTGCGCAGAGCAAAGAGCATCTTCTGAGACACCTTTGCGGTGATCATCAAGAAGTAATAGACCAGCACGGCCGATAGCAAAGCTGCCGAGAGGTAACCGGAAACCACAAGCCAAAGTGAGCCCAGCTCACCTTCAACGGCCCTGGGGAGCGCCCAGTCAATACCCAGTGCGATTAGAGCTGGTCCTGCGACTCGCATCGCTGTCGAGAACAGCACTAGCACAGCTGCACCGCCGAGCTTGGCCTTCATGGGGGCTAGCATCGAGAACAAAAGCTTGCGCGAGCGAGCCCTGATGTAGCGAGACTCCTCTTTGCTGAGATCAGTTCTCTCTTCGTCGTTTGTGCCCTTCAGACTCACAGGTTCACCTCCCGCTCCTTGGCCTCTTGCTCCAATGATGAAATTACGAATCGATAGTGCTCGGAGGTCTTGAGTAGTTCTTGGTGAGTACCAAAAGCCGTGATCTTACCCTGCTCCATTAGAGCGACTTTGTCGGCGAGCATCACGGTTGATGGACGGTGAGCAACAATCAGTGCGGTGGTAGTGGTCAGCACGTGTCTGAGGGCATCCTCAACCATCGCCTCGGTGTCAACATCCAGCGCCGATAGCGGATCATCCAGCACCAAAACCTTTGGCGCTGCCGCTACCGCGCGAGCCAGCGCCAAGCGTTGGCGTTGACCACCGGAGAGACTTAAGCCCTCTTCACCCAACACTGTGTCGAGGCCATTAGGAAGTTCATAAACAAAGTGAGCTTGAGCAATCTCAATTGCCTGCTTCAGCTCAACATCAGTTGCATCTGGCTTGCCAAGCAGAATGTTGTCGCGGATTGAAAGCGAGAAGAGGGTTGCGTCTTCGAACGCCATTGCAAGGTGGGTTCTGAGCTCTCCCCTGCGGAGTTCCCTAATGTCCACGCCATCCAACAAAATCTCACCCTGAGTGACTTCGTGCAGGCGAGTTGTGAGTGCGGTGAGCGTGGTCTTGCCGCAACCAGTAAGTCCAATAAGAGCTACCGACTCACCCGGCTGCAGAGTGAGATTGATGCCGTTTAGGAGATCTGGGACATCGCTTGGAGAGTCTGGGTATCTGAAGTGAACATCCCTGAACTCCAAAAGCCCCTTGGGCGATTGAATGGTTTTTGCATTTTCTGGGTCTGAGATGGCCACCGGTTCATCCAGCACCTCAAAGTAGCGCTGGGTCGCACTCTTTGCTTCAAGCGTCATCGATAGCAAGAATCCCAATGATTCGGTCGGCCACCTCAGCACGATTGCGGTTGCAAAGAATGCCACCAGGCCGCCAACAGTGAGCTCCCCCTGAACCACCAAATAGACACCAGCCAGCATCGAGAGGCCGACTGCAAACTCAGGCAGCATGATCAGGTAGCGCCACAGGTTTGCCACGGCCCTGGCTTTAGTAATCTCGGTTTGTTTCAGTTCGAAGGCCTGCTCGGAGAATTGCTCCGCGGCAAAAGGTCCGCGACCAAAAGCCTTGAGCACTCTTACTCCGTGAACTGACTCCTCAACGCGGGTCGCAAGATCACCGGACTGGTCCTGAGACTTTCTCGCTATCTCGCCGTATTGCTTTTCAAACTTGAACCCAATGACCCAGATTGGGATTGAGACCACGAAAAAGATCAGCCCCAGCCAGATTGAATAGCTAAACAGAATCAACATTCCGACAGCAATGGTTAGGAAGTTTGCGATAAACAGCACCAAACCAAAGCTCAACCAGCGTCTAATCAGACTGAGGTCAGAGACTGCCCTTGATAGCAACTGACCGGATGGCCACCGATCATGAAATGAAACCGGCAAGTCTTGCAGCGTGGCATAGAGGGTGTTTCGCATGCCCGCCTCAACAAAGGTTCCCGGGGTCAAAACTAACCAGCGTCGCAGCAAAACAAAAACTGCCTCGGCTATTCCCATGAGCAAAATCAAGCCGACAGCTGGATAGAGAGCATCGATGCCACCCGAAACCAGTGAGTTAACCAGATTTTGCAAAAACTGTGGGATGGCCAGAGCAAACATGTGGGCAGAGATCGCAGCAATAATGCCAAAGCTGATTCGGGGTAGGGCCTTTTTCGCATAGGGCACTAAGCGCCAAAGAGTTTTGGCAGTGCTCAACTTAGATTCAGACAAATTATCGTTCTCCGCCGCCCTTGAGGCAGCCACTCAGACTAACAGTAACAATCCGTCACACAGGAGCACTATTCCCTTTGGCCTTGTTTGAATCTTGGCACCAGAAAGGAGTGACATGTCAGTCACCGATCAGTATCTAGAGAACAACAAGAAGTACGCAGCCAGCTTTAGCGGCCCGCTCCCACTACCACCAAGCAAGCACGTTGCCGTTGTAGCCTGCATGGATGCGCGACTAAACGTCTATGGCGCCTTGGGTTTAAACGAGGGTGAAGCTCACGTCATTCGCAACGCAGGTGGAGTCGTGACCGAGGATGAGATTCGATCGCTAGCGATCTCCCAACGATTGCTTGGCACGAAAGAGATCATTCTGATTCACCACACCGACTGCGGAATGCTCACCTTTACTGACGACGGCTTCAAGCAGTCAATTCAGGATGAGGTCGGACAGAAGCCTTCATGGGCAGCAGAAGCATTTAGTGACCTCGACGAGGATGTTCGTCAGTCAATTGCGCGAATCAAGAACAGCCCATTTGTTCCCAAGAAAGACTCGATTCGCGGGTTTGTGTTTGATGTGGCAACCGGACTGCTAAACGAGGTCAAGTAGTTAGTGATAGAAGTGGCGCTCCGCGGTGAAGTACATGGTTACTCCGGCCTTCTGGGCAGCAGCAATAACCTCTTCATCGCGGACGCTACCTCCAGGTTGAACAACCGCACGAACGCCAGCGGCTAGCAGAACCTCCAGGCCGTCAGCAAATGGGAAAAATGCATCGCTTGCCGCCACGCTCCCCACGGATCTATCGCCGGCTCTGGTGACTGCCAAGCGACAGGAATCGACTCGGTTGACCTGCCCCATTCCTATACCAATCGCAGCCAAATTCTTTGCGAGCAAAATCGCGTTGGATTTAACTCCGCGGCATGCGCGCCACGCAAAGACCAAGTCGTTCAGAGTCTGAGCATCAGCTGCTTCACCGCTGACCAGAGTCCAACTCATCGGATCTAGAGACTCAAAGCCATCGGACTCCTGCAACAAAACTCCACCTGAGATCTGGCGCAACTCGACCTGAGGTCTGTGATATCCACCCTCAAGTTTGAGGATTCGGAGATTTTTCTTTTGGCTCAAGACCTCTAGGGCCTCAGGTTCAAAATCTGGGGCGGCGATCACCTCGGTGAAAACCTCGGCCACCTGCAAAGCCATCTGCTTGGTGACCGTTCGGTTGGCAGCAATCACTCCGCCAAAAGCCGAGACTGGATCGGTTTGATGAGCACGAAGATGGGCGGAGGCAATGCTCTCTGGCCCCTCGGCTGCTGCTTGGGCAACACCGCAAGGGTTGGCGTGCTTAATGATGGCAACGGTCGGTAGGTCAAAGTCGTGGGCCACTCTCAGTGCAGCATCAACATCGACGTAGTTGTTGTATGACATCTCTTTACCGCCGAGCAGTGTTGCTTGAGCGACTCCTGGCAGCTCGGCTGAGTCGCTATAAATGGCCGCATTCTGATGCGCATTCTCACCGTAGCGAAGCGGTGCTAATAGCTCAAAACTCTTTACGATGCGCTCGGGATTCTCATCGCCCAGTTCCTGTGCCAGCCATCCAGCTACAGCTGAGTCATACATCGCCGTGTGAGTGAATGCGGCGAGGGCGAACTGCTTTCTGAGCTCAAGAGATGTGCCGCCTTGGTTCAAACTCGCAATTAGCTTTGGGTAATCACTTGGATTCACAACGATCGCAACATTCGCATGGTTCTTAGCTGCAGCACGAACCATTGCCGGCCCCCCGATGTCGATTTGCTCAACAGCGGCATCACCGCTGATGCCCTTTTGAATGGTTTCGACGAAGGGGTAAAGATTTACGATCACCAGTTCAAAAGGGCTGATCCCCAACTGCTCCAGCTCCAGAGCGTGTGATTCAAGCCTGAGATCGGCCAGAATGCCGCCATGAATCTTGGGGTGCAGCGTCTTGACTCGGCCGTCGAGAGACTCAGGGAAGCCTGTGACACTTGAAACCTCAGTCACCGGAAAACCTGCTTGCGATATCGTGCTGGCGGTAGAACCAGTCGAGACGAGTTCAACCCCATGGTCAACTAGTGATTTGGCTAACTCCAACAACCCAGATTTGTCTGATACCGAGATCAATGCGCGCCTTGGTGCGATTAGGTCTCGGTGTGAGTACTCACTCGGATTGCGGCTCGAATTGGCCATTGCTAGTCCTCCAGGGTGATTTCTTTAGCAGCTACCTCATACACAAATCGAACCAACTGCTCGCGCTCGGTGGTCTTGATTCTTTCGTGCAGCTCGGGCTCTGAAATCCCTTGGGGGATGTCGACCTCTTGCTGCATGAGGATTCTGCCTGTGTCAACACCCTCGTCGACGAGGTGAATAGTTGAGCCGGTCTTGGTGGCTCCAGCCCGAAGCGCATCCCTGACGGCGTGAGCACCCGGAAAATCCGGCAAGAGAGATGGGTGGAGGTTAACCAGCTTGCCGCGATAGCGATTCACAAAAACCGGGGGCAAGATCTTCATAAAGCCCGCCAGCACGATCAAATCGGGCTGGAGAAGATCAATGTGTTCCGCGATTTTTAGCGCCCAGTCATCGCGCGAGCCGAAGTATTGGTTTTCGACAACGAAGGTTGCAACATCAAATTCCTCAGCATGTGCAAGCCCAGCAGCCGGGCAATCTGCACCGACTGCTAAAACCTTTGCAGGAAAGAGTGGGTTGTCGCATGCCTCAAGCAGTGCCCTGAGGTTCGAACCCGAACCCGAAATCAAAACCACAACCGAGAGCATGGCCAAAGTCTACTTTCGCCTTGGTTTATCTGGGTCGTAAGGCTTAGTGATAATCAGCGCAGCTAAGAAGGTCGGTATCAAAACCTCAAGAAAAACAACCAGGCCGAACTGCAACACGTTCACACCCACCAATTCAAATCGCCCTGGGCCCAGCGAACCAGAGGCCATCGCTGCGAGCAGCATCGCGCTTGAAGCAGCGATTAGGGCACTCACGCCTGCCAGTGCGATTGATGCGGTAAACCTGGTGGCGTACTCCCAACGAATCTGATCCACGTGTTTTCTGACCAGCAAAGTTCCAACAAATGCTGCCAAAACCGGCACTAGGGCAAACAAGATTCCACGATCGAAGCCACCGGTAGGTAGGGCCGCGAAAACCGGGAAGGCCGGCATTGGGCCTAGCTGGGATGCAAAGGGGCTAACTGTCGAACCGAGGCCAATGGCAAAACCTGGGCCTGCCAGCCAAGCCATCGCGTAGACAATCAGGTTCGGCAAAATCGCTAACTGCCCCAGAGTAACCATGACTCCACCGAGTACTGAAACTCTCAGACCCTCATAAAGGCGCACCACTTCAATCCAGCCAAAGCCCAAAGCAAGGGCAAGCATCAGAGCTGACACTGCCGCCATGGTTACCACTACGCCCAGTCCAACTCGGGCTGCGGGTGACAAAACACTGCGTAGTGACCAGTGCAGCTTGGTGTAGAGATTTGCAAACTGGGCCCGAATCCAGATTCGCTCTTTTGCCTCCGCCCCATTTGCTCCGACAAACATTTCGTAGCGAGATCCCAATGTTGAAGATAGGACCAACAATCCGCCAAAGAAAACGGCAGGGATAATAAGTGGTTCCCACTCGCCAACATAAACTGCCTCGTTGTTGACTAGGGCAGAAGAGCCAAGGCCAATTGCCCCGAAACTAATAGCACCACCTATCCAGGCCGGCCAAAGCGCAGAAGTGGCCGATAGTCGATAACCGACTCGAATCACCATCAGCGCCATTAACAATGTGAGTCCGAGCGGCATCACATTGATCGCAAAATCAGGGAACTCGATGCCCAGCAACTTGCCTTCGGTTACCTCAACCGGAACTCCGGTTGCGAGCAGAAAAGCGAAGACAGCTACCTGCAGCGCTACCAACCAAGAGGATGAACCATCACCCTCGAGTAGCCAAGTAAGGGTGAGCGGGGCGATGGTTAATCCAATGCCAATCGCCGCGACAATCAGCGCTTGAAGCGCTGCAATCGCGAAGCTCAGCCCCCGGTTCAAGGCTTACAGCTTGGAGATAATCTCGCGCATGAGTGCGGCAGTCTCAGATGGGGTCTTACCCACCTTTACGCCGACTGCCTCAAACGCTTCCTTCTTCGCCTGTGCGGTTCCGGCCGAACCGGAAACGATGGCACCGGCGTGGCCCATGGTCTTACCCTCAGGGGCTGTGAAGCCGGCAACATATGCAACCACTGGCTTGGTGACGTGCTTGGAGATGTAGTCGGCAGCCTTCTCCTCAGAATCGCCACCAATCTCACCGATCAGAACAATTGCCTTGGTCTCTGGGTCGTTCTGGAAAGCCTCCAGAGCATCGATGTGGGTGGTGCCGATTACAGGGTCACCGCCGATACCGATTGCAGTTGAGAAACCAATGTCGCGAAGCTCAAACATCATCTGGTAGGTAAGGGTTCCGGACTTGGATACCAAGCCGATTGGACCCTTACCGGTGATATTTGATGGGGTAATTCCTGCGTTGGACTGCTCTGGGCTGATAATGCCTGGGCAGTTTGGACCAATCAGTCGGGTCTTGAGGCCCTTCTCAACGTTGTATGCCCAAGCCGAAGCGGAGTCGTGAACCGGGATGCCCTCGGTAATGGCAACGGCGAGTGGAATCTCGGCATCGATGGCCTCAATGATGGCTGCCTTTGCAAAGGCAGGTGGCACGAAGATTACCGATACGTTGGCACCGGTCTCGGCCATCGCTTCTTGAACTGATCCGAAGACTGGAAGTGACTTGCCGCCGACCTCCACAGTCTCGCCAGCCTTGCGAGGGTTTACACCACCAACGATGTTCGAACCACCGGCAAGCATGCGCTGGGTGTGCTTCATTCCCTCGGCACCGGTCATTCCCTGAACGATGATTCGGGAGTCTGAGTTTAGATAAATTGCCATTTGAGTTCTCCCTACTTGTTCGCCAGCTCGGCTGCCTTGTCAGCGCCACCATCCATAGTCTCGGCAAGCGAAACCAGTGGGTGATTGAAAGCAGACAGGATCTCTCGTCCCTTTTCGACGTTGTTGCCATCGAGGCGCACAACCAGTGGCTTGGTTGCCCTGTCACCCAAGGTGTTCAAAGCTCCAACAATTCCGTTTGCAACGGCATCGCAAGCGGTGATTCCACCGAACACGTTGACAAATACGCTTCTGACCTGTGGGTCATTGAGAATCACGTCTAAGCCAGCAGCCATGACCTCGGCGGATGCTCCACCACCGATGTCTAGGAAGTTGGCTGGCTTTACGCCACCGTGACGCTCACCCGCTTAGGCAACGACATCCAAGGTGCTCATTACTAGACCAGCACCGTTACCGATGATTCCAACCTCACCGTCAAGCTTGACGTAGTTGAGATCCATCTCCTTGGCCTTTGCCTCTAGCGGGTCAAGCTGGTCGCGCTCCATCTCCTCACGCTCGTGACGGAACTCGGCGTTGTCATCAAAAGAAACCTTGCCATCAAGCGCAACGATGTCTCCGCCCTTGGTTAGCACCAGTGGGTTCACCTCAACCAAGGTGGCATCCTCGGACTTAAAGACGTCATAGAGCTTCACAAAAACATCAGCAACAGCGTCAACCAGCTCGGCTGGGAACTTTGCTGCCTTGGCAATCTCAACAGCCTTCGCCTTGTCAATGCCAGAAACTGCCGAGATCGGGATTCGTGCCAGTGCCTCTGGACGCTCGACCGCGAGCTGCTCGATTTCCATGCCACCCTCGACGCTGCAGAGCGAAAGGAAGGTGCGGTTCGAGCGGTCAAGCAGAACCGAGAAGTAGAACTCACGATCAATCTGCGCACCCTGGGCAATCATCACCCGCTTTACGACGTGACCCTTGATGTCTA
>JACCDY010560495.1_pt1 | contig 18927 bp, 19 predicted proteins | sample 7446391 | NCBI WGS metagenome assembly JACCDY01 (sample SAMN15323451, study PRJNA562643) | freshwater metagenome | isolation source: river surface water | place: USA:Blue River Watershed | collected 2017-08-18
ATTTCGCGTCCGAGGTGTGCAGCCTTGGCTGCCGAATCTGGGGCTTTTTTGCGAACGACGGGTTCGGTAACACCAGTGATGATTCCAACCTCGCGCTCAGCCGCAGCCTTGAGACCGCGAAGGTGCCGTGGGTGAATACCAAATTGCTCTAGCCCAACTAGGGCAAATGCAATTTCCACTTCGTGCGAAGAGTGTGGTTGCGGGACAAATAATCCAAGTTCAGCCGCTTCTTTGAATGCGAGGTCGGTAAGACCAGTTTCGCTCTTGAGCTGAGCGGTTGAGAAACGCTGTCCTTTTCGAAGGCTAACCGAATTGCCGCTAGGGAGTAGTGGTTTCCTACCAGCATCTAGTTCCGAGAGATATTCCTTGATTATCTTCAGCGGAAGATATTGATCGCGATGCAGAGACAGGACTATGCGCAAGCGCTCAATCTGAGACTCGGAATACTTTCGATACCCCGCGTCAGTTCGCTCTGGGGTAACCAAACCTTGATCCTCCAGAAAACGTAGCTTGGATGGCGAGAGGTCACCGAACTCTGGCTTCAGAACTGTTAGCACTTGGCCAATTGTGTAAAGCTTCCTGTGGTCTTGAAGCTTGCGGACGGCACTGTCCATTTATCGATCCTTATCTGAAGAGTAAAAGGTTAGTCGAAACTTTCCAATCATGATTTCCATCCCATTAATAAGTCTTTGTTTATCTACCCGTTGGGAATCAACATAAGTTCCGTTCATAGAACCCAGATCAGAAACAGTAAAAATGTTGCCAGCACGATCAAAACTTGCATGCCTACGAGAAACCGTCACATCATCCAAGAAGATATCTGCATCTGGGTGTCGGCCTGCAATGGTTTGATCCTGATCTAGCAAGTAGCGGGAACCTGCACTGGGTCCTCTGTGCACAATCAAAAGTCCTGATGATGCAGGCAGGGCTGCTAGGGCTGAAGCTTCTTCTGAAGAAAGTGTGGGGGCTTGACCCACCACCATGTCGGCTGAAAACTTAGCGGTGTCTTCTCCGCTGAATTCTTTGGACATTGAGCCTCCCCTAGAACCTAAATGCTAGAGGATTTTTGCCTTTCGCGCGAAATCAGAGTTTGTAGCTGAAAGAGGTAGATGAAGCCGGATAGCCAATAGAGCGCTATCCCCCACCACGCGAATGCCCAGGCCAAAGGTTGAATCAGCCAGGCTGCCTCCTGCCAAACATCTGCCATCAGTAAAAGTGGTAGGGCGTATAGGAGAGCAAACGTGCCGGCTTTACCCACGAAGTGAACGGGTAGCGATTTATAGCCGAGTTTGCGAAGAACAGGCAGGCCTGTCAAAAGCAACAAGTCCCTCAGGACAATCACCAAAGCAAACCAAGTCGGGATGATTTGATGCCAGGTCAGGCCAATTAGGGTGGCCAAGATAAAGAGCCTGTCTGCCGACGGATCCAGCAGCTTTCCTAGCTGGGTGATCTGGTTAAAGCGCCTAGCAATCTGACCATCCAGCCAATCCGTAAAGGAGGCAAAAGCCAACACGGCCAGCGCCCAGAGAAAGCGATCATTGACCAGCAGCAGCAAGAAAACTGGCACCAGCAAAAGCCGGAGAATACTAAGCATGTTGGGGATACTCTTGAGCTCCTGGCTTAGCTTCATGGCCAAATTCTACTTACAAGGCCCCGGCCACCCTCATCGGCAACGCTAAGGTTGTGCTCATGGAGCTTTTCGTAGCAAATCACCCGTTAATTTCCCATAAAGTCACCTTGCTAAGGGACAAGAACACTTCCAGTGCTCTGTTCCGCCAGTTAGTTGAAGAGCTGGTGGCCCTGCTGACCTTCGAGGCAACCAAGAATCTAAAGGTTGTCGACAAAGAGGTGGAAACACCGCTCACTAGGACAATCGGAAAGCAATTGGCCAAGCCCACTCCCCTGATTATTCCTATCCTGCGGGCTGGGCTGGGAATGCTTGGTGGAATTACCAGACTGATTCCTGACGCTGAAGTTGGATTTTTAGGCATCAAGCGAAACGAAGAAACTTTGCAGCCGGTGACCTACGCCAACCGTTTGCCGGAGCGGCTGGACAATCGCGAAGTTTTCCTGATCGATCCAATGCTGGCAACAGGTGGCACACTGATGGACTCGCTGGACTACGCATTTGAGCGAGGCGCAACCGCTGCGACTTGCATTTGTTTACTCGGAGCACCCGAAGGAGTTGCCGCAGTAAAGAAGCACGTTGAAGAAAAATGGCCGAGCAAACCCGTTGCAGTTCACCTTGCAGCACTGGATGAAAAACTCAATGAGGTTGGTTATATCGTTCCCGGCCTTGGTGATGCGGGTGACCGCCTCTACGGAAATTCGGGTGACTAGTTCTCAGCGCTGCGCTTTCTGGCGGAGGCGAGTCTGGCTCGGACGTTTGGATCAAGCTCAACTTTTCTAATACGAATAGCCTCAGGCGTCACTTCAACGCACTCGTCTTCTCGAGCGAACTCTAGGCTCTCCTCCAGCGACAATTTCTTGGGTGGCGTTAGACCAACAAAACTGTCGGCAGATGCTGCACGCATGTTGGTTAGCTGCTTCTCCTTAGTGATGTTGATTTCCATGTCTTCTGGGCGCGAGTTTTCTCCAACCACCATGCCACCATAAACCTCACTGGTTGGTTCAACGAAGAACATGCCTCGCTCTTGCAGAGCAATCATTGCAAATGGCGTAGCAACACCAGCACGGTCAGCAACCAGCGAACCGTTTTGTCTCGTCACGATGTCACCTGCCCAAGGTTCATAACCGGCAGAAAGCGCATTAGCAATACCTGACCCCTTGGTAGTGGTTAGGAACTCGGTTCTGAAACCAATCAAACCACGCGATGGCACCTTAAACTCCATGCGCACCCAACCGGTGCCGTGATTAATCAGGTTGATCATTCGCCCTTTTCTCGCGGCCAGTAGCTGAGTTACGGCTCCTAGAAACTCCTCAGGGGTGTCAATCGTTAGGTCTTCGTATGGTTCATGCAATTTGCCGGCAATTGTCTTAGTGACAACCTGCGGTTTACCAACCGTTAGTTCATATCCTTCGCGCCTCATTTGTTCAACCAAGATTGCGAGGGCAAGTTCTCCTCGACCCTGTACCTCCCAGGCATCTGGACGACTGGTTGGCAATACCTTGATGGATACGTTTCCAATCAGTTCGCGATCAAGTCGTTCTTTCACCAACCGAGCTGTCACCTTAGCGCCCTTAACTCGTCCCGCCATTGGTGAGGTGTTGATACCGATGGTCATCGATATTGCAGGTTCATCAACTTGGATAAGCGGGAGTGGCCTGATGTCGTTTGGATCACAAAGCGACTCGCCGATGGTAATTTCTTCAATTCCCGCAACTGCAACAATATCGCCAGGTCCGGCCTGATCGATTGGATAGCGGTCCAGCGCCTTGGTTCCTAATAGCTCTGTAATCTTCACCTGCTGGGTTGTGCCATCCTGTCTTACCCAGGCAACCTGTTGACCTTTTTTGATTTCACCGTTGAAAATTCGAATCAGCGCCAAGCGACCAAGAAAAGGTGATGCATCCAAGTTAGTTACGTGGGCCTGCAACGGAGCACCTTCCTCAAAAGAAGGGGCTGGCACATACTTCAAAATGGTTTCGAACAGCGGTTCCAGATTTTCCGAATCTGGAAGAGATCCGTCAGCGGGTTGATGGAGCGAGGCACGGCCAGCGCGACCAGAGGCATAAATAACTGGAAGCTCCAAAATGGAATCAACATCTAGATCGGGAACTGTATCGTGCAGGTCAGAGGCCAGCCCGAGCAGCAGGTCGTGACTTTCTTCGACCACTTCGTCAATCCTGGCATCAGGACGATCAGTCTTGTTAACCACCAAAATCACGGGGAGCTTGGCTTCTAGAGCTTTTCTTAGCACAAAGCGAGTTTGTGGAAGTGGCCCTTCTGAGGCGTCAACTAGTAGAACTACCCCGTCGACCATCGAAAGCCCGCGCTCGACTTCACCTCCAAAGTCAGCGTGACCGGGGGTGTCAATGACGTTAATTCGAATTTCTTTACCACCGGCGCTTGGCCCCGAATAAGTCACAGTGGTGTTCTTGGCCAGGATGGTGATGCCTTTTTCCTTTTCAAGATCGCCAGAGTCCATGACGCGCTCGCCGACTGCAGCATGGGCGGAAAAAGCACCGGTTTGACGCAGCATCGCGTCAACCAAAGTGGTCTTGCCGTGGTCTACGTGCGCGACAATCGCGACATTACGAAGAAGGTCATTGGAGGCCATGGAAAATCACTACCATCAGGGTTATTTGAGCAAAAGGCAAGTCTAGGGGTTGGAGGCTCAGGAAGCGTTCTGTAAATACGGAACAGCCGCATTTCTAGTCGGACTGGCGGGATTTGAACCCACGACCCCTTGACCCCCAGTCAAGTGCGCTACCAAGCTGCGCTACAGCCCGTCAATGAATGAAGTCTATTGGCTAATGAAGAATAGTTCTTCGCGTCAACGCTGTCGTCGCTCCCTGACCCGGACGCCTATCTCGACGGGTGAACCATCAAAACCATAAGTTTCACGAAGTTTTCGAATAATGAATCGGCGGTAACCAGCTTCTAAAAAGCCGGATGAGAAAACAACAAACTTGGGTGGTCGAGCGGCAGCTTGAGTGCCAAAGAGGATTCTCGGTTGTTTACCACCTCGAACCGGGTGAGGATTGGCAGCCTGCAACTCCTGTAAAAAGGCATTGAATTTCCCGGTTGGAATTCTCTTGTCCCAAGACTCCAATGCCAACTCCAAAGCAGGCACTAATTTCTCCATGTGTCTACCCGTTAGGGCGGAGATGTTGACTCGCGGCGCCCAATCCACGTGCGCTAAGTCTCTTTCTATTTCCTTCTCCAGATAGATTCTGCGTTCTTCATCTAGCTGATCCCACTTATTGAAGGCAAGCACCAAGGCACGACCTGAATCGAGTGCGAGCTGTACGATCCGGATATCGGCCTCGCTGATTGGCTCAGTCACGTCAAATAAGACAACCGCTACTTCGGCCCGCTCGAGGGCTGCCGCAGTTCGAAGGGCCGAGTAGAAGTCAGCTCCTTGTTGGCGATGCAGTCTTCTTCGAATCCCTGCGGTGTCGACAAAACGCCAAACTTTTCCCGCAATTTCAACCTGCTCATCTACTGGATCTCGAGTTGTCCCAGCAACATCGCTGACCACCGCCCGGTTGGTACCAGTTGCCTTATTCAGCAGCGAAGACTTACCAACATTTGGTCTTCCGATCAGAGCAACTCGTCTAGGGCCTACGTATTCATCGGCCGCAACCGCGGAAGTTTTTGGCAAGACACTCAACGCCTTATCCAGCAGGTCAGCAACACCTCGTCCGTGTAGAGCAGAAACTGCGTAAGGCTCTCCCAGTCCAAGAGACCAAAGGCTAGCAACCTCGGGCTCTTGGTGCGCATCGTCAATCTTGTTTGCAACCAACAGCACCGGCTTGCCACTAGCCCTGAGCATTCGAACGACTTCCTCGTCCGACTGCGTTGCACCTACCATCGCATCCACGACAAACAAAACAGCGTCAGCCAACTCGACAGCCACCTCTGCCTGTTGAGCGACAGACAAATCCAACCCCTGAGCCGCAATGTCCCAGCCGCCCGTGTCGACCAGGGTAAAGGGGCGCCCATTCCACTCAGCTTTATATGCGACTCGATCCCGGGTAATGCCGGGCTCATCCTGCACAACGGCTTCGCGGCGACCAAGAATTCGATTTACCAGCGCTGATTTACCAACGTTGGGCCTACCAACTACCGCCAAAACGGGTGGAGATGGAATGTAAGTGCCTGGCTCGCTTTCACCTAACTCAAGTTCAAGCAGGTCTAAATCATCGGGCTCAAGTTCAAACTCGGACAGCTCTTCTTTCAACTGCGGAATCATGTCGCCTTGCTCAGACATTTCTCACCGCCCTAATTGCTTCAACTAGGGCCTGCACGCTCTGTTCAAAATCAAGATTGCTCGTGTCAAGAAGTTTTACTCCCTCAGCAGGAGTCATAAAGTCCGCTACCGCAGAGTCAGAGTTGTCCCTCGAGAGAATGTTTTCTGGAGCCTCAGTTTGATCTTTCGCTCGTCGGCTAAGGCGAACGTCCTCGGAGGCAGTCAACAGGATTCGAACTTGGGCACTAGGAGCGACAACAGTAGTAATGTCCCGGCCCTCAACGATGATTCCGGGTCTTTCGCAGGCGTTGATTCGGTTCCTTGCATCCGACTTCTGAAGATCGCGGACTCTGCCGTCGCGGGCAATTGGTCGAACCCACTCAGCCACCTCAGCGCTTCTGATTTCAAATGACACGTCTTGGCCCGACAATTCAACTTTTGACAGCTCAGGATCTAGCGATATTTCATACTCGAATTCAGCGAGGGCAGCATCGAGGCTGCCCAGCCTGTTGGCCAAAATAGCCATCGCTCGATAACCCGCACCCGTGTCCAGAAAACCGAAGCCAAGTCGGCGAGCAGCCTCTCTGCAAACACTTGACTTTCCCGACCCTGCCGGCCCATCAACCGCTACGACAAATTCGCTCATTACACAATCCGCCAGCCATTATCGGTTAGTTGCTTGGCAAGTTGCTGTGCTGAAGCAGGATCAATTTGAATTTCTACTAAGCCAATTGGCGCACCCGGAGAATGCTCAAGCTTGAGATCTTCGATGTTGACACCAATTTCACCGATGAAAGTTAGTAGTGATGCAAGAGCACCGGGGCTGTCATCGATTACTATGGTCAGCTGCTGGTAGTTGACAAACTTGCCACCGTGTTTGCCTGGAATCCGAGCAATTCCAGCGTTGCCTCGCTCCAATAGTGAATTTATTCTGGCCAGTGCGCCAGCTTCTGAGAGATTATGGAATGAAGTCTCAATGAGCTCTAAATCTTCTCTCAGCTTGCTAATCAGTGGAGTAATAGCGGCAGCATTCTGCGAGAGGATTTGCATCCAAAGATTTGGATCACTCGCTGCAATTCTTGCGGTATCGCGTAGACCTTGACCAGTGAGGTTCAGCTCACTTTCCTGCCCCTCTAACAACCTCGCTGCCAGCAGCGACGCCACCAGCTGAGGAAGGTGAGAAACTAATGCCACTGCTCGATCATGCTCACTAGCACTCATCAGAATTGGTAGCGATCCGATCTTCAACGCTAAGTCCTTTAGAAAATCAATTGCTTCAGCGGATGAATTTTCGGTTGGCGTAATCACCCACGGGCGAGCAAAGAACAAATCGGCGCGTGCACTACCAGGCCCACCTTTTTCTCTTCCTGCCATCGGGTGCGAGCCGATGTAGCGACTGGCATCTTTGCCAGCGAGTTCAGCAACCCGAGAGTGTATTTCAGTCTTAACGCTGGCAGTGTCAGTAACTACTGCCTTGGGATGTTTGGCTAATTGTTCTGCAACAACTTCGGCTGTTGTGTCTGGTGGAACACATACGATAACCAGTTCTGGTTCTTCGGATGCCTCCTCGCCCGCTCCATACTCAATCGCCAAACGCAAATTGGCTTTGGAATGATCGCTAAGGCCCGCTTTGATCCCGTGCCGCGCAAGCGCAAGCCCGAGGCTAGTTCCAATTAGACCAGTCCCGACAATCTTGATAGCGCCGAGTCTCACTGTGCTAGATCAGTCCGCAGAGCTTGCGCACCCCGCAAATAAACATGCGTGATTGCACTTCTTGGTTTATCGGTCTCAGCATGCAACATTAGACGGATGACTCTTGGCATAGCTCCAGTTACATTCATCTCAACTGAGCACATCAAGGGGACATCTCCCAGGCCAAGCTCTCTCGCAGCCAGAGCTGGAAATTCACTCACCACGTCTGGGGTTGCAGTGAACCAAATGGAAATCAAATCGCCAGTTTCTAGCTGATTTTCATGCATTACTTTGGTTACCAGCTCAGCTGTTGACTTGAGTAAATGGGTGCGCTCATCACTATCAAGTTGGATTGCTCCCCTGATCGCACGAACGGCCATGGTGGTTAACTCAATTCTTTGACTTGCTAGCAGCGCTCAATAATGAGCTAACCTCAAGTTTACTCAGCTCGCGGTATTGTCCAGGCTTCAGATTTCCAAGCCGCAGCGGGCCAAAGCTCTTGCGTGTTAGCTCAATGACGGGATGCCCTACGGCCTCCAGCATTCTGCGGACAATTCGGTTTTTGCCGCTGTGCAGGACAATCTCCACTAGCGATTCCAGGGCATTTTGATCAAGCAAGTGAACTCTGTCCGCCTTTTGAAGGCCATCTTCCAGCTCTACCCCGTCCAGCAGCATTTGCAGTTGAGCTTTCTGAATTTTGCCAGCTACCTTGGCCACATACAACTTCTCAACGCCGAAACTAGGATGAGCGAGCTGATTTGCCAACTCTCCGTCATTAGTCATCAAGATCAGCCCGGAGGTCTCGGAATCCAGGCGACCGACATTGAACACTCGGTCAAAGCCCTGAAAAAAATCGGCTAGGCACGGCCGGCCATACTCATCGCTCATGGTTGAGATGATGTTTTTCGGTTTATGAAAAGCCAGATACACCCGTTCTGGGTCGAGCTGGACTGGTCGTCCATCAACCATCACCGAGTCCTTGGCAGGATCAACTCGACTTCCAAGCTCTCTGACTACCTTCCCATTTACCTTGACTCGTCCAGCCAGCATCATTTCCTCCGCCTTGCGACGAGAGGCAATGCCTGCTATGGATAGTGCTTTTTGAAGGCGGATTTCTTCGCTAGTCAAGCTGATCCTGGTTTGGCAGGTGGGGGCTGACAGGAGGTAATTCGGAAAGAGAGTTAATGCCCAAGTTTTCCAGCAGTGTTTCGCTGGTCCCAAACATCACCGAGCCCGTTTCATTATCTGTGTAAAGCTCAGTCACGAGTCCGCGTGAAAGCAATGTCCTTACAACTGAATCCACGTTCACTCCACGAATTGAGGAAATCTCTCCACGTGAGATGGGCTGTCTGTAAGCAATAACTGCCAGAGTTTCCAGTGCAGCCTGCGATAACTTTGCTGGATTTTCATTTGCTACTAATTGACGAACTCCCCAGTCATGGGATTGTCGAACATAAAAACGCCAACCTCCACCAACTTCTCTAAGCTCAAACCCGCGACCTAAGCCCTCATGCGCCTGGTCGTAATCTTCTTTTAGGGCTTCGAGCTCACGCCTAACATCGTTGATTGGTGCTTCCAGAGCTCCGGCTAAAGTGACCATCGACAGAGGTGTTTCAGCAATAGTCAATATTGCCTCCAGCGCTCCGCGCAGCGCTAAATCATTTGTCATAGTCAACACCTAATCCGTCAAGTTGATGGAAGTCAAAAGATTCCGCTTCCCAGCTGAGAGTAATTTCACCAAATGGCGTGGGCTGGAGAACCCCAATGGCACCAATTCTATAAAGTTCGAGGATTCCTAAGAATCTTGCAACGAACTCGGCTCGCTCCTTGGTGTCAGCAATTAGCTGGAGGAAGGTAAGTGTTTTGGCGGCACGAAGTCGCTCAACGATAATTCCAACCTGCTCGCGGATAGAAACTTTTGAGGCATGAAGGTGGGTCAGCCCAACGCTGGGAATTTCCTTTGGTGTAAATGCAGACAGCGCCAGCATATGAAACTCATCTAGAGTTGTGTCCCACTTCAGCTCCGGCCGAAGATTCCGATACTGCTCTTCTAACCGGACTGCTCTGGGAACACGCTTTGATTCCATTTCGAAGGCGGTGTTAAACCAAGCCGATAGTTCCTTGAAAGCTCGATATTGCAATAAACGAGCAAACAGTAGATCTCTCGCCTCTAACAAAGCGACGTCTTCGCTATCGACCAGTTCGCCCTGCGGGAGTAAGCTGGCGAGTTTTAAGTCCAAAAGGGTTGCTGCAACCACTAGAAATTCACTGGCTGTATCAAGTTCTTTTTTGGAATCAAGCTGTTTTACATACTGCAAGAATTCGTCTGTTACCTTAGCCAGTGCTACCTGGGTGATGTCTAGTTCGTGACGCCCAATTAAAGTCAGCAGTAAATCGAACGGGCCCTCAAAATTATCTAGTTGAAGCTGGAAATCAACCTCAGACTCAAGCTGCACAGCCACGCGATATCAGCTCTCTTGCTATTCGACGGTAGTCATCAGCAGCCTCGGAGGATGATGCAAAAACTGTAATTGGCTTCTTGGCAACCGTGGCGTCGGGGAACTTCACGGTGCGATTGACAGCCGTGTCAAAAACCTTGCCCGGAAATGCCTCCTGCAATCGATCCAAGACTTCGCGAGAATGCAAGGTCCGAGGGTCATGCAAAGTGGCAATGAGACCATCAAGCTCCAGCAGTGGATTGGTGCGAGCCTTTACCTTTTCGATTGTTTGAATCAAGAGCGCAACACCGCGAAGGGCAAAGAACTCCGTTGCCATAGGCACCAACACTCCGTGAGCTGCCGTGAGGGCATTTACGGTTAATAGACCCAGTGAGGGCTGGCAATCAATGAAGATTACGTCGTAATCGTTCTTCACCTTCTTGAGGATATTGTCTAAAACTCGCTCTCGGCCCATTTCAGTCACCAAGTGCATCTCAGCAGCCGAAAGGTCAATGTTTGCTGGGATGATGTCTAAATTCTTGACCTCAGTCTTTTGGATAACAGATTTTGGATCTTTGCTGGAGTCCATGATTAGGTCATAAATCGTTGGCCCATCTTGGACCTCAGAGGCTAGATTCACAGACAGTGCACCCTGTGGATCAAAGTCAACCACCAATACTTTTCTGCCGTATTCGGCCAGCGCAGCCGCTAGAGAAATTGTGGTGGTGGTTTTACCAACACCACCCTTTTGATTACACATAGCAATTACCCGAGCGGGGCCATGACTTGTGAGCTTGGGTGGGGTGGGGAAGGATTTGCCTGTAATCTCCACCGTTACCTCCCTGATTTGCCTCTAGCCTACCCCCGAGCGCGCGGATGGGCTGAAGCGTAGACCTGGCGAAGCGTGTCTATGGTGACAAGAGTGTAAATCTGGGTTGTCGCAACCGATGCATGGCCCAGAAGCTCCTGCACCACCCTCACGTCGGCTCCCCCTTCAATTAGGTGAGTAGCAAAGGAGTGCCGGAGCGAATGCGGTGAGACTTCCACTCCGCATGCCTCCCCAGATTTTTGAATAATCTCCCAGATGCTTTGGCGGCTGAGCCTGCCTCCTCGCTTATTCAGAAAAAGTGCTGGCTCGCCTCGAAGACTGGCAAATGCTGGCCGCGCTCGAACCAGATAGGCATGCAGGCTCCGCGATGCAAAAGAACCAATCGGAACAATTCTCTCTTTTGAGCCTTTTCCTCTCACGCGAAGTAAACCAGAATCATTCACTTCGTCTAAATCAAGACCTACCACTTCGCTGACTCGAGCACCAGTTGAATACATTAGCTCCAGAATCGCCCTATCTCGAAGTCTCACTAAGTCGGTGGTCTCATCGTCTGGCTCTGGCCCACTAGCCTTCAGTAGCGCAAGCACCTGCTGCTGAGTCAGGGATTTAGGCAGCCGCTTACCCAAACGCGGCGGTCGCAACTTAACAGTTGGATCATCTGTTCGGAGATTTTCTAGCAGCAGAAATTTATGAAATCCTCGAACAGCGGCAAGAATTCGAGCATTGGATGAAGCCTTCAACCCTAGGGTCACCAGGTGCGCTGCAAAATCCGCTACTTGGCTAGCCGAGACAGAAGTGGCAGTGGCTGAGATGGAATCTAGGAAAATTTGGTACCTGTGCAAATCGCCTCGATATGCCGAAAGAGTGTTTTTGCTGAGCCCGCGCTCAACCGATAAGTGTCGGAGGTAGCCATCGAGCGGCTGCATAGGTTAGTTCTCGCTAAATAGGCGCTGAGCCTGTTTTCTCTCAATCGCGGCCTGGATTAAACCAAAAAATAATGGGTTTGGTCGGGTTGGTCTGGATTTGAATTCAGGGTGGGCTTGCGTACCTACATAGAAAGGATGTTCAGACCGCGGTAGCTCCACGTACTCAACCAAATTCCCATCTGGAGAAGTACCAGAAAAGACCAAGCCCTTTTGGGAAATCTGATCACGATAGCTGTTGTTTACCTCGTAACGATGACGGTGTCTTTCACTTGCAGAGGAACTGCCGTAGAGCTGCTCGACAATTGATCCAGACTGTAACTTGGCTTCGTAAAGCCCAAGCCGCATGGTTCCACCCATTTGCGAATTTTCTAACTTTGCAACCTGTTCTGCCATTGTTGCAATTACCGGATGTTTAGCTTCTGGCTCGAACTCACTTGAGGTTGCACCCGTGATCCCGACCACGTTTCTAGCAAATTCAATCACCATGCACTGCAATCCGAGGCAAAGCCCCAGCACTGGGATTTTGTTTTCTCTGGCAAACTTCAAGGCACCGAGTTTTCCTTCAATACCTCTGATTCCAAATCCACCAGGAATACAGATTCCATCCATGTCGGAAAGATTTGTGAGTGCACCTGCTTCAGTTTCACAGTCGTCGGATTTAACCCAGTGAATCTTTACTTTGCAACTTTGAGCAAATCCGCCGGCCCGCAGTGCTTCGGTAACGGAAAGGTAAGCATCTGGCAGATCAATGTACTTACCAACCAAGGCAATGTTTACCTCTTGCTTTGGTTGGTGCACAGCATCCAGCACTGGCTGCCAATTTGACCAATCAACATCCTTTGCATTTAGATCAAGTGACTTGATGATGTAACTGTCTAATCCCTCAGAATGTAAAACCTTTGGAATGTCATAGATACTCGCAGCATCAGCGGCAGTGACCACTGCCTCTCGATCAACGTCACACATCTGAGCAATTTTGTTTTTTATTGAGTCAGGTAGCTCTCGATCGGCGCGACAAACTATTGCATCAGGCTGAATTCCAAGTGAGCGCAGTGTTGCTACCGAGTGTTGGGTTGGTTTGGTCTTGAGTTCTCCAGATGGCTGCAGGTATGGCACCAAAGTGACATGAACAAAAAACACATTGTCTTTGCCGATTTGCTGTCTTACTTGGCGAGCCGCCTCCATGAATGGCAATGACTCAATGTCTCCAACCGTGCCACCAATTTCGGTGATGATCACATCAGGTTTTGGATCCAAGCTTGCCTGCAAGCGCATGCGGTGCTTCAGCTCGTCGGTAATGTGCGGGATGACCTGAACTGTTGCTCCAAGGTAATCACCCCGACGCTCCTTGGCAATGACGGTGGAGTAAGCCTGGCCAGTAGTGACATTCGCAGCAGCGGTCAGATTGATATCTAGAAAACGCTCATAGTGGCCGATATCCAAGTCAGTCTCGGCGCCGTCATCTGTGACAAACACCTCACCATGTTGAAAAGGGTTCATGGTTCCTGGATCGACGTTTAGATAAGGATCCAGTTTCTGCATAACGACGGATAATCCGCGTGCCCTGAGGAGATTTCCAAGGGAGGCAGCTGTAAGGCCTTTGCCTAATGAAGAGGCGACGCCTCCGGTTACGAACACATGTCGAACAATTCCAGAGCTAACCGCCATGGAACTTCAATCTATCACCCTTTACCCATACGTTGGGCAAAGACATGAAATTAACCTCGCAGTTCAAGCAATTCTTTTGCGTGTGATAAAGCGATTTCTGACTCAGCATTTCCAGAGAGCATTCTCGCCAGCTCCTGCTCCCTTTCGGCCTGGCTCAAGACACTGACGCTGGAAGCGGAAACACCGCCAGATGAGTCTTTGAAAATCCTTATTTGATGATCCGCAAAAGCAGCCACCTGCGGCAGGTGGGTAACCACTATTACCTGAGTTGATCGAGCTAATTCCCTGAGCCTTCTTCCGAGCTCAATCGCTGCCCCACCTCCAACGCCGGCATCTACTTCGTCAAAAATCATGGTCGGCAGTGGGCTCTTTCCAGCCAGCACCAATTCAATGGCCAACATGATGCGACTGAGTTCGCCGCCGGATGCCCCTTTTGCGAGAGGCCTCGGCTCAGAACCAGAGCGATTGGCGAGCAGAAATTCGACCCGATCCGCTCCGCTGGCTTCAAAATCCGTTAGCTCGGTGATCGAGATCTGCAGTTGCGCATCTCCCATCGCGAGGTGGCCAAGCTCTTCACTTACCCGCTTCGAAAGTTCCTTCGCTGTCTTTTTACGCTGGTCCGTCAAATCCTTCGCGGCAGAGGAAAGCTGTGACTCCAAAGCCGCCAGTTGAATTTCCAACTTTTCGATTTGCTCGTCCGAATTATCTAGGTCCAGAAGCTGGGATTGAAGAACGGGTAGATGTTCAACCAACTCGTCGATGGTTGATCCGTATTTGCGCTCAAGTGCAACCAACTCTGACTTGCGACGCTGCAATTGATCCAAAGTTTGCGGGTCAGCTTCCAAGTCAGTTAGGTAGGACGAAAGCTGAAGGGCAATTTCATTGATAAGGCCGGTAGCTTCAGCAGCCAAATCCGCAATCTCTCGAAGCTTGCTATCAGAAGAGCTCTCCAGAACTCGCTTTGCTCGTCCAATTTGGCTGCGGGCGTCCAGTTCCTCCCCCGCCAACAGCTCATGGGCTTCGGATGCTGCTAGTCGAAGTCCCTCCACATTGCTAAGGCGAGCGAGTTGCTCAGACAGCGTCGATAGCTCCCCAGCCTTAGGTTCAAGTCGCTCCAAATCGGCGATTTGTTCCTTGAGCTTGGCGATGCGGAAGGCATCTTGCTCCGAAGATGAACGCATCCTATTTAATCTTTGCTCAAGCTCACGAAATTGAGTGTAAGTCTGGCTGTAACTGGCCAGTAAGGAAGCAATTGCCTCGCCGCCGAACTCGTCCAAAGCATCACGCTGTTTTGCAATTGACTTTAGGCGAATCTGTTCGGATTGACCGTGGACCGTTACTAGCTCTTGAGCTACTGAGTTCAAAGTTGATACTGGCACAGAAGCTCCGCCGATTGCCGCTCTTGATCTGCCATCTGTGCTGACGGTTCGATTAATCAGAATCTCCCCGCCACTTACCTCTGCCCCCAGCTCTGCCAGCTTGTTTTGCAAGTGAGGATCGGCAGAAATGATCCTGCCCTCGACCAGGAGTTGTTTTTCACCACTTCGGACCACCGAAGAGTCTGCTCTCTCCCCAAGCAGTAATCCAAGTCCTGTTAGCAGCATGGTTTTTCCCGCACCGGTTTCACCTGTAATAGCAGTGAAGCCAGGCTGTAGCTCTAATTGAGCAGAGCTAATTACTCCCAGTGATCGAATTGAGAGTGTCTCTATCAATCATCGCTCCCCGGTCCGCGCCAACCCGAGACAGGTAAATTGAACTTCCTAACTAGGCGGTTAGCAAATGGTTCGTCACTCAGCGTGACCATTTCGACCGACTGGGAACCCCTGGTGATCTCAACTCTCGCCCCTAGTGAGAGTTCAAAAGTCCTTCGACCATCGCAAGACATGATTCCCCCGCCCTGCGATCGCTGCAGGACCTCGATTGCCACGGATGAGTCGTTATCAATTACAAAAGGTCTTGAAAAAAGAGCGTGGGCGCTGATTGGCACTACCACGAATGCATCGACGTTAGGCCAAACCACCGGACCACCAGCACTGAAAGCGTAGGCCGTGGAACCAGTTGCAGTGGAAACCAAGACCCCATCACATCCAAAACTGGAGAGTGGTCGCTGCTCGACTTCCAGCACAATCTCTAGCATGCGCTCCCGAGCGCTCTTTTCGACGGCAACCTCATTTAGAGCCCAGCTACTAAAAACCGCTTTTCCATCTTGCCAAACTGTGACATCTAGGGTTGTCCGCTCACGCACGGAAAATTTGCCTGCTAGGACTTTTGCTAATACTTCATCCAGCTCACTCTTTTCGGCTTCGGCCATGAATCCGACGTGTCCCAAATTAACTCCGAGGATGGGAGCTGGCTGACTTCTGAGAACCTCTGCCGCTCGCAAAATTGAGCCGTCGCCTCCTAGAACAATCGCCATGTCTACTTTTTCACCGCGATATTCGACTAGCCCGTTGGAGCCATCAACCAAAGATTGAATTCTTACCAGGTCTTCGGTAGGAACGAAGCAATTGACATTTTTTTCAGTAAGAAGCTTGCAAACTGCGATGGCTGTAGAGGCAGCACTTTTATCAACTGCACTGCTAATTATCAGTACTTTTTTCAATCTGCCTCCCTTATCAACTACCAGATTAGTCAGTAAACAGACCCTGAAGCGCAGTCCTCCACAGCTAGTTCAGGTCAACTAGTAGCGGCAAGGGGTTTACTGGTTGACCGGCGCGAAGGTGAGCCAAATACTCAACATTTCCCTTACCGCCAGTTATTGGCGAGGACGTTAGCGCAAGCAAGCTAAAGCCAGCATCTGATAGCCCCTGTATTGCCTGCTCCAAACCTGAGCGTCGACGCGAAGGGTCAACAACCACGCCTTGCGAATTGAGGTCTTTTCGTTGCAGCTCGAACTGCGGCTTGATTAGGACTATAAAGTCGGCATTTGGTGCGCAGTTAAGAATTTGTCTAGCAACCAATCGAAGAGAGATAAAACTTAAGTCCACGACAACAAGTTGAATTTCGTCCGGTGCAATTGGCAATTTCGCCGGGTCGACGTCTCTTATGCTGACGCCAGATAGATTAATAACACGGTCATCCTGCTTTAGCTCGGGTGAGAGTTGGTCGCTGCCAACATCAAGAGCGATGACCAATTCCGCTCCCCGTTCAAGCAAAACTTGAGTGAAGCCACCGGTTGATGCTCCAACATCGAGACAGTACTTTGGAACTCTGACCTTGAACTGAGAAAGGGCGTGCAGAAGTTTCTCGGCGCTGCGCGAAACATAGCTAGCTTGCAAAACGACTAACTTATCGCTCGCACTAACCTCAAATGCGGGTTTCTTAGAGACTTCACCATTTACAAGCACATGCCCGTCAGCTATCAATCGAGCCGCTTGATTTCTTGATCTGACAAGGCCCCGCTCAACTAATGCGAGGTCCAATCTCACTGGTTGAGCAAATTCTCTAATTCAGTAATTAGCGAACTCAGCGCTGCTACTTGCTCAGAGAAATCTAGTTGTTCTATTTCAGAAAGCTTCGCTTCAAACTGTTCCACGCTAATTCACCAACTCTGCCGCCACTTGAAGACCATAGATTGGTCGCCCACTACTCCAGACTAAGTTAGTTGCCGCCCGAATGGTGTCAATGGCGGCCGAGTTTCCTGCCGCGAGCAAAAGTTTGTCTCCAACAAACGCAACCTCGCTATTTCCAACGCGGCAAGAGAAATTATCCAATTTTGCTTCTGGATAGTCTTCGAAGAGCGAGCCAAGATCCTGGATGATGAAGCTTGGACGCTCATCAGACTTTGCTCCTAGCAATTCTTTTTTGCCGGCTATGCCGGTCATTACGCAAGCCGATGCCAGACCAGCCCCGTTCGCCCCCTTGATGTCGGTGTCTAGCCGATCGCCAATCACCAAAGGATTTGAGACTCCCAGCTGCCTTATAGCTGCATCAAAGATTGGTCTAAATGGTTTGCCTGCGAATTCGGGCAAAAGTCCAACCGCGGTATGCACAGCTCCGACCAATGTTCCATTGCCGGGAGCGATTCCTCTCTCAAGCGGGATGGTCCAGTCTTGATTTGTTGCAATCCACATCGCTCCAGCTTGGATAGCAAACGCGGCCTCTGCCAGCTGCGGCCAACCAACGTCGGGACTGAACCCCTGCAAAACCGCTACCGGTTGATCATTTGCGGAGTCGACCACTTCGAAGCCTTGCTTGGCAACTTCAGTTCGCAAACCCTCGCCACCAACCACCAGCACTTTTCCGCCGGAAAGTTTGCTCGCGAGTAACTTGGCTGCCGCTTCAGCGCTCCCCATGATTTGATTTGGCAAAACCTCGATGCCAAAAGCATCCAGCTGCTGCGCGATTTGCTCGGGAGTCCTGGCAGCGTTATTTGTTATGTAGCCAATCTTTTTTCCCAGTTGCTGAGCGCGCTTGATTGACTCAACTGCGCCAGTAACCGACTTCTTGCCGCGATAAACCACGCCATCTAGGTCTAGCAGCAAAGAGTCAAATTTATCGATCAGCATTACTTCTCTTCGTGAAGATTAACCGTTTCGTCTTCGGTATCTGTCAGGGCCTGTTCGGCTTTTTCAGCCAGCTCATCCCACTTGGTTCCGTCTTGTTTGAGCTCTCGAAGAATCTCAGCGTAGGAGCGGAAAAGAAGTGGCGACTGTTCGAAGACGTTTTTCGGGCTGAGTTCTGGTATTTCAAGCTCCTGCTTAGCCAATTCAGTTTGCCCTAGGTCAAGCCTTGCTCCGCTTAGTGCAATGGCTAAATTAATCCGAACACCAACTGGTAGCTTGCTGCGATCAATTCCATTTGCTTGAGCTAAAGCTTTCTCGGCTCTACCCAAACCTCGCTCGGAGTCGACGATTAGTGGGATTTGATCGTTCGAGCCAGAAATTCTGCGGTGGGTAAGTAGCTCCCGCAGGGCCAATGCGTAATCGCCAGTTGTGTAGGCAGTCACACCCAAGGTCTCGCGGACAACTGCAATACGACCAGCTTTCTTCGCCGCCGCCAAGGCATGACGATGAGCAAGTTTAGGGTCATCATCAATTAGTAGTGCAACCATTTGTAAATGGCGTGCGACGATTTCTTGGTTTTCAGGACTGAGAGTCTTCAGCTGCGCTCGAACGCTGATATGAAGGTCTTCAGCCTGCACATCAGCGGGGATGGCTGGGAAATCAAACTTCTCGCGAGCTGCTTGATCAGGTCTTGGTTTTGGTTTGTCAGATCGAAATGGTTTTCTATCTCGATCAAATGGCTTTCGCTCTTGCGGCTTACCGCGAGAAAACTTTTGGTCTCGTGCAGCGGGTCTGCCCGTGCCAGCCTTGCGCGGTGGTCGTCTATCCATCATGTTTCAGTCCTTAAAGAGAAATGGCCACCCTACTCGGGTGGCCATTTCTAAAGTAAGTCCGGCGGTGTCCTACTCTCCCACAGGGTCCCCCCTGCAGTACCATCGGCGCTGAGAGTCTTAGCTTCCGGGTTCGGAATGGGACCGGGCGTTTCCCTCTCGC
>JACCDY011471993.1_pt1 | contig 18908 bp, 29 predicted proteins | sample 7446391 | NCBI WGS metagenome assembly JACCDY01 (sample SAMN15323451, study PRJNA562643) | freshwater metagenome | isolation source: river surface water | place: USA:Blue River Watershed | collected 2017-08-18
AATTTGGCAGAATTACGCCGACGTAGCTGGGTACAAACGAGGGTGGGCTTTCTACAAGTCTCGCGATCAAGGTAAAGTATGGAAGCCGCCTACTGATATTGATAGACTATTAAGGATCGAGCCACCAAAGAAGAAAGGAGTTCAGATTACATTACCAATGGATTTTAGAACTGCATAGGGAGGAATATATGGATAGCGATCGCAAAGCTGAAGAAAGATTAAAGAAGCTAAGATTTCACCTTAAACTTCTAAACGCCCCCATCTTGGCTAAATATTCTAGTAGAGGAACACCTTATCTATCATTCACTTTACACACATCAAAGCATGTAGCTAAAGACTGGAGAATATATTATCGATCCGCCACTAAGAGCTACGAGTTCAAAGGTAACTACCCATTCGTAGGAGAGTCAATAGTAAGACACTTTAGAACTTTCGCTTAAAATAATACCCCCTCCTTGACCTAAATCTTGGAGGGAATTATTTTATTTAATTTTGCGCCGCTTCTAGTAATTGTCTTTCTAGTTCTAATTTAATTTTAGTATTTTCATCATTAGGGTTGAATTTCCAATTATCTAAAATGATCGCATATAGTTGAGCTAGGGCGTCATTATCTATTTTCTTCATCTATAATTCCTCTCCTTTTAATATCATCTTCAATAATTTTAGCCACGCTAATACCAGCACCGAAACTGCCTAGCCTAATTTTATCCCCCCTATCTTTGCTACTTCATTTTCACTAATAATTCCTAATCCGGTTATACAACCCATACAAATAGCACTTGCTATTAATGTTTTGTCATTCATTGATATTATTTACCCCGCTCATTTTCGATTTCTTGATCTTTTGTAATTGCATAAAAATGTAGAGCAGTAGAGGCACCTACTGCTACACCTGAAGCCACTAATTTAGCAGATATATCATCTGGGAGTGATCCCCAAATAATAGATCCTCCTGTTCCCAATGCCACACCTATTGAAGCACATACAAAATGAGAAACTACTGGTTTGGGCATATTTACCTCTCTAGTTGAACTTTCTATTTATAATTATACCTTTTTCTTTCAGCGCATGGTACAGTCGGCTTCTTTCCCAGAGAGTAGCGTTAGGGTCTACTACCGGGAAATTTTTATTTAGTAGATGGTTTAGTCTTGTTTTTTGCCAATAATTACTCATCGTTTTCGTCCTCTTCTTTATCAAATAACTCTTCGTAGTCTTCGATTGCGCTGTCTAGGTCATTTATCAAGCTAGTCAATTCTTTATTCGATAGTTGTTTAATCGATTTCATAGGTTAAATCTCCATTTATGCAGCAACAACACCAAATTCTAATAAATACTGGTTTATAGCCCAGTCTTTATCTTTACCCATTTGTTTAGCGCATTCACTAAGGTAGTCTATATAAGCATTTTTAAGTCTATCTGAACCTCCTAGTGTCGAGTTTACATACCATTGTTCCAGCGGCGAAATACCGAACTCAAGCGCAAACCGTTTTTCTGCCAAGGTTGGAGGATCGCCTTTATGGAATGCGTCCATGCGATAAAGCTTAAATTTATTCTTAAGCTCCTCAACTGGATAAACGCCTCTAACAGGTATTTCTATCATACCATTAGTATTGATTTCAAACTTAGTTATCCAGTGGTGGCCACATTGACAATCTACCGTGAAGGTTGGAACAACGCGATCACATTGGGGGCAAACTTTTGTGGGCATTTCTCCAGTCTTGGTTTTCTCTTTAGATACAGGTAGATAATACTCTCTAATATCTTCAGGAATACCCAAACGACTCGTGTTACCCGCCTGATCTAGGATAATACCGTATCTTTTACCTGTTTGAGGAGAGATACGCATTAGCCGCCCTAACTGCTGAAAGTGTAAAGCTTCCGATGCCGTAGGTCGCAACATTAACCCTACTTCAGCAGCAGGTTCATCGAAACCGATGGAGATCACGTTGACTGAAGATATACCTAAGAGTTTACCGCTTCTAAAATCTGTATAAATAGCATCTCGTTCTTTTTGTGGAGTCTCACTGGTTAGACAAGCGAAGGGAACTCCTAGCCGATTAAAATTATGTGCGACAGTTTTAGCGTGTTCAATATCCACGCAAAATGCCAATGTTCGCTTCCCTCGGCACAAAAAACTTCCATCATTATCTTGACGAAGGAACCATTCTTTAATGATAGCGCTGATAAGCTCTGGCCTGAAACAGGCATTTTTTATTTCTTGGGGGTCATAGTCGTCCCCTCGTACTTCTAATCCCGACACATCAGGACTAGCACTAGGTACAAAATATCTAAGTGGAGCCAAGAACCCCTTCTCTTGCAACTCAGCAGGAGTAGGCGTACATACAAAATCATCTAAATGATCCCCCATCTGCTCATCACCTAGACGCTTAGGAGTAGCAGTAAGGGCGACCACATAAGCATCGGGGTGAGTTTCATATAGAATCTCTTTACCAACCTGACTTAACAAGGTGATGTGGGCCTCATCAAAAATGATTAAATCTGCTGGATGAGACTTCCACCAATCTCTATTATTTAAGGTTTGGATGCTACCGATCTGAACAAGAGCATCGGGGTTCTCTTCATACCCAGCTTTAATAAAACTAACTTCTAACCCATATCGAGTAAATTTTTCAGCCGTTTGTTCAATAAGCTTTTCTAGGTGTACTAGGAAGAATACTCGCTTACCTCCTTGAGTAGCATCGAGGCATAACTTAGATGCCAGAACCGTTTTTCCTGCTGCTGTCGAGGCAATCAGCGCCATGCGCTTTTTACCATGAGCGTAGGCGTTATATAGATCAGTAATTACTCTAGCTTGGTAATCCCGTAATTCCATTGGTTAATCCTTTTCACGCTATAACCCTGAATCGATTCTTAAGTTGCGAAATTATTTCGGACATTATATACTTAATTGTAGTTGTATGTCATCAATTTAGGTATAAAATTTCCGTGATGTATAAAAATATTCCTAAACGTAATATGGATGCCTGGGAGTTCTGCTGTCGTTGGTTTAACAAAGATCCTGACGACGAAGATTTAATTACAAGATCGTTCAAAAGTCGCTGTAATCAACTACTACAAGAGCGTTTGGGAGTAGGGGTCAGGACTCTCCAACTATGGGGCGACAGGTACGAGAACATGCCCGACCGATATAAGGAGCGTTTAGGAGAAACCTATATATTTGTCAATATGCTAGATGAACTCCGACGTATTAATCCTAAGCTGACGCAAGATCTTATAGACCGCCATCAAAGCTAATAACGAAAAAAATTCGCTAATCGCTTCCCACCTTCTCCGAGGGTGGGTTATTTTTTATTCATGGTTGAGAGGTTCCGGTGAACCTGTTCAGGTTCCGGTAATCAAATCGATAATCACTGGAACCTCTCAGCACAAACCTCTAAAACCCTTTAAGAATGGGTGTTTCAATCACTGGAACCTGTATATGGAGAGCACAGTAGTTTTCAAAATAGGAGATGTAAAAACCGCAATCAGAGAGTACACAGGGAGGAACCCCAGTAAATCCAATTTGAATCGATGGATGAATGACGTTCTAGATTTGCCACCCTATAGACCAGGAGAGCCAAGAGATTACACAGTAGAAGACATGTTTTCTTTGGTGTTCTGGGTATTAGCAGGGGAAAAGTCTAGGAGAGGCCCGAAAAGTACAAGACGTAAACGACGAATAAAACATTATCAGGAGTTAAGAGAACAATGGCTGCAAAACCAATCGATCAACTAGAGCAAGAATATCTAAACCAACCCGACTCCAATCCCAAGGCTTCCAAGCCTCGTGGTAAGTCCAAGAGCAAGGCTAATAAGGCCGGAAAAGGCACTGTAGGGGCCATCGTGACGGGTGTGGCGAACAATACGATGATTACCCTAGAATCATCCCTACAGGCGCTTGTAGAGCATCAGGAGACGATTGCTGAACAATATCTTGACGCTGTGGATCGCATTCGCAGTAAGGAATATTTGGAGCAGTTGATTGAGCAGAAGCTCATTGAACGATACGAAGATGAAGCAGATATTGACACTACGCCAGTAACCATTGATATCGACGCTAGTGTGAATCCTTTCACAGCCAAACTAGACAAGCGATTTCAAGCTGCTATTGACCGGGATCTGCTTATGGCAGGTTTAGTTCCAGGAGGTTGTAAAGCCTTGAAACCCTCTGTATAAAACAGTTTCGACGTATATCATCAGGAGTGATAATCATGGCTCGTAATCAAAATCAGCCCCCTGCGGGGCATCCCGAAATAGAGTTCACACCTAGCTGTACACAGGTAAAACCTGTGGATCGAAATAACGGTTACAACGCCTGGGTTATCACTCTTGAGGATGGTACAGAATATCAACTAACCGGATTGCCTCAAACCTTTGATGTACCTGGGGTTGGAGTTCATAATGCCTATCAAGAAATGTCCTCCTCAGGACTTTGTTCTATTGATGGTCATGACATGCCATTAAGGAAAGTTGAACTTACTTCCGAGGAAGCGAACAATCAACTTCTTGCGGCACCTACCTTCGGTTCACCTCAACAAGCTGAATCCGTAATCGAAGAAATCCCAGTCAGACCAGTTCTTGAACCGCCATCTTACGGCGGGAATAGTCAGAATCTAGACAAAGGCGGCGATCCTGCTGTAGTTATTGGGATTCTGGCTTTTGGTGGTGGCGCTGCGTTGATTCGTCACTTGGCTCAACGCGAACGCGCCTATCAACTCAGAGAAACTACCGTTTATAGAAATCACGATCTAGAAGAAGAAATTTATTATGCGCCAGAACAAGAACGTCCAGATGTCTCTTCTCGCCCTGTACATGTCCCTGATCATGTGGGCGTCCCGTCTCCGTGGGCAGGCGGACGTGCAGGAAGCTTTATTTCCCAAGGGTTTGGAGCGGAAATAAGGCCGGAAACAGAGCGGAAATATGTCGGAAACGCGGCGGAAATTTCCCGGAAACCGGGCGGAAATACTTTTAGCTCCCCGGAAACTGGGCGGAAACCAAGTCATAGTTTCCAAACATTTCCCGGAAACAGGGCGGAAATAAACTCGGAAATGCTAACTCAACTACAAAATGAGTTTGACTTACGATTTCAAGAAGATGAGAATCCTATTGAAAGCGAAAGGGCGTTTTTCACCATTGACGTTGAAAATATTGATGCCCAAATGTTTTATGAGCAACTTCGTGGTCAAGGAATCCATGACGCTAAAACGCTAGGTCAAAAAATCTTCGGGGTGTATGGAGGGCGCAAATGGTCAACCGTTAGCCAAATACTATCTACATGGAGTAGTGAATATGAATCTCAATCAACTACCATTTCCTGATGGTTTTTTCGATTGGCCTGAAGACAAGCAGGTAGCGTGGCTAGAGGAACATACTCAAGCTATGAGTATTCCACCACCACAACCTGCTCGACCTCCAGCAGCGTCATCACCTAATCGCCCAACCCAAATCCAAGGTCAACCCAATGCTCAAAGAACACGAATTTCTGAACCGCATCAACAACAAGTCCAACAATCTCACAAGGAGTCTACGAAAAGTTTAACCATGCTACAAAATACATCGGCTTATACCGCCCGTCTTGACACGTTGAACTTCATGAAATATGTCATGTTATTGGCAAAGTTTGTCATTGCTCCCGGCTGTACTGTAATTGATGGGATGCTGACATACTGGGGGTTCAATCACTTTATTGAAAGTCAACTATATGCCGCCATTTCTGCTGCCGCCTTAAATGGTGGGATCCTTCTACTGGGTTATTTGATGATTCTTAAAAAGGATGGTGAAACCGGGATGGAGCGGTTCTTGCGTATTGATCGTAATAACGACAACCGGATCACTAAAACAGAGAAAAATGTTTTTCGGTTTACTTGCTTCTCAATCGGGTTTATTTTATTGACCAATGCTTGTACCAATTTCGCAGCCATTTGGCCAAATATTGATAACTCCGGCGATATCTTCTTTCATAAATATATCGGGTATGTTATCTCCGCTGGCCTTGCGGTCGCTCCCATGTTTCTCAACTATCTGATTCTCAGAGCCGCTGATGTAGGACTTTCGCTGATTTCTGAAGTCCTCCCCGATGCTATCGAAGAAGCACGAGAAAATCAAACCCGCCATGAACACGCAGTACACGTTGGTCGTGAGCTTCACAGTCTAGCGGGAACTAACGCTCAACAAGAGGCCCAAGGTCGATTCACCCAGCTTCGACAAAAGGGTAAAGCCGTCGCTCGATCTATGCGACAAGGCTAAAGATAAAGCGACAAGGCTAAAGATAAAAAATGAGGGGTTACTTAGTTAGCCCCTCAATAATAAGGAGGAAAATATTATGACTGATATAACCACACTAATTAAACAAGCTATGGACAATGGGGAAACTGCTACAGCCCTCACCCTGGCTAGAACCCTAGAACATCAAACTAAAGTAACTACTGTTCCTGCGCAACAAGAAGACTACTATTACCCACAACAACAATATTTGCCTCCTCAACAGGCTTATACGCAACAACTAGATGTTTATTATGAGCCTGTTGAATACTACGAACCAATTTCTAGATACCAACCTAATCGTCTCCAGGCAATATCACAGTTTATTCCTAAAAATACAACAACTTGGCTATTCTTAGTAATTTTGCCATATTTAGCATTTGCTGAAGTTCTGGCTCCAGGGCATCAAGGGCCATTAAAAATCCATCAAATGAATTTAGACTGGCCGATTGAGATGATCGGTGGCATGTTTCCTAAAGGAGGATCGACAGATGCAACTCAATCTGAATAAACTAAAATGGATCGTAGGTACGCCTTGTGCTGCCGTTATTTTTCTCAATCCTGCTAACCATGTGGTTGAAGCGCTGGTACATCACGGATACACGGAGGTAGGGATGATAAAGGTTTCTATGCCCGTTGACTATGACACTGAAGAACCTCAAGTAGTAGTAGAACCGGAAACTATTCAACCATCATCAACGCCTGACCAAGTTACTTTTGATCTAACTGAACCTACTATAGGTATGGATATTGGTGGTTATAAAGTAACCAGTCTCCAAGGCCCAAGAAAATCCCCTTGTCCAGGATGCTCTACCCAACATCGGGGACTTGACGTTGGAACACCGTCAGGCACACCTTTATTCGCTCCAGGTAAAATAGAAGTTACTTGCCATTATGATAGTGGCGGCGGCGGATATTTTGCTCAATTTGTATTTGCCAACATGTTATGGCAAAGTTTGCACCTAAAAGCTAATACTTGTGTAGCGGGGGGCCATGAAAAAGGTTGGAAGTTTGCGGAAACAGGAAACACAGGTAGAGGGTCGGGGCCACATTTACACCTACAACTACGCCATCCCACGGAGCGATGGTTTATCAAAGTCAAGAAAGGTCACGCTGAAGCTATCTTAATTCAGCAATGAGATTGAACTATATGTTAAAGTTGAAACACCTACTATGGAGGTAAAATGCAAAATGTCGCAAAAGTGACTTCAGCTGTTGTATGCGGCCTGGTAATTGGAGTTCAGCCTGTAAACAAGCAATTAGAGTCAGCTATTCACTGGGGATTCAATATTAACGTTGGCGTAGGCCCAGCTAAAATTCATATCACTAGAATCCCTAGCGGCAAAGAAGTCGTTAAACAAGCGACTGCTGCCGTGGAAGAAGCTACAGGATTAAATCTTAATTCTTGGATGTTGACAGACCAAGAAATTATTTGCTCTATCGGAGCAAGTGAAGGAACTCGCGGCAAGGATTGCTCACCAAACTCTGCATACTATGGGCATGATGACCCTGTTCAAGCTGGGCGCTGTAGAAATATTGGTACATTTTCTTATCAGCATTGCGCTGACAGTCCTGAAGCTGCTGATGCCGCCTGGTTAGTTGTTTTGCGGGGAGCCGAAAATAATATGCAAGCTGAGGCTAAAGCTAGATTCGGAGAATACCTTAGTCCCGCTGCTATAGCAGCGGGACTTGATGCTCATACCCAGAGTCCTCAGGCCGCGACGGTTTATGTTCGCAATCTACCTTCAGCCAATCCATCATTTGAAGAAATAGTTGATGCCAGAATTAAATCTCTCAACTGGTCAAGGTCTAGATCAGGTGGGCGACCTATGAACGTTCGCGCCGATCAACGTAGAAGAGTGCACCGTGTTTTTGAGCATATTCACCGTTAAATACTAAAACTAACAAGGGTATGACCCAATGACAAAACGCAAAAAGAATTTCGTTACTTATGAAGTTTTTATAAAAAATAAAAATTCTTTAAGACCTCAGCATCTAGCTTTCAACGCATTCTGTACCAAACTACTGTGGTTTGCTTGCCCATCGGCTGTAGCCGCTATGTTCGCATCCTCTATATACCACGGCGGCGATATTGTGTTTGTTTGGGAATTATTAGCTATTCCACCTCTATTCAGATTGCATGAATTCTGGGCAGGCCCAGACTCGGATGAGTGTTATAAAGTAAAAGGATTCCGAGGGTTCTACTGGCATCTATATTCTCGAATGGTTCCGCATCGCAGCATTTTAAGTCACTCGATTACACTAGGCACACCTCTACGATTTTTAATTGGGTATTGGCCCCTAGTCCTTGGTTTTGTGATCTTATGGAACTGGCAATTATTTAGTCAAGAGTCGTTCCAATTCAACAATATAGTCGTCCCTATGTTTGCTATACAGTTCTTAGGGTTTTGGTATTCCGCCTGTGTTATGTCGGATATCGCCCACTTATCCTTGGATAAATTGAATCCAATCCAGTGGTTGATTGGTGGGAAATGATCTATAATGTATTTGTAAGTTCTACTTTGAGGTATTTTTTGAGGTATTTTTTATGAAAAGCTTTTTGTTGTTGGATTGGGTATCGGACTTATCGCAGCAAGCGGTCTACTTGATCACGGACAAATGTTCCCTATCTTTATTCCCGACGCTGCTCAATAGTTCCAATAAAATAAACTAAAAAGTCAGTAATTAATCAAAAATGCTGACCTTTTAGTTCCAGATCAAGTCAACGTGTGGACGGTTTTATAAGTAAAATCGCTATACCTATAGCAATACCTCCTAAGATAAACAGTTCTATTACTCTGCTCTTAGGAGGTTCTGTTTTTACAGGTTCGATGAACTGTGAAACCTGCTCGATCAATGCCGGATTAAGACTACGTGGAGCACTGAACCTCATCTCAAAGCGATCAAGGATATACCGACTGTTCTCTCTAGCTTTTTCTTGAGGATAATCAGTATAAGATAATCCCATTAATTGCTTGCGGCTAGTTTGTATCTCCCAATTCCAATCAACAGTCTCGTAAGGTCGAGAATGACAATAAAAAATTAATTTCAATAAAACCGCATTGGCTTGAGAATGGGTTCCCAAATAATAAGATTGCGATAGATAAATATTAATTTTTAGAGATTCCCCGTCGGTAACGTGCCTATCGCTACTAAAAATTTGAATACGATGTGAAAGGTTGCGTATTCCAAATCCGCTTAAGGAATCGAGGAAAACATATAAAAACGGTTTGTTTTTATTTTTTGGAACCCAGATGAACGTGCTGACTTGCGCGTTATTATGTCTATTGGTTACAGCTTCCCGATTTACTCGCAGTAACGTACCATCTCTATATTGGGTTTCTGAGAGCACTTGAAAATTAAATGGCTTGTTTTTATCTTGCCATTGAACAAAATGCTTAATAAATTCGAGGATGTTATTTAATGTAATGGCAACCACCCCTCGATAAAACTACTAGGGACAGTGACCCACGTTCCTAATAAATCCGAATACAATTCCCAGTGGCGATTGAAGCGACCTACCCTTACACCAAAATACTGAGGGATTGTGACGCATAAAAAAATATGCTCGTTAGGCGTCGGCTTTTTTGCTGTAGAAAACATCATTCTCGCAGGCGGAATCGCTGCCCACTTTAGATATTTTCCGCCACCTAATCGCCCCCAAGATTTTCCAGTCCACATATCAACCGTAAATTCGTGGTGACGTTCGGTTTTACCTTCCATTATTTCAAAACTTAAATCGCGTTGACAAACTACCAACCGATGATGATCGGGCGGGAAAATATCGAGGTCACGTAGAATGAGCCATGTCATCCTATTTTCTCCCCTAGTTTATCAATAATATTTCCGACCTTGCTATCTTGACCTGTAGCTACGGCTATGATGGCTAGGGTATAGATCATGGGCATTATAGGCCCAGAATTTTGATCGGGTTTTATCACAGTACCCTCCCCTGGTGTGTAGTTGATCGTATATCTCACGGTAAGACTCAACACGCCAAGAATAATTAAAATGATCCATTTGGTCATTCCAGACAAGGCTTTTTGTTTCTCACAATTGAGGGCATCCAATCTGGCAATAGCTTTTTCTTGTTCTTTAATAAGCGTAGCGGTAGCAAGATCCGTTGCTTTTCCTGCTTCGATTGCATCTAAAATAGCCTGCTCTCGTTCTGGTAAGCAGGTTACAAATTCGTTAAACTGTAGCTTAATACCTGCGATATCGTTTTTAATGGCATCGACTTCTCTGTTAGTTCTAGATAAGTTAAAGTCGGATAGCTTCATTTTTCGACACGAATTACCACCCTATCATATTATTAGTTGATAGGGTGGTAGTCGAGCTTTGATGGCTATTAGAACTCGTCGTCGAAATCAGGTTCTACTCTAATTCTCATTAACTCATTAGGATATAATTTTTCGCTTAACTGCTTTTGTCCAACAATCACATCACATTCAGGGTAGCGGCGTTTAATATGTTCTCTAGCTGATTGCTCTGAGGTAGCTTTGATTAGAACATAGTTGCCGCCATGCAACAAGCCATAGAATAGAGATTCTTTAGATTTAGGCATTAGCAAGCTTCCTCGTCATTTAGTCCATACGTGGCAACAAGATCGGCACACCCATCAATTAGTAGTAACCCTAATCGAATCGGGCGGCGATCATCTAGCAAAACAATATTTTTAACTTTTTTAATAGCGTCTTGGGCCATCTCTATTAGTGGTTGAGCGGCAGTCGGAATAACTACGCTCATACGAATCCACTCAGGCGAGCAAGCTTCTCTCTGTTCTGCTTCTATAATCAGATCATCTATAGTAGGGGCTTTTGATCGTAGTGACTCCTTAGCCGCCTCAATGTCTACCTCCAATCCATACGCTGCCAGAAATAGGGGCATCTGAGTGAGGGGTAGTTTAGGATCGCCTGAACGTTCCCATCTGGATACAGTCGTTTCAGTAACGGCGAAAAGTCTTGCTATATCAACTTTTGAGCGGCCACAGCTTTCTCGTGCGGCCTTCAGATCAACCATACTATACCTCCCTAGTGGGCTTCTACTATACTTTACACCAATTTACTACCAACGTGGAAACTTCCACTTAGCTGTGCTATACTGGTACAACTACAAGCTTACAGGTAGAGACTAGATGCTCTAGCCGTCTATCACTTGTAGTAAAAAAATGATCGCCCTCATTGGGTAAAGGAAAATTATGAAATTTGATTTGGCTACATTCCGGTTTCTAGCAGACCTCGAACTGAAAAACGGTTGGAATAACATTGGTGTCGGTAAGCTCAACAGCTATGTCGATTACCTAAAAACTGAAGGGTTCACTGAAGATGATATGCCTAGCGTATTCAAAGCCGTCTACCAAACCGAGCTATTCCTAAATGCCATTAAGTCTGATCTCATTGGTGAAGACGAACCTGAACAAGTAGTTTCCGCCTACGCTGAGCAAGGTGTAATTGATCGTGTTAACGGCCCTTGTTTTTGGCAAGGTGATGATGACAGTATCGTCCTTCGAGTCGGTACTACTCTTTACAATGCTGAATTAAAAAGTGAAAAACTCAATGTAGACAGACTTAAAGGAGGTATCGAAGTCTCTGAACTTACGGGCGCTGATAACAAAGTTGTTACGGATGATGAAGGCAATCCCGTTCTTCGTGTGACCGCTAAGCTGCGGATTGTAGGAGAGAAAGCGTCCGAAGTGTTCTATCTCCCGCTAATGCTTAGCAAAGATAGTAAAGTTAGCGAAGGTGAACTACTCGCGGCAATCGAAGATGGGGATATCTACCAATACCTAGCTCCTATTCCGAAGGGGGGTGGTAATTTCTTCGATTTGCGTATGCTACCAGTGGGTGACTATCTTGTTACCGATATCAGTGACAAGAAAGTAAACGAGTGGGAAGGTAAGCCTATTGTTTCTTGGAATCTAACCATTGCTGAACTAGGAACAGTTTCTAGTCGTGGTAAAAATCTTGAAGGTCAGCTTGAGACTTCTGGCCCTATCCTTCAGCGTGTAGCTCGGAATCGTGGCGTTACTCTTCGTGTTTCTAAACATGACGTTGAATATACTCCAATTAACACGGGGAAAGTGCAAACCGTTCCATTCCCTAATTTCTTGGTAGATCTAAAAACCGGTAACGTTAAAAACCTACCTGAAGGTAAGATCGGCAACAGCGATGTAAAGCACTACATGAATGTTGGTATTTTGAAAGATTACCAGACTGAGCCTAATCCCCCCATGTTGGAAATGGCTAATTATGCTAAAGGGCTTACGGTAGTAGTTGAACAAGCTACATTGCCTGCTGCAACTGTAGTAGCCGAACCTACTGCACACCTTAAATCTGCTACTGTAGTGGAAGAAGAGTCTACTGATTTCGACTCTATCCCCTTCTAGCCCAGCCCCCATATCAGTTCCATATAAAACTCCATCTATAGATCATAAGAAAATGATAAATATAGATGGAGTTTTTTCTATGGGAATAATAGTCAAGTATAAAAAGCAACATAGAGAAAAATAACTCTCTAAATAAAAATTTAGGTTAGTATAGTAAATAAGAGCACTCTAATTCTTGACTATGAACACTTCTGTTGTTATAAATTATCAAAATCTATTAAAATCCCATTTCCGAAAACATACGGATAATACTTTTTTATTGTATTATCTCGAACAAGCAGACATCGAGATCTGCAAAATTACAAAAAATTGCTATATTGAATGGTCTGACATGCAATTAGCACAAGAAGCTTGCGATTTGTTTTACTTGGCCTATCACGCAATAGATGAAGCCAAGAAGGATAATATTTTTCCCTCTTGGCTTGACGACTATATTATTCAATTGAGATTTAGTAGCGCTACGAAACAACTGCGCGACGCGCTGGATCGTTGCGAAGCTTGTAGGCATCTTTAACAGGATCAATTTCCCACGCATCTGAGAAAAAGGTTACAGGTCGTTCCAATTCAAAAGCCAAGGATTCGTACTCCGATTCATTAGGCTTAGCTCCATTTTCGATTTCTTTCCACCTATCAAGATTGATTCTTAGATTTTCTTCAACAAACGCTTTATAATCAAGATTGTGACCAAAACAATATTGACAGACTACTCGACCAATAAAAGCGGGAGGTAGATCTTTTGGTTCTGACAGCATTTGTGCGACCCCTTTATCTCGTGAGATAACAGATAATAAATCTCCAACTTCAAATGTTGCTGTAGATTTATTATATCGTCGCATATAAGCCTGAACTGTTTGTGCCAATTTGTCCAAATCGTAGAGTTCAATATCGTTTATTTTGCCAGTAAGAAGATCATCAAACCATGAGCCGGGAGTGATATCTTTTTCAGTCCAACGATCATTACCTGTCGCAAAGTCCATTCTCACTACTAGATCTTGAATACTAGCGCCCCTACAAGCGTAGGTAAGACCATCCAAAAACGCTCTTACACTAGGGCCAGCCCCTTTTCCGATAGGCTTAAATGGATAGCGATCTGCAATAGGATTGATAGTACCCTTCAAAACTTCACGAAAAATCCAAATATCGGCAGGGTAAATAGGTCGCATATCTCCTGATACCGTTCGCATCGAGAGAAATCCACTTTGGGCAATAGCAATTAAAAGGTTGCTTTCTTTAATGTTTTTTACACGAGCATCTTCAATACTATCGATTTCAGCCCATGATTCAATGATTTTAATTCTATAGAGATAATCTGAAATAGTTTCATCGTCTGAAGCAACGGATAACCACTCACACAATTCTTGTTGAGTAAGTTTTGTTTCAAATGCAGTCGTCGTTTCAAACCAAATTTTTAGACTACTCGGCCATACTGAAGAATCATACCTAGTACGTTTGAACCAAGTACCAAAATTCTTTAGTCCCTCAAATGTCGTCCATTCCCTCATCGATTTATCCTAGATAGTGACAATTTAATTTAAGCAGCTTTCAAAAATCTTGAAGTTGCAATTTCAACTTTTACGCTAGAATTAAAGGGCACATTACCCCTACTGAGTATGAAACTAAAGGCTGATATTGAGTGTTTAATTCACGTTTCGAGGGAGATCCCAAAGTTCGTAACCGTATATAGGGCAACCCTTCCATGGGAATTATGGCCTACACGATTTTCTATAGAGTATGGTAAGTTGACATTGATTCCAGCCCTGAGCTTCGGTTCTGAAGATGACAAAAAGTTCAGTGAAGAGAATTTATTTTTGGTAAATAGTTATACTGAAGCGGAAAATAAAGCACGTAGTTTTGCGATGGAACTAAACCTCATACGTTGAAACTGCCACTTCTGAGTTAGAATGGATAGGTAGTATAGGAGTTCTAAAGGTGCGAGTTCAGAAAGACAATATTGAAAAAGTTAAAAAAGCGGAGGCAATTTTTGAGGAGGCTTACCAAAAAGGATTCTTCGGGGCCGTCAATCTAAATATCTCCGAAGTCGGGAGACAGTTGGGGTGGCCAGGGAGTGCAGGAGGCTTTAACAAAGATGTTTGGGGTAAGTGGAAGAAACGTAAATTGAAGCAACTATCTAAGGAGGAATCGAATAATGGTTAAGAGTGAAGATAAGCAGAGTAAGTTGTCAGAAGTTCTAGCGGGGATTGAAAAAAACTTTGGTAAGGGTTCTATCATGCGTCTAGGTGACAAGAGCGATATGGAAATCGAACGGCTCTCTACAGGGGCGCTACCTCTCGACATTGCCTTAGGAGGCGGTCTACCGAAAGGTAGGATTGTAGAAGTGTTTGGAGATACAGGAAGCGCCAAGACCACACTAAGCTTACACGTTATAGCAGAAGCTCAAAAATTAGGTGGTCTTTGTAGCTTTATCGATTCGGAACACGCTATCGATCCCAACTATGCCAAGAACTTAGGGGTCGATACTGACAATCTTTTCATTAGTCAACCTGACTGTATCGCTCTCGGTGAACTGGTTCTTACCAGAGATGGTTATGTTCCAATCGAAGATTTAGAGTCTACAGTATTAAATGTAGCTTCCGATCAGTCAATAACTGAGTCTTATTATCAGTCCTTTCCTAAGACCACTAAATTCTGCTATACACTCAAAACAGGACAAGGTAGTGTGATCGCATCGGCGGAGCACAGGTTCAAGCAAAGCGCATCAGATTACATTAGGCTTGGATCAATCAGTAAAGGCGACTTCATAGAAGTTCCGTTCATGAGTATCAGAGACTTCTTTTATGAAAAAGATAAGTCTGACTCATTGACACCCGACCAAGCTACCATGCTTGGGTTCATGCTAGCAGATGGTTACTATGATAGCTGCTCTCCTCAGTGGACTAAGGTTGATCCTGACTTAATTAAATGGTTTTTGGATTATATTTCTATATATCATCCTGACTGCAAAGTGACTCAAAATAAAATAGGCTATCGTGTATCTAAAAAAATCAGGACTAGCTATCAAACTTCAAGCTTCGCGGATTTTGTTCATAAGTATCTTGGACGGGTAAATCGAACAGAAAAATACATCCCAAAAGAAATATTTGCGTGTTCCGATAGTGTTAGAGCAGCCTTGGTAAGAGGTATGTGGTCTTGCGATGGCACAGTACTAGCTAAAGGACATGTGCAGTATGACACCATCTCAAAAAACATGGCTTATAACTTGAGTGCATTGCTATCCTCTCTTGGTGTAATCCACAAAATGTACGAGAAAGAGGACACCCGAAAGTCTAGCTATCATCGCACTTACAGAATCGTAGTCACATCAAAAGAAGGAGTTTCAACTTTCAGGGAGATTATTGGACTTATTGGTGAAAAAGGCGAGAAGCTGAGAAATATTGATGTAAGCAAGAAAGATAGTGCTTATATTTTCCCTCCCTTTGTCTGGAATGATGTGTTTTCTGAATCCGAAAGACTTGGGATTTCTCTTCAAGAAATAAAATCAGGTGTGGCGGCTAATGGAGCGGTTAAACCTCATGGATTCAACAAAAAACAAGGGATTACACTTGAACGGCTTCAACGAATAAACCAAGTTTTGCAATCACCAATCCTAGATGAGTATCTGTCACTGAAAACGATTTATACCAAAGTCATTGATGTAACTCCGGTGGGAGATCTGGAATGTCTAGATATCCATGTACCTGAACACAATAACTTTATTTGCCAAAACCTACACACGCATAATTCCGGTGAAGCCGCACTCGATATATGTCTTCAACTGGTAGAATCTGGCGAATTTTCAGTGATTGTAGTCGATTCTGTTGCCGCACTTGTTCCAAGATCTGAATTAGAAGGAGAAATGGGGGATTCCCACATGGGGGTGATGGCCCGATTGATGAGTCAAGCCATGAGAAAATTAACGGGGCCGATTTCTAAATCCGGCTGTACAGTAATTTTCATCAACCAAGAACGTGACATGATCGGTGGTGGCGGTTATGGCCCTCGAACAACTACTTGCGGCGGGAAGGCGCTGAAATTTTACGCTTCAGTTAGGATTGACGTTACAAGAATTCAAACACTAAAAAGGGGTACAGATTCGTATGGAATTAGAGTAAAAGCTAATGTGATCAAAAATAAAACCGCGCCTCCTATGCAGGTAGCCGAGTATGATGTGATCTTTGGCCAGGGCATCTCCACCCTTGGTTGTATCGTTGATTTAGCAGAAGAGTTGGATATTGTTACTCGACGGGGAGCTTGGTATAGTTACGGCGAACAAGGTAACGTAGCCCAAGGGCGCGATAAATTGATTCAATGGTTGATTGACAATCCTGATAAGTGTGCTGAGATTGAAGGTATGGTAAAAACAATGTCTGAAATTACTAAGGAGGATAACTAAATGAGCGGTGGAAGCTGGGATTATTTGTGTTATAAAATTGATGATGCAGCGGATCGATTATCCGATTCTAAAGACCCCACTCGAAAAGCGTTCGCTAAACATTTAGGTCTTGTAGCTAAAGCCCTCCATGATATTGAATGGGTGGATAGCGGTGATATGAGTAAAGGAGATGAGTACAAAGCTATCCGAAAAGTTATTAGTCGTGAAGAGGAGTTAGCCGTTGTCTTAGAGGAGGCTAAAGATGTCTACGAAAAGCTAGGTAAGTTATTGGAGGAAGTAGCATGACAATCACACTAAATGAACGTCAGATTAAAGCTTTACGAGCATTAAAACAAACAGGTTCATGTATTGCTCAGTATAGCGACGGTGCAGGTTGGTATGTATGGATACCCAAGCCTAATGAAAATGACACAGTTAAAGTCTATAAAGCTCGTCTAAATTTAACTTGTCGTGATATCCATCAAATGAGTCATTTAGGACTAGGGTTGCTAACTTCGCCCCAACCAGGAGTAGGATTTCGTTATATCACTGATAAAGGTCGTCAATATTTGGAGGAAATCAAATGACTTTACGTGAAAAGCTAGAACAACTTACTAACGAAGAACTTAAATCTATCATGCAAGAGCATATTGACTGGGAGGCAAATAACTTTGTACCAGAGGATGCCCAACTACGGGCATTGAGTAAAGAACATTATTCTGATGATGCGTTACTAATGCTAGATCATGTAGCTAGTGAAGCGTTTCGTGTTTATGCACTACGAGCAGCGGGGATGAGATGAATAAAATAAAAAATAATTATTTTATGGAGGGATAAATGAAACAACACATTATCTATCACCAAGTAAAACCAGGTATGGACTGTCCCGATGGAGTTATGGCAGCAGCGATCGCGTCTCTAGCTTATCCCGATGCTGAAATAGTGGGCGACTCATACCAAGATAATGATTGGTACTGGGAAAACGATCCTTACCCTTACGGGGACTGCAAATTAATCATCGTTGACTTCAGCTACCCTACAGGATGGCTAAACTACTGGAAAAATAATGAATGCGATGTAACAGTCATTGATCACCACGCTCCTAAGTTCCCTATGTTATCAGGGTTTTCAGGCGCGATTTTAGATGCTAATGAATGTGGAGCTACGTTAACTTGGAAAACGTTTTTTCCTAATTCTCCATTACCTGAGTTACTTCTCCATGTACGTCGCCGTGACATCGGAGTAGATGGATATTACCAAGGTTTATGCCGTGAATCAGAAGCTGTAAACGAAGAGTTAGCGGCGATAAGGTATCAATCTGATAATGCCATCGAACTACTTAAGTCTCTATTACAAACCGAAGATGTTCATAGTCTGTGTGAGATGTTGAGACAGGCAGGGGAAGTCAAATTAGTTGAGCGCGACCTCATCATTCAAAAAGCTTGTGAACGGTGTAGGTTAGTAAAATTAGGTGAGTATGTTGTTTCTTATCTTGAAACCACCCCTGCTGAGGATAGGCATGTATCCAACATAGGTAATTATATGTGTCGAACTGTTCATCCTGATGCGACATTTGCCTGGGTTAAGACTCATGATGGTAAAAGCAGCCTCCGATCAACTGGCTTCGATGTAAGTGTTGTTGCTAATCAATATGGCGGGGGCGGTCACATCCAAGCCTCCGGGTTTTCTCGAAATGTAGAACCTATTGAGCTATAGACCTAACTCAATAGTAACCATAAGATAATGCCTGGGTTGTAACTTCGACTCAGGCATTGTTGTTTCCACTTTTATAAGCTATACTGGTATCAAGTCGATAAGGAGATACCAATGAACAAATCAACGCTTTCGATTTTAATTGAAGACGAGATTCACGCAGAGTTGGATAAAGACCGT
>JACCDY010283127.1_pt1 | contig 18906 bp, 19 predicted proteins | sample 7446391 | NCBI WGS metagenome assembly JACCDY01 (sample SAMN15323451, study PRJNA562643) | freshwater metagenome | isolation source: river surface water | place: USA:Blue River Watershed | collected 2017-08-18
GATTGGAAAAACGGGCGATCTTTCCCTTCGAGACGCGCTTGAGCGTGGGGATGCTCATGCTGATTTCCTCGCCGAGCTTCAGCTTCCCGATGGCCGATTCGGGAATCGGAAACGATCCCCGGAGGAGCTCGTCCTGCGCGATCGAGACCAACGGCATGCTCTGGGTGCTGGAGTAGACACCGGTCTGGATGAGGGTGCCGTTGTCGGCATTCCGCTTGGTGATCACCCCGTCAAAGGGAGCGGTGATCGCCGTGGTGGCGGCGTTTGCCGCGCGATTCGTGGAGACGGTGAGTTCGACGCCTCTCTTGGCCGCCTTGATGGCCGCCATCTGGCGGTCGATGTCCAGGACCTCGAGTGTCGCGATCAGATCACCCTTCTTCAGGTGATCGCCGATATCGACATTCATGGATTGGACGTATCCTGCCACCAGTGACTGAACATCCACCTGCTGGTAGGGCTTCAGTTCTCCGGTCACCTCGACGGTCTGGACGAGATCCGTCCTGAGAGGGTGCATGGCGGAAACCGTGGTAATGGACTCGGACTCCTGCGCCGTCGTTGATCCCCGCCTATAAGCAAGGGCACCAAGGCTGCATAGGACGAGAAGGAGGAGAATCCCCCGCAAAAGATTGGATTTCATGAGGATGTTCACGGGATTGTCAGGAAATCATCCGGAATAGCAACATGACAAGACACAGGGGACGAAAATGCCCTCATCCCTCATGAGAGGGAATGGGCATCCTGCCTTGGAATGTCCGGGAAAAAACAACCTTGGCCGGACATCGCGTTCCGACGAGCCCTTCCCTAACGACGCGAGTCCAGGAAGGGGTAATCCGTGTAGCCCTTCTCCGCGCCTCCGTAGAAGGAGGCCTCGTCGGGCTTGTTCAACGGGGCGTTCGTTCGGAAGCGTTCGGGAAGATCGGGATTGGCGATGAAGGGGACGCCGAAGGCGATGGCATCGGCCCACCCCTCCGTAATGGCTGCATTCCCCGTCTCGAGCGTGAATCCTCCCGCGGAGACAATCTTCCCGTTCCATGCGGGGCGCAGTTGCCTCGGGCCGACCCCCTCGGCGGCACCATGGGCGATGTCCTGGGCCGTCACCTGCGTGATGTGGGCATAGGCAAGGCCGAAGCCGTTCAATTCTCTCAGCACATGACCGAAGGTCTCGAGCGGATTGCTGTCGCGCATGTCGTTGAAAACGCCGGCGGGGGAGAAGCGGATGCCGACGCGATCGCCACCCCAAACACTGCAGACAGCCTCTGTCACCTCGATGGTCAGGCGGGCGCGGTTCTGCACGGAGCCCCCGTATTGATCGGAGCGGTGGTTCGTCCCGTCGCGCAGGAACTGGTCGAGCAGATAGCCGTTGGCGTTGTGAATCTCGACGCCATCGAAGCCGGCTTGTTTTGCCAGCATCGCGCCATGGACATATTCATTCACAATTTTTGGAATCTCGGCGGTCTCAAGTGCCCGGGGAGTCACGTACTCCTCCATCGCGGTGCCCGTGAAAACCTGCCCCTTCGGCTTGATCGCGGAGGGAGCCACCGGCAGCGCCCCGTCCTCCTGATAGGCGGGATGGGAAATGCGACCGACATGCCAGAGCTGGAGGTAGATGTGCCCGCCCTTGGCATGCACCGCCTGCGTGATCTTTTTCCACCCCTCAACCTGGGCATGGGTGTGAATGCCGGGTGTGGCGGGATAGCCGTAACCGCGCGAAGAAACCGAGGTCGCCTCCGAGATGATCAGCCCGGCCGAGGCGCGCTGGGCGTAGTACTCGGCATTGAGATCGTTCGGTACATTTCCCTCCGAGGCGCGGCACCGGGTGAGGGGTGCCATGAAGATGCGGTTCGGGAGGACGAGGGGGCCTAGCTGGATGGGGGAGAAGACATTGGGAGTCATGGAAGCAGGGGTTTAGGCTGAAGACTGAAGACTGAAGACTGAAGGCTGTTAGGGTGGGGCAGGGAGGAACGCCTTTTGTCGATCCTGATGAGGCTTTTCGGAGTTGGCGAGTTCCTTCAAGGGCAGGGTTTTATTCCTGTTTTGACGTCACTTTGCTCCCGCAAAGCGGTGACGCCCTACGGGCTACGACTTCGTCGTAGTCTTACGCGCCGATTCCCATCGGCTTGTTTCCTGAGTTCCTGAGTTCCAAATTTAAAACCTCTCTGCGGCTCCGGGGCTCGGCGGGGAAATGCTCAGAAGGGCAGGCCGGGGATGCCGAGGCCGGCCGTCAGCTTGCCCATCTCGTCGGCGGCCAACTTCTTGGCATCGGCCGTGGCCTGACGCACGGCGCTAAGCACGAGATCCTCGAGCATCTCGACATCGTCCGCGCTCACCACCTCGGGGGCGATGCGGATGGAGAGGATATCGCCGGCACCCGAGGCCTTCACGATGACCTTGCCTCCGCCGGAGGAGGCCTCTACCTCGCGCTTGGCAAGGTCTTCCTGGATCTGGGCCATCTTCTTCTGCGCGTTGGCGGCGGCGCTCATCATCTTGGCAATGTTCATCGTGTCAGGTGGTTTGGGGTGGGATCAGGATCTCCGCCTGGAACACTTCCAGCGCTTTCCTGATCAACGGGTCGTTCTTGAAAGCCTCGAGCTCCTCGGGGCTGATCGCGGGCACCTCGGGTTCGGGCTTTTTGGTCGCGGGCTCGGCGGCCGCGGGACGGGAGCTCTCCGGCGGCGCTTTCCTGGGGGCGGGGGGGGCGACCGGTTCGGGCTCAGGCTCCTGGGGAGGCTCCTCGCCGGTGAATCGGGTCTCGAAGGTGATCCGGGCGCCGAGCGCTTCGGAGAGCATCTCCTCGATTTTTTTGACGGCCTGGGGCCAGAACAGAGTCTTGGTCTGCTGCTCCAGCGAAGGGGGAAACTCGACCAGCACGGCGTTGCCGATCCTCTCCACGAAGCGTCCGTCCTCGACCCAGCCGAACTTCAGCGGGGAATCGCTCGCCAACTGCATCGCGACGGGATGCCAAGGGTCGGAAGAATGAGGAGATGGAAGCTGGGAGCTAGGAGATGGGGGTTGGGAACCAAGGCTCTGGGAAATGCTGTCAACTGGAGCTGGGGAGGCAGCAGCTTCAGAGGGAGCCTCTGATTTGGCCGGAGGCACCTCGGCAACCGGAGGAGGGGCGGGAGCGACCGACTCCACGTTTACCGGTGCTGGCCGGGTTGCGGTCACGGGAAGCGGGGTGGGCTTGGGTGCCGCCGCTGGGATGGCCACGGGAGCGGCGGAGCGGACGGGGGTTGAGGCGGGACGCGGAGCGGTCCGTTCGGGCAGGGGAGTCCCTCCGCGCAAGGCGGTCAGGACCTCCAGGACGTCGCCGAGGCTCGCCTCCTCAAGCAGATGAACCCCCTTGATGAGGGCCACGTCGAGCTGAAGCTTCTTGTCGGTCGCCCAGCGGAGACGCCCTTCGGCTTCCCCGAAATGATCCAGCAACACGAGCAGCTTCTCCTGGGTCACGGACTCGCCGAGGCCCGACTCGGGCGTCGCCTCAGTCGGAGGGTGCACCTTGCTGATCAGGATGTCCCTGAGCAGCCCCACCAAGTCTCCGAGCAGACGGGAGAGATCCTTGCCCGCCTCGGCCTGGGCCTTCACCAGGGCGAGCGCGGCGGTCGTGTCACGCCCGAGCAGGGCATGCCCGAGGTCGAGCACGGTCTCGCGCGGCGTGAATCCGAAAACGCTGTGCACGTCGGAGGGGCCGATCGTCGTGCCGCAGAAGGCGACGACCTGATCGAGCATCGACTCGGCGTCCCTCATCGCCCCGTCGGCCCCGCGCGCGATCGCCTCGGCGGCGGCGGGATCGAGGCTGATCTCCTCGTTCCGCGCGATGTGCATGAGATGGCCGGCGATCAGCTCCGGCGTGAGCCTGCGCAGATCGAAGCGCTGGCAGCGGCTCAGGATCGTGGCGGGCACCTTCTGCGCCTCGGTGGTCGCGAAGAGGAACTTCACGTGTTCGGGGGGTTCCTCCAGCGTCTTGAGCAGCGCGTTGAACGCCGCCGTCGAGAGCATGTGCACCTCATCGATCAGGTAAACCTTGTAGGGGCCGCGGGCCGGCGCGTAGGCGGCGTTCTCGCGGAGGGTGCGCACGCTCTCCACGCTGTTGTTGCTGGCCCCGTCGATCTCCATGACATCGAGGCTGCGTCCCTCGGCAATCTCCACGCAGGCGTCGCAGGTGCCGCAGGGATTGTCTGTCGGGCCCTGCATGCAGTTGAGGGCCTTGGCCAGGATGCGGGCCGAGGAGGTCTTGCCCACGCCGCGCGGGCCGACGAAGAGATAGGCCTGGGCGAGGCGGTTGCCCTTGATGGCGTTCTGGAGGGTGCGGGTGATGTGCTCCTGTCCCACGACCTCCTCGAATCGCTGAGGGCGGTATTTTCGGGCAAAGACGCGGTAGCTCACGGGAGAGGAAAGTTACGGGGGGTCGGCGATTCCTGCAATTTCCGATTGAGGAGGAATGGCTTTCCCGCAGGGACCGGGCCGCTCCGGCAGTCTATTCCTCCCCGAAACGGGTGGAGATGAGCTTCTCGAGCTCCTCGACGACGGTGAGGGCATCCGTTCCCTCGGCGCTCACCTTGAGGACCGATCCCTTGCCCGCCGCCAGCATCATGAGGCCCATGATGCTCTTGCCGTTGACCTTTTCGCCGTCCTTCTCGACCCAGACCTCTGCCTGGAAGCGGCTGGCCGTCTTGACGAACAGGGCCGAGGGACGGGCATGGAGCCCGTTGCGGTTCTCGATGGTCAGGTCCTTGGTGGCTTGGGTGCTCATGGTCGGAAAAAGGCTATCGGTCCCGGGAAGGTTGCATGGCCCTCAGGAGACGCTCGTTGAACTCCCGGGCCGCGTCATGCCCCATCCCCTTGAGCTTCTGGTCAAGGGCGGCGACTTCCACGAGCCTTGCAAGGTCGCGTCCGGTTCTTACGGGGATGGTCACGTGAGGGATGGGAATGCCGAGGATCTCGTAGCTGCCACGGTCGAGACCCAGCCTATCGATGTCGTCGTTCTCGTGCCAATCCTTTAACGTGACCACCAGGTCGAGCTGCTTCTCGGGGCGCACGGAGCCCGCGCCGAAGACGGCCGCCACGTTGATGATGCCGATGCCGCGCACCTCCATGTGGAAGCGGGTGAGCTCCTTGCTGTTGCCGATCAGCTCGCGCCCCTCGAGGTTGCGGAAGCGGGTGATGTCGTCGCTCACCAGGCTGTAGCCGCGCTCGATGAGCCCAAGGACGCACTCGCTCTTGCCGATGCCGCTTTTGCCTCGGATGAGGACGCCGATGCCCATGATGTCGACCATGCTGCCGTGCTCGGAGGCGACGGGCGCGAACTCATCCTCGAGGGCGATGGTGGCCGAGTTGATGAACTTCATGGTGACCAGCGGGGTGCGGAAAACGGGCGTGCCGGCATCGGCCGCAAGCTCCAGGATGCCGGCGGGCAGGGGAAGGCCCCGGGCGACCACGACGCAGGGGACCTTCTGCTCGAAGAGGGCCCTGAGACGCGCGCCGCGCTCGGCGGAGGAGAGGCCGCGCAAGTAGCTCAGTTCGGCATGCCCCACGACCTGGATGCGCTTCGCCGCGAAGTAGCGGAAGAAACCCGCCAGCGCCAGGCCGGGACGGTTGATGGTCGGTTCCTGGATCGGTCGCTCCATCCCGACCGAGTCGCCCATCAGCTCGAGACCGAGGCCCGTGCCGTGATCGGCGAAAAACCTGCCGACGGTGAGCGTCCTGGATGCCGGGTCTTTGGAGCGGGCCATGGCGGGGACTACATCGCGAAGGACTCGCCGAGGTAGAGCTTGCGGCTGATGGGGTCGTGCAGGAGGAAGTCCTTGTCTCCCTGGCTCTCGACCCGGCCCTCGTAGATGAGGTAGGCGCGGTCGGTGATGGCGAGGGTCTCGCGGACGTTGTGGTCGGTGATGAGGATCGCAAGCCCCATGTCGCGCAGATCGGAGATGATCTGCTGGACGTCGTAGACAGCGATGGGATCGACGCCGCTGAAGGGCTCGTCGAGCATGAGGAGCTTGGGATTGGTGACGAGCGAGCGGGCGATCGTCAGGCGACGCTTCTCTCCGCCGGAGAGGGTCAGCGCCTCGTTGCCCGCGATGTGCGTGATGCCGAAGCGCTCCAGCAGCTCGTCGCAACGCTCGCGGCGCTCCTTCTTGGTGAGGGAGGTCGTCTCGAGGATCGCCATGATGTTCTCTCGCACCGTGAGCTTGCGGAAAATCGACTCCTCCTGCGGGAGGTAACCCATCCCGAGTCGGGCCCGCTTGTACATCGGCTGCAGGGTGACATCCTCACCGTGGAAATAGGTGCTGCCGCCGTCGGGACGGACAAGGCCGACGATCATGTAGAAGGTGGTCGTCTTGCCCGCGCCGTTGGGGCCGAGCAGGCCGACGATCTCCCCCTTGCGGACATGGATATCGACGCCGTTGACGACGGAGCGGCCCCCGTAGACCTTGACCAGTTTGTCGGTGCGGAGAATGGCGTCCGCGGGTGCGTCCGGAACGGGGGAATCGGGTCGTGTCATGGCTGGAAAAGATGCTCGGATCAGGGGGTCACGGCCCGGGCGCCACCCTGGTCGACGATCTGGGTCTTGCTGGGCCCGATGGTCTTTGAGCGGCCCTTGGCGTTGAGAATCATGATGGTGGTGGCCTGGGTGGCCATCTGGCTGTTGATCCCCTGCTGGACCTGGGGCCACTCCTCGAGGGTCACGTCCCCGGTGGAGGTGTCGTAAGTGGCCTTGCCGCACTTGCCGATGGATTTCACGACGTCGCCGCGCTCGTTTTTCTTCTCCTGCACGATCACGACCGATCCCGTGGCGATCACCTTGGCAAGACCCTTGCGGTCGGGCTTGAGCACGGCGTGGAGCTTCTCGCAGGTCAGGTCGAACTGGGGGTCGCGCACGACGACGTGGCCGGTGAATTCGGCCGTGTTCAGGGCGTTGTCAAAGCTCGCGCCGTTCTCGCTCTCGATGATGGTGCGGGAGTTGCGCGGGCGTTCCTCGCCGGCAGAGGGGGCGTATGGATTCATGCCGGGCGCGGCCAGGGGGCCGGTTGGCTCGGCCAGGGGGCCAAACCCCTGCGCCACCACGCAGTGCTGGATAAGGAGTGCTGCAAAAGCTGCGGCAAGGACAACGTTGCGGGGGCTCATGGAGGAAGGATGGGGTTTTCGTTGCGGAAGGAGGCGCGCACGTGGCCCTTGAAGACCCCCTTGCGCGCCGCGGTGTCAAACTCGGCACTTTGTCCGACAATTTCAAAATCCTCCCGGCTGATCAAGGTCTCCGAATCGGCCACGAGCATCTTGCTCTCCAGATCCAGGAAGCTGTGGGGGATCTCGACGACGATCTCCTTCTCGGCCTTTTCGTTGAACTGGACCCTGAGTTTGCCGAGTTCTACCCGGTTCTCATCCAGCTTGCGCGCGCTCTCCGCGGAGAGACTCATGGTGAGGTTTCCCTGCTCGTCGTACTGGGGGATCTTCACCCCCTTCACGGGTTCGCCCACCGGAACGGGAAGATCGATTTTCTGGCCGTGCAGCTGGGAAGGGGAGGCCGCAGGGGTGGGCGACGGTTCCGCACGCACGATTGCGGAGGCAAGGCAGGATGCCAGCAGGGCGACGCGGAGGCGATGGCGGTCAGTCAAGCGCACGGCGGATGGCGAGGAGGGACTTGAGGAGGGCGGGCAGGCCCTTGTGCGGGATCTGGTTGGGGCCGTCGGAGGGAGCCTTGGCGGGATTCTCGTGGGTTTCCAGAAAGATGCCGTCGACACCGGCCGCCATGGCGGCCCTTGCCAGGACGGGGGCGAGATGGCCGTCGCCGGTGGTGTGCCCGCCGCCGCCGCCGGGACGCTGCACGGAATGGGTGGCGTCGAAAATCACCGGGAAGCCCTGCTCGCGGATCCAGTAAAGGGAACGCATGTCGGCCACCAGGTTGTTGTAGCCGAAGGTGGTGCCGCGTTCGGTGAAGCAGAAACGGTCGCATCCGGCGGCGCGCAGCTTCCCGGCGACGGGGGCGAGGTCCCAGGGGGCGAGGAACTGTCCCTTCTTGACGTTGACGGCCCGCCCGTTGGCCGCGGCGGCCTCCCCCGCCGCCACGATGAGATCGGTCTGGCGGCAAAGAAACGCGGGGATCTGGAGCAGGTCGACGAACTCCGAGGCGATCACCGCCTCCTCGGGAGTGTGGATGTCGGTGGTGACGGGGGCACCGATCGAGGCTCCGGCCTCGGCCAGCATCCGGCAGCCGTCGAGCACGCCAACCCCGCGGTAGGAGGAGCCGGAAGTGCGGTTGGCCTTGTCGTAGGAGGCCTTGAAAACGAAGCGGATGCCGAGATCGTCGCAGATCGCCCTGATGGTCCTGGCGGCCCGCAGAAGGGGCTTCTCCCCCTCGATGACACAGGGGCCCAGAATGAAGAGGGGCTCCTTGCCTCCGAGCGTCTCGGCACCGATGCGAAATCCGGCCCCGGCGGATTTCCCGCTACCGGAGGGGTTGGTCTTGGCTTTCTTCTTGGAAGGCATGGTCCTTGAGCCTATCCCCCGCACCGCGCGATGGTCACGAGGATTGTGCATTGAGAAAGCCTCTTCGGGAAGGCATGATCAGCCCCCATATGGCCACCTTCTCCTCCGATTTTCCCGACACGATGGCGCCCGGTACCCCGGCTCCCTCCTTCTCCCTGCCCGATGTCACCACGGGCTCCCTGCGCTCCCTGGGGGACATCGCCGGCCCCAAGGGGACGCTGATCGTCTTTCTCTGCGCCCACTGCCCCTATGTCGTCCATGTCCGGGAAAAACTCGCGGCGCTCTCGGAAGAGTATTTCCCCTTGGGCATCTCGACGGTGGGGATCAGCGCCAACGACGCGGTCGCCTATCCCGACGACGCCCCCGACAAGCTCCGGGCGATGGCGGAGGAATGTGCCCTCCCTTTCCCCGTCCTTTATGATGAGTCCCAGGAAACCGCACGCGCCTACACGGCGGCCTGCACGCCGGACTTCTTCCTCTTCGACGCGGATCTCCGGCTGGCTTACAGGGGGCGCCTCGACAGCAGCAGCCCCCGCAACGGGCAACCCCTCACGGGCGAGGATCTGGAAAAGGCCCTTGCAGCCGTGGCCGAGGGTGCGGCGGCACCGGAACCCTGGCCCCCGGCGATGGGATGCAGTATCAAGTGGAAGGCTTCGAAAGACTAACAGGCTGAAGGCCATTGGGCTGATAGCTACAATCTTTTCTGATCTCGGCCGGGCATGTTCGGGTGAAGCATGCGCTCAACTTTCTGCATCCGGCTAACAAAGGGGCCGGTTTCTTCCTAACGGCCTACAGCCTTCAGTCTAATCGTCTGGTTGATGCCCTCTCCCCGCGGCTTCAGCGGCTTTCAGCCCAGGCGACCATCCGCTGGGCGTCATCGAAGATGCGCGGCGCATGGCTGCCCAACTGGACCAGGATCAGCTCGCGCCCGCCCCTGCTGTAGCTGCTGATGAGGCACTTGCCGGCCGATTCGGTATAGCCGGTCTTCATGCCGTTGAAGAAGGGCGAGCGCAGCAGGAGCCTGTTGGTGGGATCGAGAAAGCAGAGGCGCCCGTTGGCATAGTGGAAGCAGAAGGAACGCATTGCCATGGCCTCGCGCAGGTCGGGATTGCGGTAGGCGCGGAAGGCGACACGGGCCATGTCGCGGGCTGTGGAATGCTGGTTGGCGGGAAGGCCGTGCGGATTGACGAAATGGGAGCAGGTGGCCCCGCACCGGGCGGCGAGACCGTCCATCTCGCGGGCGAAGAGGCCGGTGCTTCCCGAATGGGAGCGGGCGAGCGCGGCGGCGCAATCGTTCGCGCTCTTCACCAACATCGCCCGCAGCAGGTCGCGCCTCCGGTAGCTCTCGCCGGTCCTGATCCCGAGCTTGGTCGGCTGCACGGTCGTGTCCTCGCGCGCGATGCGCACGGGAGCCTCCAGGGGATCCTGCTCGGCCACGATCAGCGCGGTGATGAGCTTCTGCGTGCTGGCAACCTGACGGGGCTGGTCGGCGTTTTTCTGGTAAAGCGTCGCCCCCGTGCGCGCATCGATCAGGATCGCCGAGGAGGCAAGGATCTCGGGGGCTCCCGCGGGCCAGACGGAGGGCCCGGCATGCGGCGCCACCACGACGGGAGCGGAGACGGCGGTAACGGGGGCGGCCGTGCGCTGCGCTTCCTCAAAGGCGCAGCCCGAAAGCAGGATCAGCGAGCCGCACAGGCACAGGGAAAGGAATTTTGGCATCCGTTTACCGTGCCTGCAAATCGGCACGGGGCAAGTCAAAGAATGCCGGCGCCGTGCCGGCCTTCCGGTCTGCAGCGACTGGTTCCGCAGCCCGGCCCTTGACTCTCGACTTTCGTCGCGCGGCACGGCCAGTCTACCTTTTGTCATCCCTCATGCCCGCTTCCTCGCGATCGTCCTCCACTCTCCTTGCCGCGGCCGCAATCCTGCTGCTTGCCCTCGCGGCGATCGCCGCGTCGTTCCTGTTGGATGAACCGATTCGCCGCCTCGTACTCGAGGCCAACGGCGGGCACTGGTGCCGGAGCTCCCCGGTGGCACTCTTCAGCAAGTACGGCGACTGGCCCGAACTCATGCTCCTCGGCGGCCTCGGCTATCTCATCGCGCGCCGTCTCCGGAACGTGCGGTGGCAGCGCATCCTGCTCTCGGCGATGATCGCCTCAACGCTCGCGGGCACGGTGGTGAACGCCTCGCGCCTGACCACGGGGCGGACACGACCGCGTGCCTCGGCCGAGCAGGGCTGGTACGGCCCGCGCCACGACGGGCGCTGGCTGATCGGGGCGGCCGACTTCAACAGCTTCCCTTCCGGACACACGGCGACGGCCATGGGGTTCGCGGGTGTCCTGCTCTTCGCCGCGCCAGCGTGGGGCGTGCCGGCACTGGTCGCCGCGCTGGCCGTCGTCCTCTCGCGCATCCTGCTCGGGGCGCATCATCCCTCCGACGTCGTGACGGCCTCGGCGATCGCGTTCTCGGTCGCATGGCTCGTCTGGGAATTCCTCGGACGGCGGGGAAGGGTCGACGGGGCGGTCCGTCACCCCTGATTGGGGAAGTTTCCCCAAAGAATCCTACTGCTCGCCGAACGTCATCAGCGAGCGCACCCCGAGGGGCGAGAGGTGGGCGCGGCCGCCGAGGCCTTCCAACTCGACGACGAAGAGCAGACGCAGGACGTCGGCCCCGAGTTGGCGGAGCAGATGAAGGGCCGCACCGGCGGTGCCTCCCGTCGCCAGCAGATCATCGACGAGGATCACCTTCTCTCCCCGGACGATGCTGTCGCAATGGATCTCGAACTCCGCGGAGCCGTACTCCAGCTCGTAGGCGTGGGAAAGGGTGCGGAACGGGAGCTTGCCCTTCTTGCGGACGGGGACGAAACCCACGCCGAGCCTGTAGGCGAGCGCCGCGCCGAAAATGAATCCGCGGGCCTCGAGGCCGACGATCTTGGAGGGGGCAAGCCCGCGGCACTCCTCCGCGAGCAGATCGATGCAGCGGCGGAAAAGCTCCGCATCCCCCAGGATGGGGGAGATGTCGCGGAAGACTATCCCGGGCTTGGGAAAATCGGGGATATCCCTGATCGCGGCCCGCAAGGCTTCGCGCCCGGGTGACGGCGCGGTCTTTTCCGAAGAAGGGATCATGACGGGCTTTGATCCCCGAAGCTGATGCCGACGGCGCGGGCCGTGCCGATGAGCTGGTTGCCGGGCGGCACCTTCTTGAGCCGGTGGACGGCCTCGGCGATGGGCACCTCCATGACCTCGTAGTTCTGGTAGCTCACCATCATCCCGAATTTCCCCTCCTGGGCCAGCTGGACGGCCTTCACGCCGAAGCGGGTGCCGAGGATGCGGTCGAGCGTCGTGGGATCGCCACCGCGCTGGAGGTGACCGAGCACGCAGACCCGGGTCTCCTTGCCCGTGCGGGCCTCGATCTCGTGGCCGATCATCTCGCCGATGCCGCCGAGCCGCCACTCGCCGCTCGAGGACTGCTTGCGGAACTGCTGACCGTGCTGGATGCGCGCCCCCTCGGCGACGACGATCATCGTGCTCTTGAACCCGGCCGCGTCGCGCTTGAGCACCGTCTCGGCGACGTTCTCGAGGGAAAAAGGAATCTCGGGGATCAGGATGATGTCGGCGGCTCCGGCAACACCTCCCCAGAGCGCGATCCACCCGGCATGGCGGCCCATCACCTGGACCACGATCACGCGTTTGTGACTGGCTGCCGTGGTGTGAAGGCGGTCAAGGGCGTCGGTGACGCAGGCGACGGCGGAGTCGAAGCCGAAGGTCATCGCGGTCGCCTCCAGATCATTGTCGATCGTCTTGGGAACCCCGATCATGGGAAATCCCGCCCGGTAAAGCTGCAGCGCCGTGCTCATGGAGCCGTCGCCGCCGATGGCGATGATGGCGGAAAGATCTAGGTCGCGGCAGGTCTTGGAGGCCTTCGTGATGACCTCCTCGGGGATCCTGGTCTTGTCACCCCCCCCGACCTTCGAGGTGAAGTGCCCCTTGTTCGTGGTGCCGAGGATGGTGCCGCCGACCTGCATGATGCCGGCGGTGTTCTCGCGGTTGAGCACCATGGTGTCGCCTCCCTCGGCAAGCATCCCCTCGAAGCCGTCGCGAAAACCGAGCACCTCCCATCCGAGCTCCTCGGAGGCGCAGTAGATGCCCCGCAGCACGGCGTTGAGTCCGGGGCAGTCTCCCCCGCTGGTGAGGACGCCGATGCGTTTGCGGGTCATGGCGATCAGAGGGAGTTGGACGTGGTCGCCGGACGCCCCTTGGAGGCCCACTCCCTGTAGAGCGACCAGCCGCGCTGCACGAGGGCAAGCCCCTCCTGCTCACGGTTGTTTCCCGCCAGCAGCACGACGATGATCCGGCGCGGCGTGGTGTAGACCGTGTCCCCCTCGCGCTTCACCTCGGGATCGCGGCGCGACGTCAGGATGATGCATTCGCCGGCACGGGAGGTGCGCCCGGTCTTGACGCCGTCGATTCCGTCGGCCCCGAGGAGCTTGTTCGTGTTGACCAGCTGAAGGGCCAGATTCGCCCCGCCGCGCGTCACGTGGATGGTCCGGGTCGCCTGCGAGACATAGAAGGAAATCCCCGCCTTGGAATAGGCGTAGCGGGTGAGGCGGGCAAGATCCGCGGCCGTGGAATAAGGCCGGGCCTGTCCCTCGGCGGGATCGAGACCATGAGGGTTGAGGAAGAGGGTGCGGCGCATGCCCAGCTGACGGGCCAGGGCGTTCATGTTGGCCACCGTATTGCCGACGGGATCGAGCCCGGTGGCATTCGGCAGGGAGCGGCCGAGATGATCGGCAAGCGTGACGGCCGACACGTTGTCGGAGGCGAGCAGGCAGGCGTAGAGAAGATCGCGCAGCGTGAGGACGTCGCCGGCCTGAAGTCCCAAGGGATTGATCCCCCCGGTGGTGGCGATGGCCGACTCGGGCACCGTGGCCGTCTGGTCAAGGTTACCCCCCTTGAGTTCGGACCAGTCCAAAGCAACCATGGCGAGGGCCAGTTTGGTAAGACTGGCAATCGGGGCCTTCCTGTTGGCTCCGGAGCCTTCCAGAATCCGTCCCGTCTGGTTGTCGACGATGATGGTGCTTTGGGCACGGAGGGAGCCCGCCGCAAGAAACACCATGAGAACGGGATAGAAGAGGCGGAGAAGAATACGCTGCATGATCCCTTTGGCGATAAGGCTGCGACTTCCTTTTTGCAATCCGGAACTCCGCTCTAAGACTGACCGGGAATGGAAGTCCAATCCTTTCGGCTTCCGGATCCCCGTCACGGGATGCATGCTGAAGGGAATGATCACCCGGCTCCTTCACACCCGTTACCGCGTCCATGACCTCGAAAAGACGGTCGGCTTTTACCGCGATGTGCTCGGCCTGCAGGAAGTACGCCGCAGCGAGAGCAGCCGGGGATCCAAACTCGTCTTCCTCAAGGCACCGGGAAGCGAGGAACTCATCGAGATCTGCCAGTACGACGCCAGCGGCCCGGTCGTGGTCGGCCCCGATCTCACTCATCTGGCCTTCGAGGTCTCGGATCTGGAGGCCTTCGCCAAGCATGCTGCAGCCAAGGGATATCCCCTGAGCGACGGTCCCTCCCCGACCTCCTCCGGATCGGTCATCGCCTTCATCGACGCCCCCGAGGGCTACGAGATCGAACTGATCCAGCCCGCCTCCTGATCGGATGACCCTGCGCTCGTTTTTTTCTTCAGCCTCCGGCCTTTAGCGCTCAACCTTTCGCCATGATCTCCGTTCCCGAACCCGAAAAAGTCGTCGCCTCCTCGTCCAAAATCCTCAAGGAGTTCCAGGAGTTCATCTCCAGGGGCAATGTGGTCGATCTCGCCATCGGCGTGATCATGGGCGCGGCCTTCGGCAAGATCGTCACCTCTCTGGTCCAGGACGTGATCATGCCCCCCATCGGACTCCTCCTCAAGGGGATCAATTTTCAGGACCTCTACCTTCCCCTCAACGGGAAGCATTATGCCACGCTCGCCGCGGCCAAGCAGGACGGGGCCCCGATCATGGCCTACGGCAACTTCATCAACACGGTGATCGAGTTCCTCATCGTGAGCGCCTGCGTCTTCGCGCTCGTGAAGGCGATCAATACCCTCCGACGCTCCCAGGCGGCGGCAGCGGCCCCGACCAAGAGCGAGGAGCTCCTCACCGAGATCCGCGACCTTCTCAAAAAATAACCCCGCGGATACCGGAGCCACGGCATGGACTTCATCCCGACGGAACATCCTCACCGCAGGTTCAATCCCCTCAAGGGGGAGTGGGTGCTCGTTTCGCCCCACCGCACCAAACGGCCCTGGCAGGGACAGCAGGAGAAGGGAGTCGAGGAGCGGCCCGCCTACGACCCCACCTGCCTGCTCTGTCCCGGCAACAAGCGCGCAAGCGGCGATCACAACCCCGCCTACACCGGCACCTTCGTCTTCGACAACGACTTCGCGGCCCTGCTCCCGGAGGCCCCCGAGGCCCCCTTATCGGCAGACGCGGATTCACCCGAGGCGGCCCTCTTCCGCCAGCAGCCGGTGGCGGGCACCTGCCGCGTCATCTGCTTCCATCCGAGGCATGATCTCACCCTTCCAGAGATGGAGCCTTCCGAGATCGAGGGCGTGATCCGCACCTGGGAGGCCCAGACCTCTGAACTGGGTGCAAAATATGCTTGGGTACAGGTCTTCGAGAACAAGGGCGCCGTCATGGGTTGCTCCAATCCCCATCCCCACGGGCAGATCTGGGCGGGAGACTTCATCCCCAACGAGATCGCGGCGGAAGATGCCAACCAGAAGGCCTACTTCGCCAAGCATGGCAGGCCGCTCCTTCTTGATTACGCGGAACTCGAAACCTCCCGGGGCGAGCGGATCGTGGCGGAGAACAAAAGCTGGATCGCCGTCGTTCCCTTCTGGGCCGTGTGGCCTTACGAAATCCTCCTCCTCCCGAGAGGAAAAGTGTCACGCCTGACCGGCCTCGACGATGCCCTCCGTGCCGACCTCGCCACGGTGATGAAGGAACTCCTCACCCGGTACGACAACCTCTTCGAAACCTCCTTCCCCTACTCGATGGGATGGCACGGCGCACCCTTTACCGCGGGATTGCACGACCACTGGCAGCTCCACGCGCACTTCTACCCCCCCCTGCTGCGCTCGGCCTCGGTGAAGAAGTTCATGGTCGGCTACGAAATGCTCGGCGAGGCTCAACGCGACCTGACCGCCGAGCAAGCCGCTGCCAACCTCCGCGCCACCAGTCTGGTTCATTACAAAAGCCGGTAATTGTGCGCCTGACGGCGCAGTGGCAACGCAGCATCGCACTGAAATGGAGCGGGTGAAGGGAACACCTAGTGCGGGGCAGCACGGTGTAGCCTGTGCTTAGCACAGCCCGAAGGGCGAGCCCGTCGGGAGACGGCGAGGCAATCGAACCCCTGATGTGAAGCCTCTGGATAACGAATCAGCAGATGGTTTGTTTTGGAGCGGGTGAAGGGAATCGAACCCTCGTCTCAGGCTTGGGAAGCCCACATTCTACCATTGAACCACACCCGCCGAATTTCTAATCCCAGGAGTTGATCAGGACATTCGTTTTACCAACCTTGGAAATGGAATAGACGCCTACTCGCTTCATGATGGTGGAGGCGCCACCCGAGGCATTCGTAGGAACGGAAATCTGGTTGTCGTAGTCGGTGTCCAGAACAACCTGATATGGGGTGTTGGAGCTGAAGGGATCGCAGAACCCTGAGCCATTGGTGCCGCCTTTACCGTTTTTCCACGCCGAGGCCTCCAGAAAAATGATCCCGCGGGGATTGTTCGCCGCATCGTTGGTCGAACACAGCATGGCAACATTGTCAGGAGACAGCGTTGATCCGCTGAACGCGGGAAGCCGGCCATATTCCGCCTCGTAGGAGGCGATGGCCGTGGCGATCTGCACCGCTTGGTTTTTGGCGTACGTTTTCTTGGCGGAATTGATGGCGGATTGCCCGGCGGAAAGGGCCAACAGCGCCAGGACCGCGATGATGGAAATCACGATCAGCAACTCGATCAGGGTGAAGGCACTTTTCCCCCGACCGGTGAAGCGATGAGTCGATTCCATGCTTTAAGTTTCGGCGCAACATCGGCGGGAACAAGCATTTTCTTGTTTGCTCGCTTCCAAAACCGGCCGATGGTGACGCGTGCTCAAGAAATTCCTGCGCGGCTTCGGCAAGCGTTCCGCCTCTCCGGCCAAAACCTCCCCCTCCGGGGATCCCTCGCCAAGCTCAAAGCCTTCCCGGCCTGGAAAACGCCGGAAATCCCCCAAGAAACAGCAGGCTTCAGGTTCAGGAACCACGGCTAGGCGAGCATCCTCCCGGGGCAAACAACCTCAGGAACAGGAAGCCCGTGGCGGCAAACGACGTCCGGGGAAGGCACCCAATCCCCGGCCCAAACGCCAGCCTGAACGTCAACGCCAACCCGGAAACGCTCCCCGCAACCAGTCCTCCGGACTTGCGGAGGCGATCATTGGTGTCCTGGAAGGCGAACCCCTGACCGCCGCCGCCATCGTCAGCGCCCTACGGCTCGATCGCCGTGATTTCGACGAGTTCGACCGCACGCTCGCCGATCTGGAACGCGGCGGCCGCATTGTCCGGGTCCGACGCGATCACTTCGTGCTGCCGGAAACCGCGGACCTCTTCACCGGCAAGCTCCAGATTCATGCCGGCGGTTCGGGCCATGTCCTGGCCGAGGAACAGGGAGGAAAGGATCTCTTCATTCCCGCAGAGCACCTGGGAACCGCGCTGAACGGCGACCGGGTGGTCGCGCGCCTCAACAGGCAGCCCCGCGATCATGGGCGCCCCCGCCGGGAGGGACGTCCCGAGGGGCGCATCATCCGCGTGGTGGAGAGGGCGGGAACCCCCGTCGTGGGAACGCTCCAGAAGACGAAAAATTTCCTCCACGTTGTCGCCGATGATCCTCGTTTCCCCCGCAACCTGTACGTTCCCTCGGCGGAGGGGGCCCGCATCGGCGACAAGGTCGTGGCACGCCTCGAACGCTGGGAGAACAGCCACGTGAATCCCGAGGGGGTCATCGTCGAGGTGCTCGGACCCGCTGACGCACCCGGCGTCGACATGCTCTCGGTCATCCACAAGCACGGCCTGCCGCGTGAATTCCCGGCGCCGGTGAGCGTGGAGGCGGAACGCTTCGGCGACGCCGTCACCGCGTCCGACAGGGAGGGGCGCGAGGACCTGCGCGGCCGCCACATCATCACGATCGACCCGGACGACGCCCGCGACTTCGACGACGCCATCGAGGTGCAGCCGACCGACTACGGGTGGGATGTCGCCGTCCACATCGCCGACGTCTCCCACTACGTGAAGCCCGGATCCCACCTCGACAAGGAGGCCCGCAAACGCGGCAACAGCACCTACCTCGCCGACCGCGTGATCCCGATGCTTCCGGAAAATCTTTCCAACGGTCTCTGCAGTCTGCGCCCCGAGGAGGACCGCCTCGCCTTCAGCGTCTTCGCCCAGATCAACCGCGACGGAACGATCCGCCATGTCCGCTTCGGGCGCTCCGTCATCCGAAGCGCGCAGCGCCTGACCTACCGACAGGCCCTCTCCATTCTCAACGCACCCCCGCAGGACGAGACTGGCCGGCGCGTGCACGCCGCGTGGGACTGCTCCTCCACGCTCAGGAAGCGCCGCTTCGCCGCGGGCGCCCTCGATCTGGAAATGCCCGAAGTGAAGGTGTGGCTCGACAAGGATGGGCGGCCCGTGAAGCTCGAGCTGGTCGAGAACGACATCTCCCACCAGCTCATCGAGGAGCTGATGCTGCTGGCCAACGAGCTCGTGGCGCGCCATCTCAAGCGCCGCAAGCAGCCGAACATCTACCGCATCCACGAGAAGCCCGAGCCGGAGAAGCTCGACGAATACCGGGAACTGGCCGCCTCCTACGGGGTGAAGGCGGGTGACCTGAGCCATCGTCCGGAACTCCAGAAGCTCCTCGACGGACTGAAGGGCAAACCCTACGCGGGCGCCCTCAAGATCGGTCTCCTCAAGAGCCTCAAGCGCGCGCGCTACTCCCCCGACCCCCTCGGTCACTTCGGCCTCTCCAAGGCCGACTACAGCCACTTCACAAGCCCCATCCGCCGCTACGCCGACCTGCTCACGCACCGCTCACTGGCGCGCGATCTCGACCCGAAACATCACGGCCCCACCTCAGCGGAACTCGGCACGGTGAGCGAGCACCTCTCGACCACGGAACGGACTGCCTCCGACGCCGAGAAGGAATCGGTCCGCCTCAAGAAGCTCGAGTATTTCTCGAAGCTCGCTGAAGCGGGGACCAAGGGAGGGGTGGCCCCGACCTTCGATGCCCGGGTGATCGAGGCGCGCAATTACGGGCTGCTCGTGGAGCTTCCCGAGGCGATGATGACGGGCCTCGTGCCGGTCTCCTCGCTGGACGACGACTTCTACCACTTCGACGCCA
>JACCDY010749593.1_pt1 | contig 18900 bp, 19 predicted proteins | sample 7446391 | NCBI WGS metagenome assembly JACCDY01 (sample SAMN15323451, study PRJNA562643) | freshwater metagenome | isolation source: river surface water | place: USA:Blue River Watershed | collected 2017-08-18
AATCGACCCCACCGTATTACCGCCCGTGCCATTAGACACACTGGTAAACGCTGTCGGCCAATACATTCCACCCAACTTGCGGGCCACCGACACCACACCATCGTTAGACGAGTTGAGCGCCAACACATATCCGGCCGTCTGCCCGGTGTCGTCATAGTCCTCGGCGTCCAAGATGGTGAGCGTCCCGTCATCCCCCGCCGCGCCCGCATGCAGCTCAAGATCAAGGTCGAAAACCGGTGCAGCATCATCAGTTCCCGGCGTCACCACCGTCCACGTCGCCGACGCCTCAGTCGGGTCATCGTTAGCCAACTCAGTCAGGTTCACATTGCGGATCGTCGGCGTGAACCCCGTGTCGCCCTTGATAGCCGCGGGAATGTTCGCAATCCCCCCCGGCGGGGCGACCGCAATGAACACCCCCGAATCTGGCGACCAGTTCTTCGGAATCCGCAGAACAGCCTTCCACTGATAAAACTCTTCATCGTCAACAGTGACGACCTCGTAATTCGTGGGCATCTATTCGGCTCTGCCTTCCATTACGACGGACTCAGCGAAATCACGTTCAAGCTCTCCATCAACCCGGTGACCAGGCGTTGTGTCCGATTCAGTGGCGCCTCAATGGCTTTCAAATCACCGATCTGAACAGTGATCTCAGCCCGCTCTTTACGGCTGTCACGAATGAACACCGCCTCGACATAGTCGGTGTACATTTCCCCGCGTGAAGCAATGGACATGAGCCCGCCGGGGACGAAGTGCTCCCCGAGCGCGAACGGCTTGTTGTTTCGGAACTTTGCGGTCGCTGCACGCCAACCACGGGTGTCAAAGAACTGATTGACCATTGAGAACGTGGACTCGATGTTGTATGGGGCCGATGCTGTGGCGGTGAACAGTTCATGGCGTGCGTACGGGCCCATTTCTGTTCTGCGGCCGTAGTTTTCGATCAACTGGAACGCCAGAAACGCATCGTTGAGGAACCCGTCCAACAGGTTCGACGGAACACCCGTGATGCCGATCGCGATCATCAACGAGTCGATTGCCCACGAAAGCGTGGCGTTGATCAGGTCGTTCACCCACTTGGGTGAACGCCCACCAATGATCTGTGTGTGCGCGCGTGGGTGATGGTTATGAATCTTGAACTCCATCATCGCCGTGTCCGGCCCATCAACCAGAACAGCAAGTGGCGGTTCGAAATTCACGCCCGCCACCTCAGAGATGAACACACCATCCATACCGGGCGCGTTCTGCACCAATGGCAACAACTCGCCGAAGAATGAACCCTGGAGGTCGACAACGGTTTTCGCTATCGAGTCGCGGATGTCACCGAACTTGCCTTCAGTGGTCAAACGGTCAGTGACCGACAACACGTAGGTTGGTTGCGTCAGTTCGGCGGTGTCGTCGGGTTGCGGATCTCCGGGAAGCCACAAATCCATTCGCACATCCACGCCATACGCCTTGGTCATGTCGCCGATGACCTGCGCCAGTGACTCCATCCGCACGGTGCGGGCCACCAACATTGAGGTGTCCTCAGGCAGGCGGTGACGCTTCAGATAGATGGGTGTTTTGAGCGCTTCGAAGATGCTGGTGTTGTCCCGCAACAGTTTTGCGAACCATTCGCGGGCCTGCTTGTTCAGGATCGCCGACGGGTTATTGAGGAACCCCCACAATCCCGATTGGATGCGGCGGATCTGATCCGAGCACATCGTTTCGATCACCGAAACAATCGGGCCGATATAAATTGCGTGGGAGAACGGCTGCGCTTGGATAGGCCAGAACGGGTCAGGCCAAACGAAAATATAGTTCAGAAGGTCAAACAGGCCAACGAGTTTCGCGTTGAGTGTCCTCTTGCCGCCTTGGAAGTTGTAGTCGGTGTAGTCGACGAACCCGGCCCACCGGATCGCCCCGACCTCGATGGTGATCCCGACCAGCTCTTTGCGGCAGTTCTCCAACGCCGGGATATGCGGGTCCGGCGCGGACGGACCACTCTCGGAGTAGCCGTCGCCGCCGTTGAGCACAATCTCACCCGACGGCGCCAGGTTGCGGAAGATCGCCGCCGTCAGTTCGAGGTAGGCGCCGATCTCGCCGCACGGTTCCCAGAACTTGTCGTAGCGGGTGACCACAATGTCGGTGTGCTCGGTGGCCGCGATGTTGGCGAGCTGGTGGGCTGCTTGGGCCTGTTGGTATGTGTCGCCGGACTTCAGAACTGCTTGGAGCTCGGCGACCTCGCTCACTCGGGGTAACGCCTCAACGGTGTAAGGCTTGCCACGATCTTCGAGTCGGCGTTGCAGCCAGCACCCATCGACACCGCAACCTGATGTGTCGTCACGCGCTCGCCGGGCTGTTTGCGGGGGATCTGATTCTGAAAGAATCGGCCCCGAATTTTCTTGTACAGCTCGTCGGAGGGTTGCGCCCCAAACAGATACGGGGTTGCACTAGCCGACACGTTGGACAGGTCGAACACTCCGCGTTTGCGGGGGTCGGTGCGAATGTGGATCACCTGGCCCGCGTCGAGTGGGCCGATCTCCACCATGTCCGTTGAACCTGGCCCGTTCCCGATGCCGAAAGTCCCTGGCCCGTAAAAGGTGTATTCGTCGTAGGCGTCCTGGTCGCCGGCGTTGCGGCGGTTGATGAATCCGTAGCGGGGCACTTCGGTGTTGTCGCCCGCGTTGACTTTGCTCACCGTGGACGGGGTGGCCTGAGAAATCACCGCACCCCCGGCCATCATCCCGAACCCAACCCCACGCTGACCGGCACCAAGAAGCGACGTGCCTTCAGTTTCCTTGCAGGCGAACACTTCCCCGCCGTCCTTCATCACCTTGAACAGGCGTGGGTCGCCGATATACCCGGCAACGAGGGTGAATTCCATGTCCTTGTGTGGGACCATCCCGAAGATCTTTTTCTTCCGCTCCCACAACTGTTCGAAGTCTTCCCACGCCGAAACCTCGACAGAACCCAACGTGACCCGCAGTCGGATACCGGAGCCGTCCCATTCGCCGTCGCCGTCTTTGCCCATCCGCGCCCACACATCGTTGGAGCCGGATGCGGTCGACCACTCGGGGACTGATCCGAGCCGCATTGTCACCACTTGGTTATCGGTGACCGTCTCAAAGTCCTTGTAGGGCCCGCACACAACGGTTCGGCGGTCGGTGAACAGTCCGCCTTCGTCTTTCCATACCGCCCGGTTCCCGTCGGCGTAGATGTAGCCGCCACCGGTACCCGAGTAGTACAGCGGCCACACGTCGGTGAGGCCATGCTCAGTCCAGAACTCAGTGTTGTAGTGGAACGTGTCGACCATGTCCTCGTACAACAGTGAGAAGCTGTCGGTGTCGGGGTAGGACTGCCAGAACGCCGAATCGGCGCGCAAGGTCAGAGTCCACTCCTGACGGTTCTGCTTGCCTGAATAGTTGTTTGGCGGCGCTTCCCACCAGCGGACGGGCGCCCACCAGTAGCCGAGGTCATGGGAAATCCACCCCAGCTCAGACTGCTGTTTCACATCCAACGATTCGAAGAGGTGACGCTGGACCCGCTTGGTTGTCTTGGCATCCCGGCCCCGCACAACCACCCGCGCGGACACGCGCATCGGCCCGTAGAGGGCGTCGATGAACGTAACGCCGTCTTCGGTTGCGCCTTGCTGGTCGATGGTTTCCCACGGGGCGATCAATCCTTTAAGTTCTACGAGCTGAACGGATTCCGGTCTGGTGCGGTCGACTTCCGCCCGGCCGCCCATCAGGTAGAAGCAGATGGTGTCGTTGAATGACTGCAAGCTGACTTCGGGCCGGTCACCCTTCAGTAGGTGGTAGATGCCGTGTTTCACCATCGGCCCCACCGGATAGGTGATCACCGGACCGGCCACTAACCGCCCGCCTGGTTCATCTGCGAGGAAGACACAGCCTCGGCGATGGTGGCGCCCTGGTGTGCCGGATATGCGCTTGGAGACGTCACTGTGACGTTGTTGGTGTTGTTGTAGGTGTTTCCGCCTGCCCCGGACTGGCCTTCCGACCCTGGACCGCCCGCGGCGCCGCCCTCCAGCTTCGTGGGGTCCATCGAACCCGGCGGCGGTGGCGGTTCCTTACCGCTTTCGGCCATGTTTTCGTTCTGGGTGCCGCCTGATGCCCCGGCGGTGTTCGGCAGGGCGGGACGGGCCCCAGCAACACCCATCGCGATCCGGCCGAGCCACGACTTGCCAGGATCAGCCAGCGCGGAATCGTTGAGGGAGAAGGTTTCCATCAACCCGCCCACACCGATACCCGCCAACTGGCCGGCATAGGAGATAGCGCGCATACCCTCCTGGATGCCGATCTGCATCGCCGCCGAAGCGACAGCCCCGCCAGCGCCGCCATCCATCCCCATCGTCGCCATACCCGCAGCACCAGCAGCAGACGAACCAAGAGAGCCAGCTAAACCAATCAGCCCGCCACCCAAACCCAAACCACCCGAAGCTGGCGTCCCAGCACCCATCTCGCGGCCACCCTGCACCGACGACGCACCAGTGAAAGTGCCTAAACCACCCGGCGAACCAGCACCAGGCGAACCAGCGCCAGGCCCGACACCCAAATTCCACGGCAACGGATAGCCCTGACCAGGCGAGCCCGCAGCCGGGCCCATGCTCGGAGTCGCGCCCGGCAGCGGCGGTGCAGCCGAGATAATCCCCGGCGCAGGAGCAATAGCAGGCCCGCCACCCACACCGAATGCGCTCGCTGGTGTCGCGGTCGTTACGCCAGGAACCTTGCCGTCAGTGATCGACTGCCACGCCCCAAGTCCCTGCGGCGCAGTCCCGCCGTGGCCGCCGAACGCAATCCGATTAGCAATCGCCTGCTGCTGCTCCTTGGTGGCCAGGTTGGCGGTCGGCGCGAACTCATTACCCCCATACGCCGCCCAGGTTCCATCCGTGATTTGCAAGCCACCGCGCGGCGCACCAGAACTCGTTGTGTGACCGCCGGAATTGTTGTCCTGCCAATTCCCTGCCGACTCGGCCTGAGCCACCTGATCCCATAAGCTGCCCCCACTGGCAGGTACATCAGATTTCCCAGGCCCGCCAGCGCCAGCCGTCGGTCCACCCAGGCCACTACCCGGCATGTTGACCACGAAAACCGGTGTCGCACCAGAACTATTGATGCCAGCGCTCGGACCCATCCCGACGGGTGCACCGTTCGGGTTGATGTTGTTCGGGTCGCCAGGCTTGTACCAAGCGTGCACATGGTTCGTGTGGTCCTGGTTCGGATCTCCCGTGTGGCCTGCGCTGTAATCCTGCGGAGTCGGGCCGTTCCCATAGCCGTAGGTTTGGTTGTTGAAGATCGCGCCGTACACGTTCGGGTCGGACAACACCTGCTGTAGGACAGCGTTTCCGGCCTCAATGCTGGGCACCATGATGTCGAGCGCGCCATTCTGATGCTCGCCGTGCTGGTCTGCGCCGTGGTCGCCGACCTCAAGCCCTTGGCTCTGCCAGAACGGCATCATCGCCCGGTGCGCGAAGTCCCGCGCCGACTCGCCAGGCTGCGCCGCAAACGAGGGCGCAGTAACGGGTGTCGAGCTGCTGCTGCTCTTGATGGCTTGCCCGCTCGTCTGGTCCTGCGGCTTCGCCAACCCGAGCGCGCTGCCAATCATCCCCGCAACACCCGAACCCGCAGAACCGTCAGGGAAACCAAGTCCCGCTTGAACGCCTTTCATCGCACCCACAACAGGGACGAACGCTAGCGAGCCGAGGAACTTGACGACGTTCTCCGCGATGCCCGGCAAGCCCTTGGAGATACCGAAGTCCTCATCCAACTGAGCCGAGATGTCATCCATACCGTCGGCGAAATCCTTCGACGACTTCTGCATGTTCTTCCATGTGCCCTGCTGCGCATCCAACACGTCCTGCTGCGACTTCACCCACGCCCGCTGCGCCTGCAACAAACTGTTCCGGGCGTCCTGCATCTGCGCCTCGGTGTGGTCATTGTCAGCAGCGGTGTCCAGCACGTGGCGCCGCGCTTCCTCCAACCGTTGACGCGCCGACATCTGCTGCGTCTCAGCATCAAACTGAGCCTGCGGGTCCACCTCGTAATAGCCAGGACCCGCGTGGGGCTGCTCAATCTTGCGGCCTGGCAACTTGATGCCCGTCTCGCCCTGGAACTGGCCGAACGGAATCGCATCCAAGCTGTACTGCGACAACGGGATATTCGGCTTCGCGGCAGGTGCCGCCTCCGAGGCCTCAGCATCCGTCAGAATTGGGGTCGGGGTGCCCTGCTGCGGGCCACCCTGACCTGGCGCAGGCGGTGCACCAGCAGGACCAAAAATCGTGTCATAGAACGCGCCCATCGGCCCCGAACGGTCAAGAGGCCCTCCCGACGGTGCGGGACCATTCGCCCCAGGGTCTGGGGTGTCCCGAAAGTCCGGCGACAGAATCGCATTACCAGTCTTGGTCGGGTCATTCGATGGCGGAGTCACCCCAGCAGGCGGGCCAAACCCAGACGGCGCCAGCGCATCCCGAACAAACCCAGGTAAATCCCGAATCCATGGGATGTCGGTGACCCAGTTCGCAAGGTCTGTCTTCACCTCAGACAAACGCTGCTTGACCGTGCGGGCAGCCGACTCCCAATCAGAGGCGAAGTTGTCGGACGCAGTCTTGGTTGACCGGTCCGCGACACCTTGCAGGTCGCCAAACTCACTCTTCGCCGGATCAAGGTCCAGCTTGTTGATAGCCTTACCCAAGTCTTCCCACTGCGTGCCGAACAGGCGCTGCCAAATCAGCTGCTGCTGCATCGGGTCATCAACTTTTCGCAGGGCCTCCAGCACGGCACTGAACGCGACCTGCGCCGAATCCCCGCCTGCCGCAACCCTGCCCGCCATGTCGTCCGCCGAGAAGCCGAGCGCCTCAAACCCCTCGCGAGTGGCCTTCGACCCATCGACGGCGCGGATACTGAACTCCTTCATAGAGTCCGCAACCTTGTCGGTGTCCCGAGCGCCACCCTCGAAACCCTGCTTCAACAGAGTGAGCACCTGAGGTGCGGTCAAGCCCAGCTTGCGGAACTGAGTGGAGTATTCATTGATGGTGTCGAGCCAGTCGCCCGACACATCCAGGCCATTCTGGAAACCAGCGACAATAATGTCGGACGCCTCAGATACGCTGCCCGCCAGACCTGTTCGCATCAGGGTCGTCATCGACAGCGACAACTCCTGCGCACTGGCATCAGTGACAGTGTTGAGCCCTTGAAGCTGCTCAATGACCGCCTGAACCTCGCCGCCAGTCGCATTGGTATCAATCAGCCCGGATTGCAGTGCGGCCTTGGCGGTTTCGAGATTGTCTTCAACCGACTGGCCGAAGTTACCCGCGTACGCCTTCCCTGCGGCTTGCGCATACTGCGCCATCGACGCCTCATCCAAACCCATACGAGCCTGGAACAGGTCCTGCATCTGAATCGTCGCCATACCGTCAGCGACCGCCCCGGCGAACAGCTTGCCCGCCGCCACCCCGGCGGTAATCCAGCCACCCGCCTTGAGAACCCCACTACCAAGTTCTTTCAGCGCACTGGCGCTCGCGAACGCACCCGCGAACCCGCCACCCGCGTCGCCACCCGCCGCACGCGCTCCGAGAATTCCATCCCGCAACCCATCCAGGAACGACTGCCCGCCATTCCTGCCCGCCGATTCCGCAGCCTGCTCGTACTCCTGGAATGCGGCAGCAGCCTCGCGGGTCGCCCGAGCCTCAGCCCGTCGGGCGCGTTCCAAAGCTTCAGCCTGGGCGATGATTCGAGTATCCGAAGCGCCCTTACTACGCAGATCTTGCAGCTTGGCTTCCTCGACACGAACCTTGCCCATCGTGTCCGCAACCTTCGAATACGCCCGATCGAACTTGTCGGCCTGCTTCGAATCCGCCTCCAACGCATTACCCATACCCTTGGAGAACTCCGCGCCGATCTTCTTCCCAGTCTCGGCACCCCACTTCTCATACCGAGACGCGATCCGCTGAAACGCACGATCATCGGCTGTAGCTTCAACCGGAAGTCTGATCGGCATAACGGATCACCCCCTTTTTCTATGTTAAGCCGAGGTCGGCGTAGAAATCTTCTTGGGCCAGTTCAGCTTCGGCCTGCTCGGCGGCCCTGGCCTGGTCGCGCTCCCGCTGGTCTATCGGGTCGAGCCAGAAGTAATCGGACGGATCCCACCGCACCTCGCCTCGGGACGACACCGCCTCATACACAGACCTCAGCCGTAGCGCCTCGTTGAACCGTTCTTCAGCGACACGCTGCGCTCGGGTCTGCCGACCACCACGCTCCGCGTCAGTACGAAACGGGGACTCATCCGGCGAATGATGCAGCAGCACCAACAGTTTCCGGCTGGACATCTTCAACCGCCCATGCTCATCGCAGGTGGCCTGATGCCAGTCGGCTATATTGTGGCCGCGACTATCGAGGTAGTCCTCAATCTGGGAGGCGTAACGCTTCCACAGCTCAATCGCTATCGGCGCTTTTGGATCCGGTCTTGCGCCACTTTTCGTATTCGGATTCCTGCTTCGCCCACACTGTGGTCAGCATTTCCGGCGGCCCGCCCGCAGCCTCGAACTTGCGGTACTTCTCCTCACCCCAGATGGCGATGAGCCGCAAAGCATCTTTGGAATCGGCGAGCAGCTCGCCGCCGCGGCGCAGCGGGGTTTGATACCGCAACCCCTCAACCTTTTTGCCGTTCGCCAGCATCACTTCGGCGCGGTCGCAGTCCTCAAGGTCTTTGTCGACCTGCTGCAACTTCCGCTCAACATCGGCAGTCAGGAACTGCCGATAGGTGATGCGGAATGTTTCACCCTTGACTTTGAAGTCGTAGTGGGCGTTGAACCCGAAGAATTCCGCCAACTGTTCGATGGCGTCGTCAAGATCGGGGATGTCGTCAGATTTACTCATGGTTGGGCTTTCTCGGATCAGGTTGGGCTGCATCATGTTTCGAGAGCTTCGCGGGGTGGATGCCAGCCCAACCTGGAAACATCCACCCCGCGAAGGGCTTACTCGGTGACCGGGGTGATGGAGAAGTCGCCGTCGGTCAAACCAGCGCCACTGCCGGTGAGGGCGGTCAACCCGGGAACGGTGACGGTGTAGGGGCCGCCCGACGAACCGGACACGGTCCAATCCGAGGAACCGAACCCGTCGTCGAGTGCGACGAGCGCGGACTTGACCGCCGAATTCGCTGCACCGTAGGCGATGGTCGCCGTCGTCAACCCGCCGTAAGTGAGGGTGAACGTGCCAGCAGACGGCGAACCCAGATCGACGATGTATTGCTGGACAGGCGAATTGAACAGCGCCGCCCAGCCTGTGCCACCGACCCACGTCCACCGCAGGATCGGCTGGTAGTCGCCGTCCTGCATTGCCATGAAGTACCCGTCGGGCAGCGGCTGATAGGTGAGTTCGGCGGCCTCGGAATCCTTCTTGTCCTTTTTGGAGTTGCCGATGTCGGTCAGCCGGCACAGCGAATACCCGTCGACCGTGTACACCGGCAGGCCGTTCTTGCGGAACTCCGACACCAACAGCACCTGACGTTCCGGGTTCTCCCCGGAAATGGTGCGACCCCAACCGGCATCGGCCAAACCTGGGGCTTCGACCAGCACGGCACCCGTGTCGGGGTCGTTGAGGCGCAGGTTGTTCCGCAGCCGTCGGATCACTGGCTTCGCAGTCTCCACGGCGGTGAAGGAGAACGGTTCGCCCTCTTCGGTCAGATCGCTGTCGAACGGAAAATTGCTTTGCAGAATCATGAAGTCGTCGTTCTTCAGGTTCGGCTTCGACACTGGGCCGTCGCCGTCCTTGAACGCGCCGATCATGTGGAACCCCTCGTTTTCGTCGGGGTTCTCGATCCAGATTCCGTTGGCGCGTTTGAACGCCAGCAGGTCGCCGCGCCACTTGCCGTCCTGCGCGAACGGCGACCACGCCACTTCACCCGACGAATCATGCGGGGAGATGTCGGTGTCGGCTCCGCGCGCGTCACGGATCAGCGCGGCGCGGAGCTTGCCCCGCTCCAGAAACCGGGAATCGTTGTCGTTGAATCCGGCGCCGTCCCAGGTTGTGCCGGTTGCGGGTAGCGTCATCTGACGTTTCTCCTTATTTCGGGGTTGGTGAAGAAACCCGGAAACGGTCGAATCCGGCCGGGATAAAAGGGGTTTCGGTTGGGCTTGCGCCCGCCTAGCGAGCTAGTCGGTGGCGGGCACGAATGAGAGGCCAATCGCGTATCTGGCCGTGTACCGGACCACCCGCTCGTTGGGGTAGTCCATGCGTGTGGGCTTCATCGTGTTGTCGAGGTAGTCACAGTTCGCCCACCGGGCGTCCGACAACAACACGTTGCTGTTGGTGGCTGCCATGAGCAGCATCCGCCGATGGCCCTCTCGGGCAGACAGTTTCGCGGCCTGCGCCGCGCTCAAACCGTCGCGGGCCTCATCGAGAAAGTCGACCTGCACGACTCCATCCGCGGTCCCGCCGTCGACGCTGTCCGCCCCGGTCAAATATTGGATGACGGCGAATGGGAACCCGTCGGACAGTTCATGTTCGGTACCGGCTGGCATCACTGGTTGCAACCAGCAGGCGACGAAGTCCTCTTCGTCGGGCGCTTCGTCGGGCAGCAACGTCACTTGTCGTCGCCCTTGTCGTCGCCGTCGAACTCGATCCCGCCCTTGCCCATCGACCCACCGAAATGCTGCGCCGTCTTCTCCCCCGGCGCGTAGGCATCAGTTGGCGTGTTGCGGCTCAACACCTTCCAGCCCTGTTTCGTCAACACCCTGCGCGGGTCTTTGCCCTTCGAGTCGGCTTTCGTCCCGAACTCCACCCAGTGCGCCCGCCACAAGGTTGATCCCACACGGCCCTTGCCGCGCTTGGATTTCTTCGTGACCCGCACCGACGCCTTGTATTCGGGATCTCCTTGCGGGGACACCGACCGCCAATAGGGAACCACTTCTTCTTCCATGAATTGATTGATGCCGTCATCAACTTCGGCCTGGGCGCGGATCAGCTTCTCCAGCTCGTCGCGGTCGATGCCGAATCGACTGAACGCATCTGAGGCCACCGCTCAGCCTCTTTGCCGTTTGCACATGATCGTCACGTGCGACACCGCACCAGCGAGGTCATACTTCGGCTGCACCGTGCCGTCGATGTGAAACGTCACACCACCTACCGAAAGTTCGTCCCCTGGCTGCGCATTCAGCACGGCATCAACGGGCGGGGCTGTGCATTTCCAGATTTCGGTCGCAACATTCTTCTGACCGTCAACCTCGGTTGTCGCCGCGGGGCGGAAATGACACCCGGCAACCACCGTCTCGCTCCGAGTCGTCGCCTTCGCCCCGAGATAGCCGCGCTCACCCGTGTAGGACACCGACACAAACGAAACCGTCTGCCCACCAAACGAAGCCATCACGGCGACGGAAGAATCCTGAACGGCGCGAACAACGTCGACAATCGAGTGTCCGTGTCAATCAGCCGGTCGGACCACTGGTATTGAACGTCGTCGATCTTCTTCACCACGAGATCCGGTGAATCCCGGGCGCCTTCACGGGCCATCATGTCGACCAGCCGCAACACGCCCTCGCGGAAATCGGCGGCTTCATCTTCGGTGAACCCGTGAGTGATCGTCGCCGCGATGCCCGCATACCGTGATGTCCAACACGCACCGGATTGCTTCACCACGTTGCCCTTGCGGCGCGAAACATCCAAACTGCCGACATCAACGCTGACGCCGACTTCCGACAGTTCGCTCACTTCAACAAGATTCAACGTCGGCAACGACAAGACGCGACCACCAGGGCCGTCAACCTCGATCTCATCGCCTTCACGGACCGGGCTGACATGCCAACCGCAATACCGGCGCGCGGCAGCCAACGCAGACGCCAACAACCGGGCCGTCGCATCGTCATCCGACAACCTGCCGTTAGTGAACGACTCAACATCGGAGGCGTCAAGCTCGGCCATCAGTTGGTCAGAAACGCCGAGACGCTGTAAGTCAGACTGTCGTACAAGTTCAAATCGACAACCTCACCGACGAACGTGTCGTTGTAGTTGTACGGATTCTGCTCCAGCGCAATCACCGGCAACACAGCGTTGTGCAGGGTGCGCACTACGACCTCGCGGGCGGAAGATTAGATCCGTTGCCCATCACCGCAACCGCAGACAACACACCACCCGACGATGTCGAGGTCGATGTAACCACGATCCGCACATAGCGTTTCGTGGGACGCACACCGAACTCCTTGACCACATTGTCATCAGAGCCAGTGAATGTCGGCAGCGACCCCAACACCCGTTCGGTAGCGACCGCCCCATACCCGGAGCCGGAAGAATCCGACTCCTCCACGGTGACCGCATACGAGCCATCCGTGATAGCGCCGCTCAAAACAACGAACTTCACATCACGAAAATTATTGCTGTACAACGCTGTGTCCACGGCGGTGCCATTCGTCGCCGTGTCCGTGGAAATCGTGCCAATCGCGAGAGCCTTCGCCGACACGCTATTACCATGCAAAGTGATAGTCGCCATGAGCGCTACTCGCTTTCAGACTCAGTCGAAGCAACAGCCTTGGCCCGGCGGCGCGGCGACGTCAGCGCGCGCTCCTCACCCGGTGCAGCCGAAGCGGTTTCAGTGAACTTGTGAGCGGTACGCGACGACTCCCGGTCGATGACAGCGACAGCCGGCTCGAAGAACCGTTCCCGGCCCTTCACGGCGGGATCGGAGTCGAGGAACAGCTTCCCCGGGGAAGCGACCACGGTCGCACCACCAACGTCGTAGGCGAACGCCTCACGGACGCGCAAAATCTCAGCCATTTTCGGCGTTCCTTACTTGTGATGGATTGGAGGGATTCCCCGTGCAGCGGGTAGCGCGACCGAGACGGCCGGGCCACCCGCTGCGGGGTTAACCACTTAGGACGCGCTCGCCACATTCAGGACGCGGAAGGCGTTGTCCGACACGCTGTCCGCTCCGCAGCGGTAATGCGCGAACCAGCCACGCTGCCCGGTCGGACGGTTGTTGCTCGTCGAGAACAACTGCGGAATGAACTCGACGGTCAGCCCGATCCGGTCCGCGATCACATAGTTGGAGAAATCTCCAATGATGAGCGCATAGTTGGCGACCGCACCAGAAGTGGTGATCGTGCCGTCCATTGCCTCGGCCTCATATACCGGACGACCCAGCAGTTGGGCGGGACGATCTCCACCGATCCGCTCCCACAACCCGGCACCGCCAGCGGTGTCGAACTGCCGGATCAAGTGGTAGATCAGGTTGTTTCCGAGCCACGACGCATTAGCGCGGTAGCGGGCCGGTAGGGCGCCGTGAACCTTGTACACATCGCCGATGGCGAAAGTGTCATCCGCTGCCGCGGTGACAATCGACGCGCCACCGGCAGACGCCGCCAAAGCGGTCACGATGCCGGTCGGCTGACCCGTACCCGAACCGGTGGCGAACGCAGTCGCCTCCAGCTCGTCCTTGCCGAACGCCAGCAGACGCCCAACCTCCTGGGTGACGTTCGCCTCGTCCTGCAACGCCTCCAGGCTGATCGGCACGAAACCCGACGCCTTGTACACCGGGATCGACGGCTGCGCGAACGTCGTTGTGTCATCCGACACCTGGGCGGCTTCGGCATCCCACGACCACGACACCGCACCCGACGACACACCGTTCCAGGTGTCACCGGTAGCGACCACCTGACGGGCCACCATGCGGATGTCGTTGCGGCTACCCGAGCTGGTGATGATCACCGTCGGATCAAGTTGGAAAGGCACCAGATAGCCGCCAGCCGAATCCGTCAGCGACATTGCGCGGAACTGTTCGACCTCATTCCATGCGCGCATCTCATCCTGCGACAGCGAATTCGCCTGACCGCGAGCATGCTTCGACCACGCCCGCAGATACGCAGGGCTCGACGTGAGCAGCACCTGACGGGCCAGACGCCCATCGGTGGTGTCGTAGCGTTCCACGATGTCCGTCGCCGCAGCACGCACCTTGTCGTTGGCGCCCTGCATCTTCTCGATGGCACTCAAGGCACGGGCACGCAGTTCCCCAGCGACTTCACCGGAGTCACGGCCGAAGGTACGAACCTCCGACAAGTTCCACGGATCACGGAACCGGCAATCCTCCACCGAATCCGGTTCGAGGATCGCGTCACGGTCATAATCCGCGCGCGACCCCTGCGGGGAACCGGGAACGATCCGCAGCCGCGACGAGGCCGGCTGGCCGATCTGCCCGTGAGCGGAACGAACCTTCGCCAGCTCCGCAGCACGCTCCAGCCGCTTTCGGTACTCGTCGACCTCGAAGAACTCGTCACGCAGCTCTTCAAAGTAGGCTTCATCCTCGGGGGTGAGGGTGTTCAGCTCCGCCAGACGTTCCAGCTCGGCGTTGATTTCTTGCAGCCGGTTCACCGACTGCGAGTGAGTGAGAGACGGGCCGCTGCGAGTCTCTTCCTTCTTGTCGTCGCTCATCGCGACTCCTCTCCGGGTACGCCAAATAACCCCTGCACACCAATGGGTGTTCGGGTTCTTCGGATTTAGGTTGAGTGGGTTACTTCGTCGTGCTGCGACGGTCGATGTCGAGCAACACATCACGGGACTTCCGCAACATCACATCAAGTGCACGTTGTCCACGCGTTTTCGACGGGCGCTCACCTACGCACTCGGGGGTGGCTTGCTGCGCGTCGTCGGAATCAGACGGGCGCTCAACTACGGCCACACCAGTGGCGGTGTCTCGCTGCGCATCCTCATCCTCAGATTGCGCCGCATCCACAAGGAACACGGCGCGAGCGAGCAACTTCCGTTGCTCAGGGTCATCCAAACGACCCAGGTCAATGAATTGAGAACGAATCCCAACCGATGTGTCGGCATACGCCGGCCACACCACCGGGCCGATCTCAGCGACCCGCAGCTCCTTCAATGTGCGGATCGGCAACTCGTCGTCGGGAACATCCCCGTACTGGGTGCGTTCCAGTTCAGCCATCAGGGCGCGTTCATCGCGGATAGGTTTCCCATCCGCATACGTCCACACTTCACGAACCACAGTGAAGCGGAACGACATCCCATTGATCGCGCCCGCCTCGATAGCATCCCGCACGGGCTGCATCAGCCAATTGTCGAACATGCGGGCCACAATGTGCGCCCCGCCATCCGGGGCTAGCTCCGGGTCGGACTCCTCGACGCAACTCACCAAGCGGGCAATGGGAATCGACCCGATCATCGGATGCCGACCGTGGTCGAACTGAACCTTAGGTGGTGTTTCGCGAAACGACCGCTTCATCGCACCCGGGGAAATCTGCTCCCGGAACCGGCCCTCCCACGAATCAATCACGGTAAGCCGGTTGAACACCGCACCGTAGCCGTCGAGGGTTAAACCATCATTCGGCTCATCACCATCGGCGGATTCCCGCAACACGAACGGGGCTTCACGCACCGACTCAAACGGCGGCCGCGCCGCCCTCTGCTCATCGCCGGGTTCGTCAGGGGTCGCCTGTGTCACCGTCATCAGTTCCTCCGGTCTGGTTATCCTGCGGCGCAGGAATGTCAGCGCCCGGTTTCTGAAGCTGCACACTGGTCAACCCGGTGTGCTGAAGTAACCCAATGAAGTCGTTCGCCTCAACCGCGGCCACAGCGGACTCCGGGGTGAACCCAGAAGCAATCAGGGAAGCAATCGTGGTCGCACGGACCTGCTGAATATCCGCCGCGTCCCTCTCATCCTCACGAAGGAACGGCACATCAGTAGCGTCATACCACAGACGCGACGACGAATTCGGTGGCGGCACAATGCGTTGCAACGACCCAGCCAAGTTCTGCCACCACGGATGCGCCGTACCATCCGCCAACCGGCGCCGAGCCTGCGAATAGTTTGAATACGTCGAAGAATCCAAACCCTTACTAAGGCCAACGATTACAGGCGGAACACTCGCCGCCGCAGCAATCCGAACCTCACCACCAGCCCGCAACGCAGCGAACTCAATATCCTTGAAACTCGACCCAACAACCGAAACATCCGCGCCCGGATAAAGATTCAAATTCTTGTAGGCATTCGCCGCACCAGCATGCTTACTGTCAACCAGCTCGGCCCACTTCTTCACCGCCTCGGGATCAGCCCCAATCGTGTGCTTGATCACCATGTTCACAGTCGCGGCGTTATCAAAAAAGCGACCCTGATGCGTCGTCATCGCCTGGTCATTGCGAACCTCACGCAAAACCGGTGTAAGCCACGACATCCCACGATACGGTGCCAGCGGGTCGGGAATCGGCGCGAAATGCGCCACCTCATCCGCCAAGAACCCCACCGGATCATTACCCGAACCAGAACCACCCTCGGTGTACAGGTAGCCGACTTTCTTCCAGCCGACCTGACCGCCACCAACCTCCCCGCGGCCACCACGAACGGCGCGCTCTTCGATCACGATCTCAACCCAATCGGGGCGCATCACAACAAGTTCGCCACCAATCCTGGCGACATACGCGTTACCGCCAAGCTCGGTGTGCTGGGCCATCTGAATAATCAGATCCTGCGTGGTGCCACCAATCCACGGCTCCTCCAAGAGCCGCAGCGATTGATTGCCGAACGTGTCCGACGGCTTACCGTTCCGAAAATTCTGAAACTGAAACCGAACACTTGAGAACAGCGACATCCGCACCGACATGCACGCAAACACAACAGCGTTCGCCCCATACGCGTGAGTCGCCAACCCTGCATAGTTATTCGGCGCCGGAACAGTCACCCTGCCCGGCATCGACTGCTGAATGCCAACCTGCCCGCCGAAGCCATAACCAATACCGTTGAACGCGAACTGATTCAACTGCTGGACATACTCATCCAGCGAATACCGCACCGGCTCGTCAGGCTTACCGCCCAGACGGTCAATCCACCTCACGGACCACGACCATCATCACGCGTACCGAAATGACCCGCCAACACCACCGACGCCAACAACAACAAACCGCCCGCAATGAGCGCCCAACTGCCGCCGAGCGCCAACGCAACACCAACCATGACCATCACGACAGCCACCGCCACAATCACTGCGGCACTGACGAATACACGCTGCGGTGCGGTCACAACACTCCTCACGTCCAGAACGGCTCCCACACATCGACAGTCGGCTGCCGACCGTGGACGATCAGCCCATGCAGGGCCAACGTCACCGCCACGAGTTGGGTGATGTCACTACTGCGGTCCTTGCGATCCCACGCCCACGAATCGAGAAGGTCACGAGACTTACCCGCGCATACCGACGCTTGCAACGCCGCCTTCCCCTGATGGCGCAGCTCGCCTTCCCTGACTGCCGCCAAGAATCGAACACAAGCGTTGGCCATCGTTGTCGCCGTGGTCTTCTCAACCCCGACACCCAACGCGGAAATATCCTCGATGAGCGCGCCCGCCTCAGACTTCTCATCAATGACCGTGGCGCACGGCTTCCACTTATCGACCAGTTCCTTAACCCGACCAGGAATCCAGCCCGTACCAGGAATCGACGTCACCGCCGGGTCGTCAGAAGCAGCAGGCACAACACCAACATGGATCTTCCCGTCGGCACGCCAACCCGCCACACCAATAGCAGCCTGCGTCTGACCACGATTCACATACACACCGAACGACACCGGATCCACCGGCTCCGACCCCGGATCGGCCAGCGCAGACCACATTTCAGGCGAAATCAAACCACCACCAGTGATAGGCCAAATGCCCATCGCCTCACGCCGCCACGAATCCTCATCCGGAATGTTCTCCCGCATCCGCAACATCGACTCCAACGGAGTCCGAACCGGGAACGAAGGATTCATCCGCGCCCACTGCGCCTGATCATCCGGGTCCGCATCAGGATCAGCCGACAACTCAATCCACACACCAGAATGAGGCTTACCGGCAGCCTTAGCCTTCAACGCCTGCTGACGCTTCGCCGTAAACGCCTCACCAGGATCAGACGGCCTCGGAGGCGTACCCAGAAAGAAAATCAACCCGCCGTGAGGATTACGCGCCTGGTTCGTCGCCGGCACCATATCCTCCAGCGCCTTCAACGTCAGGATCTGCGCCTCATCGAACACCTCAATATCAATGGCGTCCATGCCACGGCCGAAGCCCTGCTCCCGCGCACCGAACATGATGATCGACCCGTTACGGAACTTGATCTCCTGCTCACCATTCGTCGCACGAATACCATTCGAGCGATCCTGCGCAAGATGCGGCGCAATCCCCTTCTTACGGACCATCGACTGAAACGACCGGAACGTGTTCGTCGTCGTCCGGTTATGGTGCGACGTCCACACCGCCCGCAAACCCGGAAACTCCAGCGCCAGACCGATAACCAAATTCCCGACCGTGAACGTCTTGCCCGTCTGACGCGGAATCGACCCACCAACACCACCGACCGTGGCCGCGAACTTGCCATCCGCACGACAACCCAGAGCAACAGTGCCAAAGCCCTGCTGCCACAAGTCGAACGTCACCCCAACATCAACCAGCCGCCGATACACCCGCGGGAAGACCGACGTCGTAATCCCCTCAGGGATCACCAACTCCCGCGCAACCTCAGATAGCCGAGGCGTCGAAACTAGAGTCGACTGCGCCATGAGAAGAAGAGGTCTCGGCCTCAATCGCATCCAACGCGGCGATGTCCTTCACAATCTCTTGGAGTCGCCGCGTCAACGCCGCCAACTCCCGAGGTGGACAATCCGCCGCCGATACCGCCGTCGCGATCCGCTCCCGCATCGCCACCAACAAATCCCGCGGCTTCCCCGACGCGGCAGCCTCAGCAACAGTCTTCGGCTTCGGCGGCTTCGGCGGAGCGTCGTTCGGCTTCACTACCCGGAGGCTGGCCTTTTCAGTCACGGAACCAACCTCCTTCGGGATGTTTGCTGGACGCGTCGGTTTGTTTGCTGGGCGCCACGCCGACCGAAATGCATTTGCGCAGGTCAGGGGCTTGTCGGTGGGGAAAATAACGGGGAGAGATTCGAC
>JACCDY011375043.1_pt1 | contig 18900 bp, 15 predicted proteins | sample 7446391 | NCBI WGS metagenome assembly JACCDY01 (sample SAMN15323451, study PRJNA562643) | freshwater metagenome | isolation source: river surface water | place: USA:Blue River Watershed | collected 2017-08-18
CATGCGCCTGTATGGCTCTGACAAGCCCGACCTGCGCGTGAAGCTGGAATTCACCGAGATCACCGACGTCATGAAGGACGTCGACTTCAAGGTCTTCTCCGGTGCTGCCAACATGGAAAACGGCCGCGTGGTCGGCCTGCGCGTGCCGGGTGGCGCGAAGGAAAACGGTGGCATGCCGCGTTCCGAGATCGATGCCTACACCCAGTTCGTCGCCATCTATGGCGCCAAGGGCCTCGCCTACATCAAGGTCAATGACAAGTCCAAGGGTCGTGATGGCCTGCAGTCGCCGATCGTCAAGAACATCCATGACGCAGCCCTCGCGCAGATCCTCGAGCGCACCGGCGCGCAGGATGGCGACCTGATCTTCTTCGGCGCCGACAAGGCCAAGGTCGTCAACGACGCCATCGGCGCGCTGCGCGTGAAGATCGGCCACAGCGACTTCGGCCGCAAGAACGGCCTGTTCGAAGACACCTGGCGTCCGCTGTGGGTCGTCGACTTCCCGATGTTCGAGTACGACGACGAAGCCAACCGCTGGAACGCGCTGCACCACCCGTTCACCGCGCCCAAGGACGGTCACGAAGATTTCATCGAGACCGCCCCGGGCAAGGCCATCGCCCAGGCGTATGACATGGTGCTCAATGGCTGGGAACTGGGCGGCGGTTCGGTCCGTATCCACCGCGCCGACGTGCAGAGCAAGGTGTTCAAGGCGCTCAACATTGCCGATGACGAAGCACGCATCAAATTCGGCTTCCTGCTCGATGCGCTGCAATACGGCGCGCCGCCGCACGGCGGCCTGGCCTTCGGCCTCGACCGCATCGTCACGATGATGACCGGCGCCGAATCGATCCGTGACGTGATCGCCTTCCCCAAGACCCAGCGCGCGCAGTGCCTGCTGACCCAGGCGCCGTCCGAAGTCGACGAGAAGCAATTGCGCGAACTGCACATTCGCCTGCGCGCGACGGAGCCGGCCATCAAGGCCTGATCCTTCAACCGCTGCGGCAGACAGGCCGGCCCGGGGAGCGATTTCCGGGCCGGTTTTTTTATGGGCAAGCCGCGACCGGTCGGGTTCGCCAAACAAGGCATAATCTGTCTCTGTCGACAGCGTGCAAGGAAGCGTGCCATTGCCATGCGCCCCTACAAAATCCCCGAATCCGTCCTGGTCGTGATCCACACCGCTGACTTGCAGGTGCTGCTGATCGAGCGCGCCGACAAGCCAGGCTTCTGGCAATCCGTGACTGGCTCGAAAGACCTGCCCGATGAGCCCCTGGTCGAGACCGCCATCCGCGAAGTCTTCGAAGAGACCGGCATCCGGGTCGGCAGCGCGCCAGTCCCGATGGAAAATCTTCGGGACTGGAAACTTTCCAACGTGTACGAGATCTATCCGGTATGGCGTGCCCGTTATGCGCCGGGCGTCACCCATAACACCGAGCATGTGTTCGGCCTGACCGTGCCTGCCGACATCGAGGTGCAGCTGGCACCGCGTGAGCACTTGCAGTATTGCTGGCTGCCCTGGCGCGAGGCCGCCGACCGCTGCTTCTCGCCCTCGAACGCCGAAGCCATCCTGCAACTCGCGAATCGCCCGATGCCGCCGCAAACGCCCCAGCCCGTCGCCGAGAATCCCGCGTCCCCATGAAGCTGCGCATCGCCACCTGGAACATCCACAAAGGCGTCAGCGCCATCGGCACTCGGCCGCGCGTGCATGGCATCAAGCAGGCTTTGTCGGCCATGGGGGCCGATGTCGTGTTCCTGCAGGAAGTGCAGGGGCGGCACGACCTGCTGGCGCTCAAGCACACCAGCTGGCCTTCACAGGCGCAGCATGAATTCCTGGCCGGCGACAGCCATCACAGCGCCTACGGCATGAATGCCGTGTATGACCATGGCCACCATGGCAATGCGCTGCTGTCGCGCTTTCCGATTGCCTCGGCCAATAACCATGATGTCTCCGATCATGCGTTCGAGTCGCGCGGCATCCTGCACTGCGTGGTGGCGATCGATACGGTCGAGGTCCATTGCTATGTGGTTCACCTCGGCCTGTTTGCCGGCAGCCGCCAGCGCCAGACCGGGGCACTGATCGAGGCGGTCGAATCGACCGCGCCGCCCGGTGCGCCCGTATTGATTGCCGGTGATTTCAATGACTGGACCAATGCCCTGTCGCAGACGTTGCGCGAACGACTGAACGTGGTCGAGGTCTTTGACGAGCGCCTGCCCAGCCATCGTTTCGGCGATTATCTGCGCCGGTTGGCCGGCCGTGGTCCGCGCAAGGCGCCGGCGCGTACTTTCCCGGCGGCGATGCCGATGCTGCAGCTTGATCGCGTCTATGTGCGCGGCCTGGCCGTGCTGGCCGCGCAGGTATTGCACGGTGCGCGCTGGGCGCGGCTGTCCGATCATGCGCCCATCATCGCCGAGCTGCAGGTGGCGCTGCCGGAAGGGCGCGCAGCCCGCACCGGCCCGGGCGAGCGCGCAGCAGCCGGCGCCGATGGTGGCGATGGCGCCGACAGCGCCGGCAGCCTTGGCAGTGATCCCACAGGACAGCAGCTTTCGGACACGCATGCGGGCAGCGAGCTATAGCCACGGCAATCACCTGACGCTGTTGCACCGGGGAGCCGAATTCTTCCCGGCGCTGATCGCTGCCTGCGACAGCGCGCGCACCGAGATCTACCTCGAAACCTATATCTTTGCCCTCGATGCCACCGGCCTGCAGGTGAAGGACGCCTTGCTGCGCGCGGCGGCACGCGGCGTATCGGTCCATGTGCTGGTCGACTGGCTGGGCACCGGCCGCGAGCGCGTCGCGCAGCTGGCCGAGGCATTCGGTGCCGCCGGCATCCGCTTCGCCAGCTTCAACCCCTGGTTCAGGCGCGGCGTCTCGCGCATGCATCGCAAGATCGTCGTCATCGACCGCCGTGCCGCCTTCCTCGGCGGGCTCAATATCAACGACGACAACATTTCCGATGATGACTGGGCCACGCCCTTGCCGGCGCCCCGCTGGGATTTGGCCGTCGGCATTGCCGGTCCGCTGGTGCATGCGGTCCATGCCGAAGTGATCGCGCAATGGCAGCGCCTGCTGCCGCGCCCGCTGCGCACGCGTCTCGAAACCCTGCGCGCGACCGTGCGTGAATCGGTGCGCCAGCGCAAAGCCTTGCGCGCGGTGAGGGTGGCCGAAGCGGCGCTGGTCGTGCGCGACAACCTGCGCAACCGGCGCGCGATACAGCGCGCGCTGCTGCAGGCGCTGGGCCATGCGCATGAAAGCGCGTTGCTGGTCACGCCCTACTTCGCGCCGGGCCGCAAGATGCGCAAGGCGCTGCTGCATGCGGCACAGCGCGGCATCGACGTCACCTTGCTGATTGGCGTCGGCCAGTTCGCGATGCAGGATGCGGTCGCCCAATCCTTCTACCCGCGCCTGATCCGGGCCGGCGTCAAGATCGTCGAATACCGACGTACCCAATTGCACGGCAAGCTGGCGGTCGTCGATGCCGACTGGGCCACCGTCGGGTCCAGCAATTTCGATGGCTTGTCGCTGTTCGTCAATCATGAAGCCAACATCATCGTGCGCGATGCCGAGTTCACGACCGAGCTGCGCGACCACATCCTGGGCGGCGTGGCCGAAGGCGTCGTCATCAGCGCCGACGATGTGGCCCGCCTGTCATTGCCGCGCCGGCTGTGGAACCGGTTTGCCTACGGGCTGTACAGGGCGGTGCTGCAAGTGCTGACACTGGGCAGTTACACCAGGTAACTGCGCCGACCGAACAAGCGCGCCGGCCGGCCAAACGCCACAGCATTGGCCGCCCGCAGACGGAGTCGTTACAATCCTGCGCATGAGTGACCATCTCCGACTCGACAAATGGCTGTGGGCCGCCCGCTTCTTCAAGACGCGTTCGCTGGCGACCGATGCCATCGAACGCGGCCGCGTGAAAGTCAATGACGAGCGTGTGAAGCCGGCGCGCAGTGTGCGCATCGGCGACTTGCTCGATATCGACAATGGCAGTACCGAATGGCAGGTGCGGGTCGACGGCCTGTCCGACAAGCGCGGCTCCGCGCCGGTGGCCCAGCAGCTGTATGCCGAAACCGAGGCCGGCATTGTGCGCCGCCAGCAGGAAGCCGAACGCCGCAAGCTGTTTGCCGAACCGGCCGATGCCATCCACGGCCGGCCGACCAAGCGCGACCGCCGCCAGCTCGACCGCTCGCGGGGCTGAGGCGCCCGCTGCTCGCCAGCTTTTCCCGTACTTTGCCGGCAAAGTTCAGCTGTTTGCCCGAAATTTCATGCATAATCGGACGGTCGTTCTATTTTTCGCCGGAGCCCGGGCATGTCCGAAATCAAGCAAAAACCCTTGCGCAAAGGGGAGCAGACCCGTGCCAGCATCCTTGAGGCCGCCCTTGAGCTGGCCAGCCGCGAAGGGCTGGAGGGGCTGACCATCGGCGCGCTGGCCGAGCGCATGGGCATGAGCAAGTCCGGCGTGTTCGCCCATTTCGGCTCGCGCGAAGACTTGCAGCTCGATGTGCTGCGTCTCTACCACCAGCAATTCGAGCAGGAAGTCTTTTTCCCCAGCATGCTGCTGCCGCGCGGGCTGCCGCGCCTGCGCAGCCTGTTCAATCGCTGGATAGAGCGCGTCAGCCGCGAGATCGCCTCCGGCTGCATTTACATCAGCGGCGCGGTCGAATATGACGACCGCCCCGGCCCGATCCGTGACCAGCTGGTCGGCATGGTGCAAACCTGGCAGCGGGCGCTGCAGCGCTCGGCACGGCAGTCGGCCGATGAGGGCCACCTGCCGAGCGGCACCGATCCCGACCAGCTGGCATTCGAAATGTATGGACTGGTGCTGGCGCTGCATCATGACGCCCGCTTCATCCGCAGCCCCGATGCCGTGCAGCGCGCACAGAAGGGTTTCGAGCGCCTGCTCAATTCATGATGCGCATCCGAGCCGACAATTCACCAGGACGCCGCTGACGCGCACCCTGGCCACCTCGCTGAAGGAGACCCCCATGCCGACCTACACCCCGCCGCTGCGCGACATGCAATTCGTCCTGCATGAATTGCTGGACGTGCCCACCGAACTGGCCGCCATGCCGCGCCATGCCGAGCTCGACGCCGACACCATCAACCAGGTGATCGAAGAGGGCGGCAAATTCACCGCCGGCGTGATTTTCCCGCTCAATCTGCCCGGCGATCACGAAGGCTGCCATTACGATGCAGCGAGCCGCGCGGTGACGGCGCCCCAAGGTTTCAAGGAAGCCTATCGGCAATACGTGGAGGCCGGCTGGCCATCGCTGTCTTGCGATCCGGCCTACGGCGGCCAGGGCCTGCCGATGGTGCTCAACAATGCCTTCTACGAAATGCTGAACTCGGCCAACCAGGCCTGGACCATGTATCCGGGGCTCTCGCATGGCGCCTATGAGTGCCTGCATGCGCACGGCACGCCCGAGCAGCGGGCCCTGTACCTGCCGAAACTGGTGTCCGGCGAATGGACCGGCACCATGTGCCTGACCGAATCCCACTGCGGCACCGACCTCGGCCTGCTGAAGACCAAGGCCGAACCACAAGGCGACGGCAGCTTCCGTCTGACGGGCAGCAAGATCTTCATCTCCGCCGGCGAGCACGACCTGGCGGCCAACATCATTCACCTGGTGCTGGCGCGGCTGCCCGATGCGCCGCCCGGCACCAAGGGCATTTCCCTGTTCGTGGTGCCGAAGTTCGTCCCGGACGCGAATGGCAATCCGGGCGAGCGCAACGGCATCAGCTGCGGCGCGATCGAACACAAGATGGGCATCCATGGCAATGCAACTTGCCAGATGAACCTGGATGGCGCCAGCGGCTGGCTGATCGGCGAGCCCAACCGCGGCCTGAATGCCATGTTCGTGATGATGAATGCCGCGCGGCTTGGCGTCGGCATGCAGTCGCTGGGCCTGACCGAAGTCGCTTACCAGAACGCCGTGGCCTATGCGCGCGAGCGCAGCCAGGGCCGCAGCCTGACCGGCACCAAGGCCAGCGACAAGCCGGCCGACCCCATCCTCGTGCATCCGGATGTGCGGCGCATGCTGCTGACGGCGCGCGCCTATGCCGAGGGCGGCCGTGCGTTCACCTCGTATGTGGCGCTGATGATCGATCGCGAACTGAGCCATCCGGATGAAGCCGTGCGCAAGGCGGCCGGCGACGAAGTCGCGCTGCTGACCCCCATCGTCAAGGCCTTCCTGACCGACAACGGCTGGATCGCCACCTCGGAAGCGATGCAAGTCTATGGCGGCCATGGCTATATTGCCGAGTGGGGGATGGAGCAGTATGTGCGCGATGCGCGCATCAACATGATTTACGAAGGCACCAACACCATCCAGTCGCTCGACCTGCTGGGGCGCAAGGTGCTGATGGACAACGGCGCCAAGCTGCGCCAGTTCGGCGAAAAAGTGAAAGCCTTTGTCGAAGCCCATGGCACCGATGACAAGATGGCCGAGTTCATCACGCCGCTGGCCGACCTGGGCGAGAAGCTTACCAAGCTGTCGATGGAAATCGGCATGAAGGCCTTCATGAACCGCGACGAAGTCGGCGCCGCCGCCGTGCCTTATCTGCGCGTGGCCGGGCATCTGGTGTTTGCTTACTTCTTTGCACGGATGGCCAGGATCGCGCTCGACAAGCAAGGCAGCGGCGACGATTTCTACCAGGCCAAGCTGGCCGTCGCGCGTTTCTATTTCGCGCGCCTGCTGCCCGAGACCGCGACCCTGATCCGTCAGGCGCGCGCCGGTTCGGCCAGCCTGATGCAGATGGATGAAGCGCTGTTCTGATACCGCGGGGAGATCATGTCCAATGTCATCGTGAAGAAAGTCGCCGTCCTCGGCGCCGGCGTGATGGGCGCGCAGATCGCTGCCCACTGCATCAATGCGCGGGTGCCGGTAATCCTGTTCGATTTGCCGGGCAAGGAAGGCCAGCCGCGCCATGCGCTGGTCGAGCGCGCGCTGGAAACGCTGAAGAAACTCAAACCTGCGCCGCTGGCCGATGCCGACCAGGCCGGCCTGATCGAAGTCGGCAATTTCGACGATGACCTCGACAAGCTGGCCCAGGTCGATCTGGTGATCGAGGCCATCGCCGAGCGCATGGACTGGAAGCATGCGCTTTACGCGAAGATCGCGCCGCATATTGCCGAGCACGCGATCTTTGCGACCAATACCTCGGGACTCTCCATCACCGAGCTGTCAGCCGGGCTGGATGGCCCGCTCAAGCCACGTTTCTGCGGCGTGCACTTCTTCAATCCGCCGCGCTACATGCACCTGGTCGAGCTGATCCCGACGGCCACCACCGAGGCCAGCATCCTTGACCGGCTCGAGACCTTCCTGACCACGACGCTGGGCAAGGGCGTGGTGCGCGCGATCGACACGCCGAACTTCATCGCCAACCGGGTCGGCATCTTCGGCATGCTGGCCACCATGCATGAGGCGGAAAAATTCGGCCTGTCGTATGACCTGGTCGATGACCTGACCGGCGCCAAACTGGGCCGTGCCAAGTCCGGCACTTTCCGCACCGCCGATGTGGTCGGTCTCGACACCATGGGCAATGTGATCCGCACGATGACGGACAAACTGCCCGACGACCAGTTCGCATCGCTGTACCGCCAGCCGGCAGCGCTGCAGGCGCTGATTGCCGCCGGCAGCCTGGGCCAGAAAAGCGGCGCCGGCTTCTACAAGAAGGCAGGCAAGGACATCCTGCGTTTCGATGCCGCCCGAGGCGACTATGTGGCCGGCGGCGCCAAGGCCGATGACCTGATCGTCCGCATCCTGAAAGAAAAAGACCCAGCCAGGCGCATCAAGGCGCTGCATGACTCCGCCCATCCGCAGGCGCAATTCCTGTGGGCGATCCTGCGCGATGCCTTCCACTACATTGCGGTGCACCTGGCCAGCATTGCCGACAATGCGCGCGAGCTCGACTTTGCGCTGCGCTGGGGCTTTGGCTGGAAGCAGGGCCCGTTCGAGCTGTGGCAAGCGGCCGGCTGGCAACAGGTGGCGCAATGGGTGAAGGAAGACATCGAGGCCGGCAAGGCCTTGTCGAACGCGCCGCTGCCGGCCTGGGTGTTCAGGGACGATGCCAAGGAGCGCGACGGTGTGCACAAGGCGCAAGGCTCGTGGTCGGCCGCCCGGCAAACCTATGTGCCGCGCTCCGCGCTGCCGGTGTATCGCCGTCAGGCCTTCCGCGCGCCGCTGGTCGGCGATACCGCGCCCGCCGGCGCCACCGCCGGCACCACCGTGCATGAAGACGAGGCCGTGCGCCTGTGGCACCAGGAGGATGGGGTGCTGCTGCTGTCTTTCAAGACCAAGCTGCATGTGATGGGACCGGATGTGATCGCCGGGCTGGAACGCGCCGTCGATGAGGCCGAGAAGCACTACCGGGCGCTGGTGATCTGGCAGGCCGATGCCGCCGAAGGCGGCGCCTTCTCGGCCGGCGCCGATTTGCAGGCGATGCTGCCCATGTTCATGGCCGGCGGCGTGCAGGCGATCGAGCCCTTCGTCGCCCGCTTCCAGCATGCGCAGATGCGCGTCAAGTACGCCAGCGTGCCGGTGGTGGCGGCCGTTGGCGGGCTGGCGCTGGGCGGCGGTTGCGAGTTGCTGATGCACGCCAGCCGCCGGGTCGCCCTGCTGGAATCCTATGTCGGCCTGGTCGAGGTCGGGGTCGGCCTGCTGCCGGCCGGCGGCGGCCTCAAGGAGATTGCGCTGCGTTCGGCGCGCGAGGCCCGCGGCAACGACATCCTGCAGTTCCTGAAAGGCCGCTTCACGCAGGCGGCTACCGCCGCTGTCTCGACATCGGCGGTCGACGCCAAGAAGATGGGCTACCTGTCCAAGGGCGACGTGATCGTCCTGCATCCGCATGAATTGCTGCATGTGGCCAAGACCCAGGCACTGGCGCTGGCCGACGCAGGCTATCGCCCGCCGCTGGCCACGCTGCTGCCGGTGACGGGCCGCTACGGGATGGCAACGATACGCGCGCAGCTGGTCAACATGCGCGAAGGCGGTTTCATCTCCGCGCATGACGAGCATATTGCCGGCCTGATCGCCGACGTGGTCTGCGGCGGCGACATCGAGCCGGGCAGCAAGGTCAGCGAACAATGGCTGCTGGACAGGGAGCGCGCCGCCTTCATCGCGCTACTTGCCCATCCGAAGACGCAGGAACGCATCATGGGCATGCTGCAGACCGGCAAGCCGGTGCGCAACTGACACGAGAGGAATTCATCATGACCCGACAACTGCAAGAGGCCTATGTCGTCGCCGCCACCCGGACCCCGATCGGCAAGGCGCCGCGCGGGGTCTTCCGCCACACCCGTCCCGATGACTTGCTGGTGCAGGCACTGCGCGGCGCACTGGCGCAAGTGCCGACGCTGGACCCGGCCACCATCGAAGATGCGATCGTCGGCTGCGCCTTTCCGGAAGCCGAGCAAGGCCTGAATCTGGCGCGCATGGCCGTGCTGCTGGCCGGCCTGCCCAAGACGGTGGGCGGGGCGACGGTGAACCGTTACTGCGCCTCCGGCATCACGGCGGTGGCGATGGCGGCCGACCGCATCCGTACCGGCGAGGCCGACGTGATGATTGCGGCCGGCGTGGAATCGATGTCGGTGGTGCCGCTGATGGGCCACCATCCGTCGATGAACATGGGCATCTTCAAGGACGAGAACGTCGGCATGGCCTACGGGATGGGGCTGACCGCCGAGAAGGTGGCGCAGCAATGGCAGGTGTCGCGCGAGGCGCAGGACGCCTTCGCCGTCGAATCGCACCGGCGCGCAGCGGCCGCGGCCGCCAGTGGCGAGCGCGCCGGGGAAATTTTGCCGGTGGAGGTGGTGGAGCGCTTCCCGAACCTGGCCACCGGCCAGATCGAGGTCCGTACCCGCACCGTGACCGACGATGAAGGCATCCGTGCCGACACCACGATGGAAGGGCTGGCCAGGCTCAAGCCCGTCTTTGCGGCCAAGGGCTCGGTCACTGCCGGCAACAGCTCGCAAACCTCGGACGGTGCCGGCGCGCTGATCCTGGTCAGCGAAAAAATCCTCAAACAATTCAAGCTGCAACCGCTGGCGCGCTTCGTGTCGTTTGCCATTCGCGGCGTGCCGCCCGAGATCATGGGCATCGGCCCGAAGGAAGCCATTCCCGCCGCCTTGAAGCATGCGGGCCTGACGCTGGACCAGATCGACTGGATAGAGCTCAATGAAGCATTCGCCGCGCAAGCGCTCGCGGTGCGCAATGATCTGGGGCTGGATCCGGCCAGGACCAATCCGCTTGGCGGCGCGATCGCGCTCGGTCATCCGCTCGGGGCCACCGGTGCGATCCGTTCTGCCACCGTGATTCACGGCCTGCGCCGCCGCAACCTGAAATACGGAATGGTCAGCATGTGCGTCGGCACCGGCATGGGCGCGGCCGGCATTTTCGAAAGGATGTAAGGATGACGATACGTTTTGATCGATCTGGCGCCATCGCCACCCTGGCTTTCAGCCGTCCGGAAAAAAAGAATGCGATCACGGCCGCGATGTACCAGTCGCTGGCCGACGGGCTGAAGGAAGCCGAGCGTGACGCCGGCGTGCGGGTGATCGTCATCACCGGCGATGGCGGCCTGCTGACGGCCGGCAACGACCTGGAAGATTTCCTGAAACATCCGCCGCAGGGCGACGACAGCCCGGTCATGCAATTCATGACGGCACTGCGCACGGCGAGCAAGCCGGTGCTGGCAGTCGTGCCGGGCCTTGCGATCGGCATCGGCACCACCTTGCTGCTGCATTGCGACCTTGTCTATGCCGCCGATAGCGCGAAGTTCGCGATGCCCTTCACCTCGCTGGGGCTGTGCCCGGAGTTCGCCTCGAGTGTGCTGTTGCCGCGCCTTGCCGGCTACCAGCGGGCAGCAGAAAAGCTGTTGCTGGGCGAAGCCTTCGATGCGGCCGAGGCCGAGCGCATTGGCATCGTCAACCGCGTGCTGCCGGCCGCCGAGCTGCCCGCCTTTGCGCAGGCGCAGGCGGCGAAGCTGGCGGCACTGCCGGCCGAGTCTTTGCGCATCAGCAAGCAGTTGATGAAAGCAGACCTGCAAACGCCGATTGCTGCCGCCTGCCTGACCGAGATGCAGCAATTCACGCGCTTGTTGCAGGGGCCGGATGCGAAGGAAGCGTTTTCTGCCTTCCTGGAAAAGCGCAAGCCGGTATTCGCCTAGCGCGCCGGGTGTCGGCCTGCTGCGCGCGGCATTGTGCAAGCCGGCCCACCCGGGCCGCAGCGACCGGCTACAATGGCGGCGTGAAGCGGGCCAGACAGTCGCTGGTCATCGTGTCAAAGCGATGGCGGGAGGAAGGTCCGGACTCCATAGAGCAGGGTGACGGCTAACGGCCGTCCGCCGTGAGGCGCGGAATAGGGCCACAGAGACGAGTCTTTGCAGCGCAAGCTGCAAAGGGTGAAACGCGGTAACCTCCACCCGGAGCAATCTCAAATAGGCACGCAGTGATGCGGCTCGCAGAGCGTGCGGGTAGAGAGCTTGAGCGCCGGAGCAATTTGGCGCCTAGAGGAATGACTGTCACGCCATGCAGCAATGCAGGGCGCACAGAATCCGGCCTATCGGTTCGCTTCACACTTTCCCTTTCCTGCGTGAACGCCCAAGCGTACGCATCCCACTGTCGCGTTCGATGACAGTACTGCTGCACAAAACACATGTGCACAACTAAAGTTCCACTTTCAGTAACAATCCTAAGTCCTTCATTTTGCAGGCCTATTTCGCTTTTGCTTCGCTTCAACAGTTGACGCTAAGTCCTTGACTTCATTGAAGAAAACCAAGGTTTCACCCCCTGAATTTCCTTGACCGGAATTTCGGCAGCCTTTAAAGTGGGCGCGAGTGTGAGAAAGTGTTTTTTTGTGGGAGACAAATTAATGTGTCTCCTGACAAATCGATAACGACTTTTTCACGAAAAGCGTTTACTGAATTTCAATAGGTCGAGGGCGGTCGAGCGGTGTACCAGGGAGCCTCAGCACTGAGCATGGATGCCAAGGGACGGATGTCAATTCCGGCCCGGCATCGTGACGCCCTGTCCGTGCAGAGCGAAGGCCGCGTCACGCTGACCCGCCATCCGCACGGCTGCCTGCTGCTGTTCCCCCGTCCCGTCTGGGAAATGCACCGCGAACAGATCGCGAACTGGCCGATGTCGGCCCGCGCCTGGCAGCGCATCTTCCTGGGCAATGCCAGCGATGTCGAGATGGACAGCGCCGGCCGCATCCTGATTTCCCCCGAATTGCGCACCGCAGCCGGCATGTCGCGCGAGGTGATGCTGCTCGGCATGGGCAGCCATTTTGAAATCTGGGACGCAGCGAAACTCGAGGAAAGCGAAGCACAAGCCATTGCCGGCGGTCTGCCGGACGTGTTGAACAATTTTTCCTTCTGACGGCCGCAGATGAATGAGGTCACGGTGCCCGGATACACGCACCGCACTGTGCTGCTGGATGAAGCGGTCGACGCGCTCGATATCAGCGATGCGCGTCGCGACGGCGTTTTCGTCGACGGCACCTTTGGCCGCGGCGGTCACAGCCGGCTGATTTTGAGTCGCCTGTCTGCCAAGGGCAGGCTGATTGCTTTCGACAAGGACCCGCAGGCCGTGGCGGTGGCCGAGGCGCTGGCGCAGCAAGATCCGCGCTTTGCGATCGTGCACCACAGCTTCGCGACCCTGGAGGCCGCGCTGGCCGGGCGCGGCATCGGTCAGGTCGATGGCGTATTGCTGGACCTCGGCATTTCATCGCCGCAGGTCGACGATGCAGAGCGCGGCTTCAGCTTCCGCGCCGACGGCCCGCTGGACATGCGCATGGACACCACGCGCGGCATGTCGGCGGCCGAATGGCTGGCCAACGAGACGCAGGACAACCTGGAGAAAGTGATTCGCGACTATGGGGAAGAACGGTTTGCTTTTCAGATTGCAAAGGCGATTGTTGCTCGCAGGGCAGTCGAGCCCATCACTCGCTCAGGACAACTTGCCGCGCTCGTGGCTGGCACCGTCAAGACCCGTGAAAAAGGGAAAGACCCGGCCACCCGGACTTTTCAGGCTGTACGGATTTTCGTCAATCAGGAACTTGAGGATCTTGAGGCAGGTTTGAACCAGGGCTACGGACGCCTCGCGCCGTACGGGAGAATGGTGGTGATCAGCTTTCACTCGCTGGAAGATCGCATCGTCAAGCGGTTCCTGGCCTCCAAGGCCAGCGTGCCCCAGCCCGACCGTCGGCTGCCGATTCGCGCCGTCGATCTGCCCCAGCCGAACATGAAGCTGCTGTCCAAAATGAAAGCGTCCGAGGCCGAGGTCGCCGCCAACCCGCGCGCGCGCTCGGCCGTCATGCGCTGCGCCATGCGCCTGCCCGAAGGAGCGGCCGCATGAATGCTGCGACGGGCATCACCGGCATGGCCGGCATCAACAGCACGGGCTACATGAGCAATCGCACGCTCTTGCCCATGCTCGCGCTGCTGGTGCTGTGCTCGCTGCTGCTGGTCAATTCGCAGTATCAGGCGCGTCGCCTGTTCATCGAGCTTGAGCGCACCCAGCTGCGCCAGCGCCAGCTCGAGACCGAATGGGACCAGCTGCAGGTCGAGCAATCGAACCTGGCGCGCCATTCCCGCATCGACGGCATCGCCCGCACCCTGGGCATGAGCGCGCCCGGCGCCGCCCGCACCCAGTACCTGACCGCCGGAGGCAAGCACTGATGCGCGCCCCCTCCCGCAAGGCCGCCGCGCGCGGCATGTCGTTCTCGGCCAGCCCGGTGCTGGCGGTGCAACTGCCGACCTGGCGTTCCAAGTTCACGCTGTTCCTGCTGTTCTGCGCCTTCCTGGCGCTGGGCGTGCGTGCCTTCTGGCTGCAGGCGCTGTCGACCGACTTCCTGCAGAAAAAAGGCGAGGCGCGTTATGCGCGCACGCTGGAAACGCCGGCCGTGCGCGGCAAGATCCTCGACCGCAATGGCGAAGTGATGGCCTCGTCGCTGCCGGTCAAGGCGATCTGGGCCATCCCGGAAGCGGTCGATGCCGGGCAAGACCAGCTGCGCCGTCTGGCGCAACTGCTCGACATGCCGTTCGCCGAACTGAAAAAGAAGCTCGATTCGGATCGCACCTTCGTCTACCTGAAGCGCCAGATCGAGCCCGAAGTGGCCGACCAGATCGCTGCGCTCGAGATCGCCGGCATCCACACCAAAAAAGAATACAAGCGCTACTACCCGGCCGGCCACATCGGCGCCCATGTGCTCGGCTTCACCAATGTGGAAGACAAGGGCCAGGAAGGGGTGGAGCTGGCGCAGCAGTCATCGCTGGGCGGCGTCAACGGCAGCCGCCGCGTGATCCAGGACCGCCTGGGCCGCGCGGTCGAAGATATTGCCTTCATCCGCGAGCCTCAGGATGGCAAGGACCTGACGCTGTCGATCGACGGCAAGATCCAGTACATCGCCTTCACGTCGCTGCAGCAGGCGGTCGAAGAAAACCACGCCAAGGCCGGCGCCATCGTCGTGCTCGATGTGAAGACCGGCGAAGTGCTGGCACTGGCCAACATGCCGACCTATAACCCGAACACTCGCCAGGGCCTGACCGGCGCCCAGCTGCGCAACCGGGTCATGACCGACACCTACGAGCCGGGCTCGACCCTCAAGCCTTTCACCGTCGCGCTGGCGCTGGAAAAAGGGCTGGTGCGGCCGGACACGATCCTCGATACGCCGGGCAAGCTGACCATCGGCCCGTCCACCATCGGCGACTCGCACCCGCATGCCGGCTCGATGTCGGTGTCGCAGATCATTCAGCAATCGTCCAACGTCGGCACCGTGCGCATGGCCCTGAAAGGCGAGCCGCGCGAGATGTGGGACATGTTCACGTCGGTCGGCTTTGGCCAGGCGCCGCGCTTCGGCTTCCCCGGCGCTGTCGCCGGCCGCATGCGCCCGTACAAGACCTGGCGCCCGATCGAGCAGGCGACGATGAGCTATGGCCACGGCATTTCGGTGTCGCTGATCCAGGTTGCGCGCTCGTACATGATCTTCGCGCGCAACGGCGAAATGATCCCGCTGTCGTTCCAGAAGCTCGACCACGCGCCGCAGCCGCAGCGCGTGATCTCGGAAAAGACCGCGCTGCAGATGCGCGAGATGATGGAAAAAGTGGTCGGTCCCGGCGGCACGGCGCCGCTGGCCCAGGTCCGCGGCTATCGCGTCGCCGGCAAGACCGGCACCGCGCACAAGCTGGAAAACGGCCACTACGTGAACAAGTATGTCGCCTCCTTCGTCGGTTTTGCGCCGGCCTCCGATCCGCGCATCATCATCGCGGTGATGGTCGACGAACCGGCCGCCGGCAAGCATTTCGGCGGCCAGATCGCCGCGCCCGTGTTCGCCAATGTCGCCGCCAATGCCTTGCGCTCGATGAATGTGCCGCCGGATGCCAGCGTGACCAATGTCATCCTGCCGGCCGAACCGGTCGCGGAGAGCATGTAATGGGATCGCTGATGACTTCCGCCGAACTGAGCAGCTGGCTGCGCGAAGCCGCGCCGGCCGGGCAGCTGTCGCTCGATTCGCGCCAGATCGCGCGCGGCGATGTCTTCCTGGCCTGCCCGGGCGAGGCCGGCGATGGCCGCCGCTTCATCGCGCAGGCAATCGAAGCCGGCGCGGCCGCCGTGCTGTTCGACGATGCCGGCAATTTCGCCTGGGACGAGCGCTGGACCGTGCCGCACCGTGCCGTCACGGCCTTGGCAAAGGCCGCCGGCAGCCTCGCCCATGCCTGGTATGGCGAGCCCGATCGCGGCCTGTTCAGCGTGGCCGTCACCGGCACCAATGGCAAGACCTCGTGCACCCAATGGCTGGGCCAGGCGCTGTCGCGCGACAACCTGCCGACGGCTGTTATCGGCACCCTGGGCGTCGGCCTGTTCCGGCGCGGCGCGGCCAGTGAGTTTGCGGCCACCGGTTTCACCACGCCGGACGCCGTGCAGCTGCATCGCAAGCTGGCGGAACAGAAAAAACTGGGCGCCGCGGCAATCGCCATCGAAGCCTCGTCGATCGGCCTGGTGCAGGGCCGGATGGATGAGCTGCATGTCGATGTCGCCGTCCTCACCAACTTCACCCGCGACCATCTCGACTTCCACGGCACGATGGAAGACTACGAGTCGGCCAAGGCCAGGCTGTTCGACTGGCCGGGCCTGAGCCACGCGGTCATCAACCTCGACGATGCAATGGGCCTGCGCATGCTGGCCCGGGTGCGCCAGCGCACGCCCGAGGTCGACCTCATCGCCTACACCACCGAAGGCGCCAGCCCGGAGGGCGACCCCATGTCGGGTGTGCGCGTGCTGTCGGCCACCGAGATCCAGATTGGCCAGCACGGCACCAGCTTCCAGCTGGCCTCGCCGTTTGGCAGCGGTCTGGTGCGCACGCAACTGATCGGCCGCTTCAATGTCAGCAATGTGCTGGCGATCGCCGGTGTGCTGTTCGCGCGCGGCATGGGCTGGAACAAGGTCGTGCAATTGCTGGAGGCGCTGGTGGCCGTGCCGGGCCGCATGCAGCAGCTCGGCGGCCAGGACGGCCCGCTGGCCGTCATCGATTACGCCCACACGCCGGATGCGCTCGAGAAGGCGCTGTCCACGCTGCGCCCGGTGGCGCAAGCCCGGCATGGCGAACTGTGGTGCGTGTTCGGTTGCGGCGGCGATCGCGACCCGGGCAAGCGTCCGCAGATGGCCGTCGCCGCGCTGCAGGCCGACCATCTGGTCGTCACCAGCGACAACCCGCGCAGCGAGGAGCCGTCGGCCATCATCAGCCAGATCGTCGAGGGCCTCGATGCCGAAGGGCGCAAGAAGCTGCAAGTGATCGAGGACCGCGCGACCGCGATCCTGTCCGCGATCCGCCATGCAGGCAAGAACGACGTGATCCTGGTGGCCGGCAAGGGCCACGAGGACTATCAGGAAATCAAAGGCCGGCGCCACGCGTTCCGCGACGCCGACCATGCGCAGCTGGCCCTGGCCACGCGCGCCACCCGTTTCGGAGGCCACTGATGCAGGCCACCCTGAATGAACTGCTGAACGCCATCCCCGGCGCCCGCCTGCAGGCTGCTGGCGCGGCCGCTGGTGCCGCTGCCCCTGGCTCGGCCTCGGCTGTTTCCGCCGACCCTGCTGTGCTCAACGTCCATGGCGTGTCGACCAACAGCAAGACCGCCGAGCCCTGCAACCTGTTCGTCGCCCTGCGCGGCGAGCGCTTCAATGCGCATGATTTCCTGCCGGAGGTGGCCGCGCGCGGCGTGGCGGCCGTGGTGGTCGAGCAAGTGCCGCCGGGCTTGCCGGTGCCGGCCATCGTCGTCGGCGACACCCGTCATGCGCTGGGCCAGATCGCCAATGCATGGCGCCGGCGTTTTGCCATTCCTGTCATCGGCGTCGCCGGCAGCAATGGCAAGACCACCGTCAAGGAAATGATCGCGTCCATCCTCGCGGCAGCCTTTGGTGCGGACAATTACCTGTCCACGCGCGGCAACCTGAACAACGAGATCGGCGTGCCGCTGACCCTGTTCCGGCTTGACGCCCGGCATCGCGCCGCCGTCATCGAGATGGGCATGAACCATCCGGGCGAAATCGCTCGCCTGGCCGAGATCGCCGGGCCGACCGTCGGCCTGGTCAACAATGCGCAGCGCGAGCATCAGGAATTCATGGCCAGCGTGGCCGCCGTCGCCGAAGAAAATGGCGCTGTCATCCAGGCGCTGGGTGCACAGGGCTGTGCGGTGTTCCCGGCCGATGACGACTACACATCGCTGTGGCAAGGCTATGCGGGCCAGCGCAAGACGCTGAGCTTCGGCCTTGCCGGCCAGCCGGCAGTGACTTGCCGCTGGCAGGCGCAAGCCTTCGGCAGCCAGCTGTCGGTCAGCGCGCAAGGCCAGTCCTTCGATATCTCGCTGTCGGCGGCCGGCCTGCACAACGTGCGCAACGCGCTGGCGGCCTGTGCCGCGGCGCTGGCCATCGGCATTGATGTGGCTGCCATCGTGCGCGGCCTCGAAAGCTTTGCGCCGGTCGCCGGTCGCCTGCAAAAAAAGCAGGCATCGAACGGCGCCCTGGTGATCGACGACACCTATAACGCCAATCCGGATTCGGTGCGCGCTGCGATTGACGTGCTGGCCACGGCGCCGGCGCCGCGCATGCTGGTGCTGGGCGACATGGGCGAGGTCGGCAGCGAAGGCGTCGCCTTCCATCAGGAGATCGGCGCCTATGCACGGCAGCGCCACATTGACCAGCTATTTACTCTTGGCACGCTCGCGCGCCACGCAAGCCAGGCCTTCGGCAACGAAGGCCGGCATTTCGACGACATGGATACATTGAATCAAGAGGTCGCGCACCTGCCATCCGGTGCCAGCGTCCTCGTCAAAGGCTCGCGCTTCATGCAGATGGAGCGCGTCGTACAACGCCTGACCGGCAACAACGCCGGAGGACACTGACATGCTGCTCTGGCTAGCCCAACTGTTCCAGGACCAGATAGGCGCACTGCGCGTCTTCAACTTCATCACCTTCCGTGCCGTGTTCGCGACGCTGACGGCCCTGCTGATCGGCCTGTTCGCCGGCCCGGGCGTGATCCGCATGCTGACCGACTTGAAAGTCGGCCAGGCCGTGCGCACCGACGGCCCGCAGACCCATCTGGTCAAATCCGGCACCCCCACCATGGGCGGCGCGCTGATCCTGATCGGCATTGCGATCTCGGTGCTGCTGTGGGGCGACTGGACCAATCGCTTCATCTGGCCGGTGATGATCGTCACCCTCGGTTTTGGCGTGATCGGCTGGGTCGATGACTATCGCAAGGTGGTGTTCAAGGACCCGAACGGCATGGCCTCGCGCGAGAAATACTTCTGGCAATCCATCATCGGCTTGCTGGCCGCTTTCTATCTGGCGTTCTCGGTGTCGGGGCCGACCAACATGAAGGTGCTGGAACTGTTCACGGCCTGGGTGC
>JACCDY010060046.1_pt1 | contig 18890 bp, 14 predicted proteins | sample 7446391 | NCBI WGS metagenome assembly JACCDY01 (sample SAMN15323451, study PRJNA562643) | freshwater metagenome | isolation source: river surface water | place: USA:Blue River Watershed | collected 2017-08-18
CGTGAACAACCTCGGCTCATGCTTTGGCTCCACCGGCCCCATGCACACCGACCCCGACACGGGCAAGGTGTATGGCGCAGACTTCCCCGTGGTCACGGTAGAAGACTGGGTGAACGCACAAGCTTTGTTGCTCGACCGTTTGGGCATTCACCAACTCGCCGCTGTGCTGGGCGGCAGCTTGGGCGGCATGCAAGCCTTAAGCTGGACGCTACAACACCCCGAGCGCGTGAAGCACGCGGTGGTGGTGGCGAGTGCGCCTAACCTCACGGCGGAGAACATTGCCTTTAACGAAGTGGCGCGCCGCGCCATCGTGACCGACCCCGACTTTCATGGTGGCCACTTTTACGCGCATGGCGTCGTGCCCAAGCGCGGCCTGCGCATTGCGCGCATGGTGGGGCACATCACCTACCTGAGCGACGATGTGATGAACGAGAAATTCGGTCGTGAACTTCGTGAAGCCGTGGCCCACAACGCCACAGGCTACAAGTACTCAACGCAAGACATTGAGTTTCAAATCGAAAGCTACTTGCGCTACCAAGGCGACAAGTTCAGCGAATACTTTGACGCCAACACCTATTTGCTCATCACCCGCGCTTTGGACTACTTCGACCCCGCCCGTGCATTTGGTGGCGATTTGTCGGCGGCGTTTGCGCACACACAAGCCAAGTATTTGCTAGTGAGCTTCACCACCGATTGGCGCTTCTCGCCCGCTCGCAGCCGCGAGATGGTGCAAGCCTTGCTCGACAACCAGCGCGATGTGAGCTACGCCGAAATTGACGCGCCACACGGCCACGATGCCTTCTTGCTCGACGATGCGCGCTACATGAATGTGGTGCGCTCGTACTTTGCGCGCATCGGCCAAGAGCTGAGCGCAGGAGTTGCCGCATGACCAACAGCACCTTGAAAGCCATTGCCGCTCTCGTACCCCAAGGCAGCCGCGTGCTTGATCTGGGCTGCGGTGACGGCGCATTGCTCGCTCACCTGCAACAACACAAAGGCTGCACCGGCTACGGCGTAGAACTGGACGACACCAATGTACACGCCTGCGTGCAACGCGGTGTGAATGTGTTGCAACTCAACCTTGACCTGGGCTTGAGCGTGTTTGCCGACCAGTCGTTTGACGTGGTGCTGCAAATCGACACCTTGCAACACTTGCGCAACGCCGAAACCATGCTGCGTGAAACCGCACGGGTGGGCAAAACCGGTATCGTCGCCTTCCCCAACTTTGCGCACTGGCCTAACCGCTTGAGCATCTTGCAAGGGCGCATGCCCGTGACCAAGCGCCTGCCTTACCAGTGGTACGACACGCCCAACATCCGCGTGGGCACGTTCAAAGACTTTGAGGTGTTGGCCGAGAAAAACGGTCTGCAAATCACCGATGCGTTTGGTCTGCAAGACGGCCAGCGCGTGGACACTTGGCCCAACTTACTGGCAGGCACAGCGGTGTTTAAGTTTGAACGCTCTTAAACGCTGACTTCTTAGCGACCTCGCAAAGCCCACCACTGTGTGGGCTTTGCTTTTTAGAGGAGGCTTGCCACGCTGGCTTTAAGCCAAGGTCAGCAGCGCTAGCGCGCCCAAGGCCGCTGTTTCGGCACGCAACACACGCTCACCTAAGCTGACTGCAGCAAAGCCTTTGGCGCGGGCGGCGGCGTCTTCGGCATCGGTCAGGCCGCCTTCTGGGCCGTTGAGCAAGACCCACGTTGTCTTGCTTGCACCCGCATCTGCGCGCAAGGCGTTCAAAGGCTGCGTGCTGGCGTGCAACGACAGCACGGCATGCACCACCTCGGCCTGCGGCGTTTGGCGCGCCAGCCAAGCATTCAAAGATTCAGGCACGTCGATGACAGGCACACGGTTGCGCCCACATTGCTCACACGCGCTCACGGCCACAGCCTGCCAATGCGCTTGTTTCTTCTCGGCGCGTTCGCCGCTCAGGCGCACCACACTGCGCTCGGTCATCAACGGGGTGATGCGGTGCACGCCTAGCTCGGTAGCTTTTTCAACCAACCAGTCCATGCGGTCGTTGGCGGGCATCCCCACAGCGAGGTGAACCTGAATTGCGGCTTCGCACTCCACGTCGCGGTGCTTGCCCACAACAACGCGCACATCGCTGCGCCCCATGTGTTGCACTTCGGCGGTGAATTCGCCACCTTCGCCGTTGAAGAGCGTCAAAGTGTGGCCAGGCTGCATGCGCAGAACCTGCACATGGCGGGCGGCGGTGGGCGGCAGGTCCAACACTGGGCCAGTAGCCAAGGGCACGGGGCAGTAAAAACGGGCCACGCTGTTTAGGCTCCGTGCTTGGGGCCAAGACGCGGGGGCGCAAAGCTCATGCCGGGCTCGATGCCTTCCACTTTGTCGATAAAGCGCAGCAAGGGCGTGAGCTCCAAGTAACGGCTGGCGGTGGAGCGGATGTACTTGATGAAGCGCGGCGCATCGGCCAAGTATTTGGGCTTGCCGTCGCGCAGGGTGAGGCGCGCAAAGATGCCCGCCACTTTGAGGTGGCGTTGCAGGCCCATCCACTCGACCGCGCGATAGAACGCACCAAAGTCGCTGTACCAGTCTTCAAAATCCATGAGGCCGGCTTTGCGGGCTTGTTCCCAATAGCGAATGGTGATGTCGAGCACAAAGTCTTCGTCCCAGCTCAAAAATGCGTCGCGCATGAGGCTGGCAATGTCGTAGGTGATAGGGCCATAGACCGCATCTTGAAAGTCGAGCACACCCAAGCGTTTTTCAGCAGGGTCGAGCGGCATCATCAAATTGCGAGGCATGAAGTCGCGATGCACGTAGACGCTGGGTGCGGCCAGGTTGCGCTGTACGATGGTTTTGAACGTTTGGTCCAGCATGTCGCGCTGGCTGGCGTCTAGCTGCACGCCACGGTGCTGGGCCAAGTACCAATCGGGGAAAAGGCTGAGTTCACGTTGCAGCAGGGCTTCGTCGTAGGCGGGCAGCACACCGGCTTTGCTATGACTTTGCAAAGTGATGAGTGCGTCGATGGCCTGGCGATACAGCGGTGCGTTGACTTGAGGACGCTCGGGGTCGATAACAGCCATCATGGTTTGGTGGCCAATGTCTTCGAGCAACATGAAGCCTTGTGGCTCGTCCCAGGCCAACACCTTGGGCACGTACAAGCCGGCGTCGCCCATCAGTTTGGCAATGCGCACAAAGGGTTCGCAGTTTTCTTTGTCGGGCGGAGCGTCCATGACGATGTACGCGCCTTGGGCCGTGTCGACACGGAAATAGCGACGGAAGCTGGCGTCTGCCGAAGCAGGGCGCACGGTATCGGGCAGCACGCCGTGGGCGCTGGCTTGGGCGTTGAGCCACTGGTGGAAGGCCGCTTGGCGCTCGGGCTGTGCCCATTCGATCGAAGCGGAGGAATTTGCGCCCGCAGGCAGGGAGTTAGGCTGTGTGCTCATGGATAATCTAAATTCTACAAACCAGCCTCGGGTTGCCCTGCGTTCATGTTGTTGCCTTTTTATTACCGCCAAATACGCACGCTGACGTGGCTCACATTTGGCCTATTAGGCAACGCTTTAACTGGCCACGCACAAGCACCGAGTTCGCCAGCGCTGATCCTCAAGCCTAGCAGCTTGTTGGAAGAGTCCATCCTCGACAGCACTCGAAAGCAGTTGCCCACCTTCTTGCAAAGCGACACCTTGAGCGGGCGTCCAGACTTGGAAACCAACTTGAATGGGCAAGTCATCATTCGGCGTGGGGACATGTTGATCAAGGCGGACAAGGTCGACTACGACCAAGTCGATGATTTCGCCAAGGCACGCGGCAATGTGTACATCAACCGCTCTGGCAATGTGTACCAAGGACCAGCTCTCGATATTCACGTGGATGCCTTCGAAGGGTTCTTTACCCAACCCAGCTACCAGCTGTTGAAAAACAAAGCCTATGGCAAAGCTGAGCGCATTGACTTCATCGACCCAGCCAACTCGGTGATGCACAAAGCAGATTTCACCACCTGCCAACGCAAACCGGGCCCGAACTGGACGCCCGATTGGTTTTTCAAAGGCGACAAAATCACGCTCGATACGGACCGCAATGTCGGCGTAGCCGAAGGTGCCTCTTTGCGCTTCAAAGACGTGCCCATCTTGCCTGTGCCGTCCATTGACTTCCCGCTCAGCGATGAACGCAAGTCAGGCCTGCTGCCTCCCACCATTGGCGTCGACAACATTGGCGGCTTGGAGTACACCCAGCCCTACTACTGGAACTTGGCGCCCAACCGTGACATCACGTTTTTCCCGACCTATTGGACCAATCGTGGGATGCGCTTAGGAACGGAGTTTCGATACCTCGAAGGACTCGCACCTCTGCAACCACCGTTTCAAGGCCAAATGCGCTTTGACTATATGGAAAAAGACGCTTTGCGTGATGGCGATCGCCGTTGGAGCATGAAGTATTCGCATATAGGCTTGGTCAACCCTACCTACGCGGGCGGTGCCCTGGGTCTCAATGTCAACGTCAACCGTGTCAGCGACGACAACTATTGGAAAGACTTTGCCATCATTGGTGGCAACGGCATTCAGCGCCTGCTGTCAAACGATATCGGACTAACTTGGTCTAATGGAATTTATACCTACGGTATGCGCACGCAAATGTGGCAAACGCTGCAAGACTTGTCCAATCTCACTGGCAACAGGATCACTCCGCCATTTAACCGTGTTCCGCAATTCACAGCTCGTATGCAACGCATCAACGTGGAGGGCTTTGACTTCAGCATTGATGGTGATTTAACGCGCTTTGAGTCTGCACGCGATTACGAATGTACAAACGGCACCGCTTACCGCTCTGCCTGCGCGCCCAACGCTGACCGTGCTGTTGCACTTGCTCAGATCAGCCGCCCATTCACTAGTCCATATGGCTATCTCACGCCCAAACTGCAGATGAACAGTCGCAGCTACCAATTTGCGGGCGGTCTGCCTATCAACAATCCTTATTACTCCACACACGCCGGACAGAGCGGTGCAAGTGTGACCGTCCCCACCTTCAGCCTTGATACCAGCGTTGCCTTTGAGCGAGCCACGCACATGTTTGATCGTGGCTGGATTCAAACTTTAGAACCTCGTGCGTTCTACGTCTACACCCCCTTCCGCGACCAAAACTATTTGCCAAACTATGACTCCGGTGGCAACTCGTTCAACTTCGCCAGCATCTTCACGGAAAACGCATTTGGCGGGTATGACCGAATTTCTGACAGCAAACTTTTAACTGTGGGTGCAACCACCCGTTTCATTGACCCTGATACGGGCGCCGAAGGTGCGCGCTTTGGCTTAGCCCAACGCCTACGCATGAAAGAACAGCGTGTCACGATGCCTGATGACATCACAGGCAAAACTGGCATCAGTGATTTGCTTGCGGGTGCATCTGTGGCTCTTAGCAAATCTTGGGCTTTGGACAGCACAGTTCAGTACAACCAAAAAACCGACAACTTTCTGCGCCGAATGGTGAGCGGTCGTTACAACCCTAGCTCTTACCGAGTGATCAGCGCTGCATACCGCACAGAAAATACCGAAGCAGGTATCCCCGCCTCGCGTCAAGTCGATATTGGTTGGCAATGGCCTCTGCATGACCTTTGGGGAGGGGCAGACACACAGACTGGGGAAGGTCGTGGTTTAGGTGAGGGCCGCTGGTACAGCGTAGCTCGCATGAACTACAACCCGCTCGACAAGAAAATGGTCGAATCGGTCATTGGCTTCGAATACGATGCAGGCTGCTGGCTAAGTCGCGTTGTCGCAGAACGCTTACAAGTGACCGATGGCTTGGCCCGCCAACGCCTGCTTTTCCAGCTCGAATTTGTCGGCTTCTCCCGAATTGGTACGAACGCAATGGGCTCGCTCAAGACCAACGTACCGCGCTACCAACCCCTCAGGCAACCGTCCATGACCCCCAGCCGTTTTAGCAACTACGAATAATGATGACCATGCTTTCACCCATAAACCGTTTTGCACACAGGTCATCACTCGCGTGGCTGCTGTTGATCTTGGTCGCTACTGGGTCGTTGGCTCAATCCGGGAAAGCTATCAACTTCGCCGGCCGTGACTTCATCGTTGCAGTCGTGGACTCTCAGCCCATCACCAATCATGAGGTAAATGTGCGTGCGTCGCTATTAACGCAGCAGTTAGGACAACAACAAAAATCTATCCCTGCGCAAAACGAACTCTTGCGCACAAGCCTTGAGAAGCTAATTACTGAAAAAGCGCTGCTACAACACGCTAAAGAAGTGGGCGTAGTGATTGATGAAGAGGCCGTGCTGCAAGCCGAACAGCGCACGGCAGCACAAAATCAAATCACCGTTGAGGCGCTACATAAAAAAGCTATTTCTGAGGGAAACAGCATTGCTAACCTACGACAGGGCCTAAAAGACCAACTCACTTTGCAGCGCTTGAGTGAACGCAATGTGCCCAGCCGCATCAAGATTAACGATGCAGAGATCGATCAAACCATCCGTGAGCGACAGAATGCCAGCATAGGAACAAATCCCGATATTGAGCTAGGGCATGTCCTTATCGCTGTTCCAGAAAAGTCCTCAGATGCTGAGATCAGCACACTGCAAGCTAAAGCTCAAACAGTTGTTACACAGCTGAAACGCGGGGACGATTTAGCACGCATCGCGAAAGAGTTTTCGGATGGAGCAGAACGCGACAAAGGAGGCTTAATGGGTCTTCGCCCAGCGAACCGCTACCCCACCTTATTTGTTGAAGCGACGAAAAATCTGAGCGTTGGTGATGTCGGGTTGGTACGCTCAGGCGCTGGTTTTCATGTGCTGAAGCTCATCACCAAGCGTGCGAGCAACATCGTGACCATCACGCAAACACGCCCTCGTCATATTTTGTTGCGTCCTGGAGGACTCTTGAGCCAAACCACCGCGCGCGCGCAATTGGCTGAATACAAGCGCCAGATTGAAGCCGGTAAAGCAGACTTTGCCAAACTCGCACGTGAACACTCACAGGATGCCAGTGGCCCAGAAGGTGGTGACTTGGGCTGGGTTTCACCCGGCATGTTTGTCCCAGAGTTTGAAGAAGTGATGAACAAGCTCCAAGTTGGCCAAATTGCGGACCCCATGGCGTCTCGATTTGGTGTTCACCTTATTCAAGTATTGGAACGCCGCGAAGCACCGATCAGCGAGCGCGAATTGCGTGACATGGCGCGCAACAGCTTGCGTGAAAAGAAGTTCGAAGAAACCTACCAACTGTGGGCCCAAGAAGTGCGCGGCCGCGCTTATGTGGAATACCGCGACGCACCGCAATAAGCAGAGCCTCCTTTGAAACACATTGCACGCAAGCGCTTCGGCCAACACTTCTTAACCGACACCGCCATCATTGACGGCATCGTCGATGCCATCAACCCGCAGTCGGGTGACCCCATGGTGGAGATTGGTCCTGGCTTGGCTGCGCTCACACAACCTTTGGTTGAGCGCCTAGGCAAGCTCAATGTGATTGAGTTGGACCGCGACTTGGCCGTGCGCCTGCGCGAGCACCCGCACTTGAACGTCATCGAGTCCGACGTGCTGCGTGTGGACTTCACACAACTGGCGGCCACACTCAACGCGCCCAAACTGCGCGTGGTGGGCAACCTGCCCTACAACATCTCCTCACCCATTCTGTTTCATTTGCTGGAGCATGTGGCTGTGGTGCAAGACCAGCACTTCATGCTGCAAAAAGAGGTGATAGACCGCATGGTGGCCACCCCCAGCAGCGGCGACTACAGCCGCTTGAGCGTGATGTTGCAGTGGCGCTACGACATGGAAAGCGTGTTGTTTGTGCCACCTGAATCGTTCGATCCACCCCCACGCGTAGACAGCGCCGTGGTGCGTATGGTGCCACTGGCACACCCGCCGCAGATTGACGTCAAGCTGATGGAAGAAATGGTGAAAACCGCCTTCAGCCAACGTCGCAAACTGTTGCGCCACACCTTGGGCCGCTGGCTGGAAGCCCGCAACTTTGCAGGCAGTTTCGACGTGCAACGCCGTGCTGAAGAAGTGCCTGTTGCTGAATACGTCGCATTGGTTCAAAGTCTCTGACAGCAAAAAACCCGTCAGCAGTTACCTGCGACGGGTTTTGTTTTTGGGCGCTGCGTTGAAGCAGCAAAGCCATTAAGCCGCTGTTTGCCAGTAACCAGCGTTGAACGGGCTGCTCATGCGCAAAGCCATGGGTGACACGTCGACCAACTTGTCGGTTGGCATTTTTTCGCCTTCTTCGAGCAACTCAATGCCTTCAGCTGGCACACCCGCCTTTTCGGCCGATGGCACGCGGGCCACAGAGAAAGAATAAAAGCAACGGAAGGCCACTTTGCGATCTGACCAGTAGTCTGCCGCTTCGCGGAAGATGTCCAGCAATTGTTCGCGCGCTTCTTTGTCAAACTTGGCATGCGCAGGGATGTGCTCCAACACCAAGATGAAACCAGGCTGAGGACCCGACTTGTGCAAGGGGTCGGTCATGCCGTCGTACAGCGAATCAAAGTTCTTGCTCGATGTCGCGGACAGGTTGAACTCTTTCGAAATGATGTCCAAGATGTCTTGTTTGCTTTGGGCTTGTGCCAAATTCACATAAAGGAAATGGTGGCCAAGGGTTTTGGCGGCTTCTTGCAAATCGGGCACGCGAAAAGCGCGGATGGATTGAACGATATTGGTTTTGACGGTACGCAGTGGCATGGGAATCTATTCGTTTCTAGTTCGGGTTAACCCGAAAATTGGAAGCGCAAGTGTCTTCGAATTGAGACAAAAAAGCAAGGGCCCAACCCATTTCTGGGGGGCCCTTGAGGGGTTATTTAGCCAAAATTAGTTAAATTTGATAGAAAAAGCCCGCCTTATCGCACCGCGCTGGCATCTGCCACGGTCAACGCGGTCATGTTCACAATGCGACGCACGGTGGTGCTGGCCGTCAAAATGTGCACCGGCTTAGCCGCACCCAAGAGCACTGGGCCAATGGCAATGTTGCCGCCAGCCGCAGTTTTGAGCAGGTTGTACGCGATGTTGGCCGCATCCAAATTAGGCAAGACCAACAAATTGGCATCGCCAATCAAGGTGGTGTCGGCCATTTGGGCTTCGCGGGCATGGCCATCCAAGGCCACATCGCCATGCATTTCGCCGTCGATTTCAAGCCAAGGCGCCTTTTTCTTAACCAGCGCCAAGGTTTCCCGCATCTTGACGGCCGATGGCTGGTCGCTGCTGCCAAAGTTGGAGTGTGAGAGCAACGCAGCCTTGGGCTGAATACCGAAACGACGCATTTCTTCGGCGGCCATCACCGTGATTTCTGCCAACTGCTCCGCCGTGGGGTCGTAGTTGATGTGCGTGTCCACCAAAAAGACCTGGCGGTCGGGCAAGATGAGGCCGTTCATGGCGGCATAGGTGCTCACGCCTTTGCGGTTGCCAATCACTTGGTTGACGTAGTTCAAGTGCGTCAACGGCGTGCTCCAGGTGCCACAAATCAAGCCATCCACTTCGCCTTTGTGCAGCATCATCGTGCCAATGAGGGACAGGCGGCGACGCATGTCAATCTTGGCCAGTTGCTCAGTCACCCCTTTGCGGGCCGTCATCTTGTAATAGGTTTGCCAGAAGTCGCGGTAACGGTGGTCTTGTTCCACATTGACCACTTCGTAATCCACGCCCTCTTTCAGGCGCAAGCCGAACTTCTCAACGCGTTGGGCGATCACGGCAGGGCGACCAATCAGGGTGGGCTTGGCCAAGCGCTCATCCACCACGATTTGCACCGCACGCAAGACGCGCTCTTCTTCGCCCTCGGCGTAGCACACGCGTTTTTTGGTCGCACGTTTGGCGGCGGCATAAATGGGCTTCATGATAGAGCCCGAGGCATACACAAAGCCTTGAAGCTTCTCGATGTAGGCTTCCATGTCTTGAATCGGACGTGTGGCCACACCGCTGTCTGCAGCCGCTTGCGCCACAGCCGGCGCGATCTTCATCATCAAGCGTGGATCAAACGGTTTGGGAATGAGGTACTCCGGGCCAAACGCCAAGGTCTCGCCCGCATAGGCTGCAGCCACCACTTCGCTTTGTTCGGCTTGCGCCAATTCGGCAATGGCATAAACCGCCGCGATTTCCATCTCATCGGTGATGGTGGACGCGCCCGCATCCAACGCGCCGCGGAAGATGTAGGGGAAGCACAGCACGTTGTTCACTTGGTTGTGATAGTCGCTGCGACCCGTGGCGATGATGGCGTCGTCGCGCACGGCCTTCACATCTTCGGGGGTGATTTCAGGGTTGGGGTTGGCCAGCGCCATGATGATGGGCTTGGCCGCCATGCGCTTGACCATGTCTTGCTTGAGCACGCCACCTGCGGACAGGCCCAAGAACACGTCAGCGCCATCAATGATTTCGGACAACGTGCGGGCATCGGTTTTTTGCGCAAACTGAATCTTGTCTTCGTCCATCAACTCGGTGCGGCCTTCGTAGACCACGCCAGCCAAGTCGGTGACAAAAATGTTTTGGCGAGGCATGCCCATCTTGAGCAACAGGTTCAAGCAAGCCAAGGCTGCTGCACCGGCACCCGAGGTGACGAGCTTGACGGTTTTGAGGTCTTTACCCGCGACTTTGAGCCCGTTCAAAATGGCCGCACCCACGGTGATGGCCGTGCCGTGCTGGTCATCGTGGAAGACTGGAATCTTCATGCGCTCGCGCAACTTGCGCTCCACATAGAAGCAGTCGGGCGCTTTGATGTCTTCGAGGTTGATACCACCGAACGTGGGCTCCAACGCGGCAATGATGTCGACCAATTTGTCGAGGTTCTTTTCGTCAATTTCAAGGTCGAACACATCGATGCCCGCAAACTTCTTGAACAGAACGCCTTTACCCTCCATCACTGGCTTCGAAGCGAGTGGTCCAATGTCACCCAAGCCCAACACCGCTGTGCCGTTGGAAATCACTGCCACCAAGTTGCCTTTGCTGGTGTACTTGTAGGCACTGTTGGGGTCCTTGACGATTTCTTCACAGGGCGCAGCCACACCGGGCGAGTAAGCCAAAGCCAAATCATGTTGGTTGATCAACTGCTTGGTCGCGTGAATCGCCACTTTGCCGGGGGTGGGGAACTCGTGGTATTCAAGTGCCGCGCGGCGCAGTTCAGCACGGGCCTCGGTGCTGTTGTGTGATTGGTTGGAACCCATAGAAATCTCCTTGTGATGCAAAAGGCGACGTGCTTTGCAAAAGCATCGTCGCCTTGGCTTATGAATTCATTTTAGGCCTGTGTCTAAGGCACTTTGTCCGTGGATGTGCGTACGCAGGTGGCAATGGTTTTTACTTATTCGCAAAGATCAACCACGCATCAACGCTTCAATCTCATCAGCCGCCACAGGCACCCCACGCGTGATGAGTTCGCAGCCGTTGGAAGTGACGATGGCATCGTCCTCAATGCGAATGCCCAAATTCCAAAACGCCTCGGGCACGCCCTCAGCTGGCCGCACATACAAGCCCGGCTCAATGGTCAGCACCATGCCCTCACGCAAGATGCGGCTGGGGCGGTTGACGATGGTTTCACCCGAGAGGGGATCTTTGCGCTCGCTCACTTGGCCGAGCTCGGTGGGCTCGACATAGCTGCCGCAGTCGTGCACATCCATGCCCAACCAGTGGCCGGTGCGATGCATGTAAAACGAAAAGTAGGCACGTGTGTCAATCACGTCTTGGGCGTTGCCGTGTTTATCTTTGCTGAGCAGCCCTAGGTCTAACAAGCCCTGCGCCAGCACTTTGACTGTTACATCGTGCGGGTCATTGAAACGTGCGCCTGCTTTCGTGGCGAGCACGGCTGCGTCTTGACTGGCAAGTACCAAGTTATACAAATCGCGCTGCGCACCTGTGAACTTGCCATTCGCAGGAAACGTGCGCGTGATGTCGCTCGCATAGCCATCCAACTCGCAACCGGCATCAATCAACACCAATTCACCATCGCGCACTGGCGCTACGTCAGCACGGTAGTGCAACACGCACGCGTTCGCGCCTGCCGCCACGATAGAGGTGTAAGCCGGAAACTGCGAGCCGTGCATCCGGAACTCATGCAACAGTTCCGCATCCAAGTGGTACTCACGTACGTCTTGGCCTGCACGCAACATGCGTGCGCTGGTCTGCATCGCTCGAATATGCGCTTGTGCGCTGATTTGGGCAGCACGGCGCATGATGTCTTGTTCGTGTGCGTCTTTGATCAAGCGCATCTCGTCCAATGGGCCGCACACATCGCGCTGATGCGCGGGGCACAAAGCACCAAAGCGCACGCGAGCGCGCACGGCGTTGAGCCAACCGTCCACGCGTGTTTCCAAACCTTGATGCGTAGCAAACGGGTACCAAACGGTGTGTTGGTTTTCTAGCAACTTGGGCAACAGCTTGTCGAGCTCAGTCACCGAATGCGCAGTATTCACGCCCAGCACACCCACAGCGGCCTCTGGCCCCAAACGGTAGCCATCCCAAATTTCGCGTTCCAAATCCTTGGGTTGGCAAAACAAGGTGCTGCGCCCAGACGCATCTAACACCAGCCAGGCGTTGGGCTCTGTAAAGCCTGTGAGGTAATAAAAGTAGCTGTCGTGGCGATACGGAAAATCGCTGTCACGGTTACGCGCATGTTCGGGTGCGGTGGGGATGATGGCCACGCCACCGTCGCCCAGCTGAGCAGCCAAACGGGCGCGACGTGCGGCATAAATCTGAGCGTGTGCTATCGGGTGTGTCATGTCTTACCTTGTGTGTTCAGGCGGCATTGAGTTGTGCCAAACGCTCGGGCGTGCCCACATCTGTCCACGCGCCTGTGTAGAGCGACGCACTCACGGCATGATTGTCCATCGCTGCGCGCAACATGGCCGCGAGCGGGGCTTTCACACCATTGGGATTGCCCGCTGGAATGTCGCACCATGCGGCTTCAAAGAAGGCGCGTTTGTAAAGGGCAATTGTGCTGAAGGTGTAGCGCGGTTGTTCTGTGTCTTTGGCGGGGGCCGTCAACTTGGGCAAATTCAACGCCAAGCCATCGGCCGAGAGGCCAAAATCGCCGCCCAGGTTGTGGTCGGGGTTGGGGACCAGCCAAATGTGGGCAAGCTGTGGGCTTGTCTTGAAGCGCTCATAAGCCTCAGGTGCAAACACAAAGTCTGGCGCAAACACATCGCCCGCAGCCACCCAAAACACATCGGCCAACTGAGGCAACGCACGGGCAATGCCGCCAGCCGTCTCTAAGGCGCCACCAAAATCCATACCTTCTTGCGAATAATGCAGATGCATCGGCGCTAGAGCGGCGCTTTCAAACACATCCCCAAAATACTGTGGAATTTGCTCACCCAGCCATGCGGTGTTGATGATCAAGTTCTCAACGCCGCCACGCTGCAGACCTTGCATCGCCCATTGCATGAGTGGTTGGCCACGCACGAGCAGCAATGGTTTGGGTGTGGCGTCGGTCAACGGGCGCATGCGCTCGCCACGGCCTGCGGCCAGCAGCAGTGCCGTTGAATGAGAGGTGGAAACTGGGCTTTTTGTCATCGACAAGCAGTGTAGCGAGCCATCCGCTGTGGCTCCCGAGACCGCTAAAATCGTGGTTTTCCCTCACACACCCACCGGAGTCGCCTGACATGGCAAACACCCAACAAATGGCCAGCGCAATTCGCGCCTTGGCAATGGACGCTGTACAACTTGCTAATTCAGGACACCCAGGCGCGCCCATGGGCATGGCCGATATGGCCGTCGCTTTGTGGGGCGATCACCTGCATCACAACCCAACCAACCCACAATGGTTGAACCGCGACCGCTTTGTGCTCTCCAACGGTCACGGCTCGATGTTGATTTATGCACTGTTGCACCTCACCGGTTACGACTTGCCCATGAGCGAGTTGAAAAACTTCCGCGTGTTGCACAGCAAAACCGCCGGTCACCCCGAAGTGGGCGTGACCCCTGGCGTTGAAACAACGACTGGCCCCTTGGGCCAAGGCATCACCAACGCGGTGGGCATGGCATTGGCCGAAAAATTGTTGGCCTCTGAATTCAACCGCGATGGTCACAACGTGGTGAACCACCACACCTTCGTCTTTATGGGCGACGGTTGTTTGATGGAAGGCATCAGCCACGAAGCCTGCTCACTTGCAGGCGCATGGAAGCTGAACAAGCTCATCGCCTTGTACGACGACAACGGCATTTCCATCGACGGCCAAGTGGCCCCATGGTTTGCCGACAACACACCTGAGCGTTTCAAGTCTTACGGCTGGAATGTGATCGGCCCCATCAACGGCCACGACGCTGCGGTAGTGAGCCAAGCGATTGCTTCGGCCAAACTCAGCACAGACAAACCGACGCTGATCGTTTGCAAAACCAGCATTGGCAAAGGCAGCCCCAACCGCGCGGACACGGCCAAGGCCCACGGCGAACCTTTGGGCGCTGAAGAGATTGGATTGACACGCGCAGCCATCGGCTGGAACCATGCCCCGTTTGAAGTGCCTACTGAGGTGTATGCCGATTGGGACGCCAAAGCCAAAGGCAAGGCCCAAGAGGCCGAATGGAATCAAACCTTCGCCGCCTACAAAGCTGCTCACCCTGAACTGGCCGCTGAACTGCAACGCCGCATGGCGGGCGAGCTGCCCAAGAACTTTGCGCAAACCGTGGTCGACACGGTGATCGACGCGCACACCAAAGCCGAAACCGTGGCCAGCCGTAAAGCCAGCCAATTGGCACTGGAACATTTCACCGCCGCCTTGCCCGAACTCTTAGGTGGCAGTGCCGACTTGACCGGCTCAAACCTGACCAACACCAAGTCCACCCCCAACCTGCGCTTTGACGCAGCGGGCCACGTGGTGAAAAACGACGCTGGCCAAGGTGGCCGTCACATCAACTACGGCGTGCGCGAGTTCGGCATGGCTGCCATCATGAACGGCGTGGCATTGCACGGTGGTTTCATCCCCTACGGCGGCACGTTCCTCACCTTCAGCGACTACTCACGCAACGCCATTCGCATGGCCGCGCTGATGAAGCAGCGCGTGGTGCATGTGTTCACCCATGACTCCATCGGCTTGGGCGAAGACGGCCCGACCCACCAATCCATCGAACACGCCGCTTCGCTGCGCTTAATTCCTAACCTCGATGTGTGGCGCCCTGCCGACACAGCCGAAACGGCGGTGGCTTGGGCCGTGGCTTTGCAGAACACCAGCCGCCCAACCGCATTGTTGTTGAGCCGCCAAAACTTGCCGTATTTGCCAAAGGGCGATGCCGCCCCGCACAAAACGGCGGGCGACATTTCTGGCCTCGACGCCATCAACAAAGGTGCGTATGTGTTGGCTGAGCCTTCGGAAGTGGGGATCAAGAAAAAGGCACAAGCCGTCATCATGGCAACCGGCTCTGAAGTGCAGCTGGCTTTGAAAGCACAAGCCCTGTTGGCCGAGCGCAAGATTGCTGTGCGCGTGGTGTCAGTGCCCAGCACGACCACTTTTGACCGCCAAAGCGTGGCCTACAAATCGGCCGTGTTGCCCGCTGGCGTGCCACGCATTGCGGTGGAAATGGGCTCGACCGACGGTTGGTGGAAATACGGCGTGTCCGCCGTGGTTGGCATCGACACTTACGGCGAGTCAGCGCCCGCGCCTGTTTTGTTCAAACACTTCGGTTTCACGCCAGAAAACGTGGCCGATACGGTTCAAGCCGCGCTGCAAAAGCACGCTTAAGTCGTTAACCAGCGGAGGGCCTTTCGTGTGAGGGGCCCCCTTGGATCAGCCTCGTGAAAGGCATTTGATCTACAAACTGGTTAATTCAAGGTTTTTAAACTTCCTCCTGAGGCTTCACATGACCATCAAAATTGGTATCAACGGCTTTGGCCGTATTGGCCGCTTGGCACTGCGCGCAGCATTCAAGCACGGCTACAGCGACATTCAAGTCGTCGGCATCAATGACCCCAAATCCGCAGACTACTTGGCTTACATGCTCAAGTACGACAGCGTGCACGGCCGTTTTGATGGCACTGTGGAGCACACCGAAGACGCCTTGATCGTCAACGGCAAGAAAATTCAGCTCACGCACGAGCGTGACGCACACAACCTCAAGTGGGGCGCCATGGGCGTGGACATCGTGCTCGAATGCACCGGCCACTACCTGACTGAACCCACCTGCCAACTGCACATCGATGCCGGCGCTAAAAAAGTGGTCATCTCTGCCCCATCCAAAGACAGCGTGCCGATGTTTGTGTACGGCGTGAACCACCAAAAATACGCCGGCGAAACCATCGTGTCCAACGCTTCATGCACGACCAACTGCTTGGCCCCCGTGGTCAAAGTGTTGAACGACAAATGGGGCATCAAGCGCGGGTTGATGACCACGGTGCATGCAGCCACTGCCAGTCAAGCGACGGTTGACAGCTCGTCTCGCAAAGACTGGCGCGGCGGCCGTGGCATTTTGGAAAACATCATTCCTTCCAGCACTGGTGCAGCCAAGGCTGTGGGCAAAGTGATTCCTGAAGTGAACCAAAAGATCACGGGCATGGCTTTCCGCGTGCCAACCTCAGACGTGTCTGTGGTGGACTTGACCATTGAGCTGGAAAAAGAAGCCAGCTATGAAGAGGTGTGCGCTGAGATGAAGGCCCAAAGTTTGGGCGCGTTGAAAGGTGTGTTGGGCTACACCGAAGACAAAGTGGTGTCCACCGACTTCCGTGGTGAGCCATGCGCTTCTGTGTTTGATGCCACCGCAGGCATCGCGATGGACAAGACCTTCATGAAGGTTGTGGCTTGGTACGACAACGAGTGGGGTTACGCCAAGCAATGTTTGGAAATGATCCGTGTGGTGGCAAAGAAGTAATTGCTTCTAACCCTCACGCCAAGCGCCTTCGGGCGCTTTTTTTTCGCCTTCTCAACCTTGCTTGTAAAAAAAATACGTGAAATTACTTGAATTCATGTAACAAAGTTTCATAGAATTGCGCATCTAAGGAGACTGACATGACCATCAAAATCGGTATCAACGGCTTTGGCCGCATCGGGCGCATGGTGTTTCGCGCCGCCATTCAAAACTTTCACGACGTCGAAGTGGTCGGCATCAATGACTTGCTCGAGCCCGACTACTTGGCCTACATGCTCAAATTTGACAGCGTGCATGGCCGCTTCCATGGCGATGTATCTGTGGATGGCAATCACCTGGTGGTCAATGGCAAAAAGATTCGCCTCACCCAAGAGCGCGACCCCGCCGCGTTGAAGTGGACCGAGATTGGCGCAGAGGTGGTGGTTGAATCCACGGGTCTGTTCCTCGACAAAGCCACGGCTGAAAAACACTTGGCCGCAGGCGCGAAGAAAGTGCTGATGTCTGCACCGTCCAAAGACGACACCCCCATGTTTGTGTATGGCGTGAACCACAACACGTATGCAGGTCAAGCCATCATCTCGAACGCCTCATGCACGACCAACTGCTTGGCGCCTGTGGCCAAAGTGTTGAACGACAAATGGGGCATCAAGCGCGGTCTGATGACCACCGTGCACGCCACAACCGCGACCCAAAAAACAGTGGATGGCCCCAGCAGCAAAGACTGGCGTGGTGGCCGCGGCATTTTGGAAAACATCATTCCTTCCAGCACGGGCGCAGCCAAAGCAGTGGGTGTGGTGATTCCATCGGTCAAAGGCAAGCTCACAGGCATGGCGTTTCGCGTGCCTACGTCTGACGTGTCTGTGGTCGACCTCACGGTGGAACTCAACACCGAAGCAACGTACGCAGACATTTGCGCCGAGATGAAAGCACAAAGCGTGGGTGCTCTCAAAGGCGTACTGGGCTACACCGATGAAAAAGTGGTGTCCACCGATTTCCGTGGCGAGCCATGCACTTCGGTGTTTGATGCCGATGCAGGCTTGGCCTTGGACGGCACCTTCATCAAAATCGTCAGCTGGTACGACAACGAATGGGGCTACTCCAACAAGTGTTTGGAGATGGTGCGCGTCATCGCCAAATAAGTTACTCAGGCACCTTGCGTGCCGTGTATTTCAAACAACGCCAGTGCTTCAAACACACTGGCGTTTTTTATGGCGTGGCTGATGCAGTGGGGGCTATTACTGGTGAAGCGGCAGAGGCCGACTCAGCTGGAATCACAGCCCCTGCGATTGGCTCGTGCAGCTTGCCATGTGTCTGCGGCGCCTCGCTGCCAAGCAACACCAACAGACCCAACACCACAAACACAACCGCGCTGATGCGATGCACCCACGTGAGCGGCACCAAGCGCGTGATACGTTCGCCAAACCAAACGACAGGCGCGTTGGCCAGCATCATGCCCAATGTTGTACCGGCCACAACCCACACCCACGACTGATATTCAGCCGCCAACATCACGGTGGCAATTTGCGTTTTGTCGCCCATCTCGGCCAAGAAGAACGCAATGACCGTGGTACCAAACACGCCGAACTTGGGCGTGACATCCGCATCGTCGTCATCTAGCTTGTCTGGCACCAACATCCACGCGGCCATCGCCAAGAACGACACACCCAAAACCCAGCGCAACACCGTAGGGCCCATTAAGCTCGTCACCCATGCACCCAAACCACCAGCCAGAGCATGGTTGGCCAATGTGGCCACCAAGATGCCCCACACGATGGGCCAAGGTTTGCGAAAACGTGCCGCCAGCACGAGGGATAAAAGTTGCGTTTTGTCGCCCATTTCGGCAAGGGCGACAATGCCAGTCGAGATCAGAAATGCTTCCATATAGGTGATCGTACCGCGCCAACGAACGTAGGATCGCTTACCCTGATGTAATGTAAAAGACCACGCCAAAACGTACCCAATTTTAAGTGGTCATTGGATTTGGTGCATTTTTTGCTTACATCTGGTGCGATACAAAAAACCGGTGCAAAAACGCACCAAAAAAGTTCAATTTCCAAGGATTAGATTTATGGATGCACACAAACAGGGCGCAGATGCTTTGTTCATTCTGCTGGGTGCCATCATGGTGCTCGCCATGCATGCTGGCTTC
>JACCDY011406994.1_pt1 | contig 18889 bp, 15 predicted proteins | sample 7446391 | NCBI WGS metagenome assembly JACCDY01 (sample SAMN15323451, study PRJNA562643) | freshwater metagenome | isolation source: river surface water | place: USA:Blue River Watershed | collected 2017-08-18
CCTTACTAATTTCTTTAGCCATTTTTTAAAAAATTTAACATTACACTCAATGGAAGCGAGAGTAATGGTTATTATAGATGTAACAAAAATTATACTTTTTCAACTTGCATAAAACTCAACTCTAATGGAGTTTTTCTTCCGAAAATTTTCACCATCACTTCAAGTTTACGCTTTTCTTCATTTATTTTTTCAACTGTACCGTTGAAACCATTGAAAGGTCCATCAATAACCTTAACCGTTTCTCCTAAGTTGAATGGTATTGCTTGAGTATCTGTAGTAACAGCCAACTCATCTACTTTACCTAACATTCTATTTACTTCTGCTACTCGTAAAGGAACTGGTTCCCCGTTTTTAGTTTCACCTAAAAATCCAATAACACTAGTGATAGACTTAATAATATGAGGAATCTCACCAACTAAGTTAGCTTCAATCATAACGTAGCCAGGAAAATACACTTTATCCTTAGCTATTTTTTTACCATCTTTAACGGTAACAATTTTTTCTGTTGGAACTAGTACTTGAGATACATAATCTCCCATACCCAAACGAGCAATCTCAGTCTCGATATAAGCTTTAACCTTATTCTCTTGACCGCTCACTGCACGAACGACATACCATTTCTTACTATTATTATCTGTCATCACAAAAAAATTACGCTTTTAACCAGTTAAAAAATCCGGCTAATGCTTTCGCAAAAACCTCATCTACTCCCCAAGTTGCCAAGGCGAATACTACTGAAAAAACAGCAACAACAATTGTTAGACGTTGTACTTCAGACCAAGCTGGCCAAGTTACATTTGATTTTAACTCTTCAAATGCTTCCGATATGTAATTAACAACTTTTGTCATTATGATATATATTTGGCACGGGCGGAGGGATTCGAACCCCCATCAACGGTTTTGGAGACCGCTATTCTACCCTTGAACTACGCCCGTTTGTTAATAAAAGCCAGTAATGTTTCCACTACTGGCTTTTGATTTTTATACTTTAAAAGTATTATAGAATTTCAGTTACCTGACCAGCACCTACAGTTCTACCACCCTCACGGATAGCGAAACGTAGACCTACATTCATAGCGATTTCGCTCAATAATTTAACTTCAATAGTTAAGTTATCTCCAGGCATCACCATCTCTACACCAGCAGGTAAAGTAATTACACCTGTTACGTCTGTTGTACGAACATAGAATTGTGGACGGTAGTTATTGTGGAATGGTGTGTGACGACCACCTTCTTCTTTTTTCAAGATATACACCTCAGCTTTGAAGTGCGCGTGTGGTTTAACAGAACCTGGTTTTACAATAACCATACCTCTTTTGATATCTTCTTTAGCAACACCTCTTAACAAGATACCTGCATTATCTCCAGCTTCACCTCTATCAAGGATTTGACGGAACATTTCGATACCAGTAATTGTAGATGTTAATTTCTCAGCACCCATACCGATGATTTCAACTGGATCTCCAGTATTACAAACTCCAGTTTCGATACGACCTGTAGCAACAGTTCCACGACCTGTAATTGTAAATACATCTTCGATTGGCATCAAGAATGGTTTTTCAGTATCACGAACTGGCTCTTCGATCCAAGCATCAACAGCTTCCATCAATTCAATGATTTTAGGAACCCAGTTTGGATCATTGTTCAAACCACCTAAAGCAGAACCTTGAACAACAGGACCATTATCTCCATCATATTCGTAGAAAGATAATAAATCTCTAATTTCCATTTCTACTAATTCTAATAATTCCGCGTCATCAACCATATCCACTTTGTTCATGAATACAACGATTCTTGGAATACCTACCTGACGTCCTAAAAGGATGTGCTCACGTGTTTGTGGCATTGGACCATCTGTAGCAGCAACTACTAAGATAGCACCGTCCATTTGAGCAGCACCAGTAACCATGTTCTTAACGTAATCCGCGTGACCTGGACAGTCAACGTGAGCGTAGTGACGGTTAGCTGTTTCATACTCTACGTGTGAAGTATTAATTGTAATACCTCTTTCTTTTTCTTCTGGAGCATTATCAATTTGATCAAATGATTTTGCTTGACAGTAACCAGCATCAGATAATACTTTCGTGATTGCTGCTGTTAAAGTTGTTTTACCGTGATCCACGTGTCCGATCGTACCAATATTTAAGTGTGGTTTCGAACGGTTAAAGGTTTCTTTTGCCATTTTACTTAATTTTTAATCTTAGTTTATATTTATTAGTGTTCAAATATTCATTTTTTGAGCCAATGACGGGAATTGAACCCGTGACCTCTTCCTTACCAAGGAAGCACTCTACCCCTGAGCTACACCGGCAAGGATTGTAAAGTTTTCACCGGCGTACTTAAATTTAAATCGTATAAAAGATCTAACTTTAAGACATATTAGGATTACAAGCTAGCTTGTGATCCGTAAGGGTGAACCCTTACTAAATTTTCAGATTTAATTTTTATCTAAGCAAGCTTTATAAAAATTTCATTTCTGAAAATTTTGTGGGGAGAGCAGGATTCGAACCTGCGAAGTTCACACAGCAGATTTACAGTCTGCCCTCGTTGGCCGCTTGAGTATCTCCCCTAACTTTTTTTATTTTTTGAAATCAATCGACTTTGAGCCGGCGGAGGGACTCGAACCCACGACCTGCTGATTACAAATCAGCTGCTCTAGCCAACTGAGCTACGCTGGCAATTTCAATAAAAAAAGTCCGCTATTTCTAACGGACTGCAAATGTATAGATTTTATCTCTCTTTCAAAACATTTTTTGAAAAAAATTTCAATTTAAACCGATGTTCTGATTTTTTCTTTTCTTTTTACTAATAATCGTTCTAACGATTCTGTTGCTAAATCAACTGCCTCTTCAAAAGATTTACATTGTTTTTTGACTACAAATTCATCTCCAGGCACATTGATCTTAATCTCAACCCATTTATTCTCTTTATCACTAGTCTTTTCGACTTTTAAAAAAGCGTCCGACGAAACCACCTTGTCGTAATACTTTTCCAATTTATCCATTTTTTCTTGAATGAAATCAACTAGCTTTCTGTCAACTGTAAAGTTAACCGCATGAACACTTACCTTCATAATCAAATTAATTAATAATTAAACACTTAGAATTATTTTTGATTTCTAGGATGCGACTGTTTGTATACTTTTTTCAGTTCAGTTAAACTATTATGTGTATACACTTGAGTCGATGCTAAACTAGAATGTCCCAACAATTCTTTGACTGAATTCAAATCGGCTCCGTTATTCAGTAAATGTGTCGCAAACGTATGACGTAATATGTGCGGACTCTTTTTTACTTTTTCGGAAACAGAACTAAAGTACGAATTAATTAATCGGTACACAAAAGATTCATTTATTTTAACGCCTTTTTTAGAAAGAAAATAATACTCCTCATCTATTATATTTTCCAATCCATTACGTTCTTTAAGATAACTCTCCAATTGACAGTTAATTACGGGTAGAATTGGAATAATTCGTTCTTTGTTTCTTTTACCTAAAACTTTTATTGTGCTAGCGCTAAAATTAACATTTGCTAATTTCAAATGAATTAACTCTGTTCTTCGCATTCCTGTTGTATACAAAAGATCAACAATCAACTTGTCTCGAACCGCTTCAAAACCAACTGGGTTTTGCATAAATAGTAAAACAGCATCTACTTCTTTTTCAGAAAATGGGATTTGGATTTTTTTAGGAGTTTTTAAGGCCTTGTGCTTCAAAAGCGGACTCGCTTCAATTTGTTTCGTTTTCAATAGAAATTTATAATAGGCTTTAAGCGAAGCCATTTTTCTATTAACAGACACATTAGATACCTTAGCATCCACCAACGACACAATCCAACTTCTAATTTGGCTATAGTTAGCTTGGTCAATATCGTGTTGATCAAAATGTAAGGAATTGAACGATTCAAAAGAAACAATATCATTCCAATACGCTAGTACCGTATACGGAGAATAGTTTTTCTCCAACTGCAGGTACTCTCGAAATGCTTCTTTATTATTTTTCATAAAAAAAACCGTTAGCATCAAAATTATACAATTTCAATGACTAACGGTTAGTATTTAAATAAATTTAGATATTAACTTTCTAAATTATCTCTCATGTTTTGGATGTAAGCCGCTTTCTGGAATTTCATTCTATTTGTTACAGATGGCTTAATGAAAGCTTGACGTGCACGCAACTGACGAACAGTTCCTGTTTTGTCAAATTTTCTTTTATAGCGCTTTAATGCTCTATCGATATTTTCTCCGTCTTTAATTGGTATAATTAACATAATATAGACACCTCCTCTCGTTAAGGGTGCAAATGTAGAAAATAAATACGAATTAAAAACTATAAATTAAAAATTATTCTACAGCCGGCTTATAATTTTGTTTATCCAATATCATTTTAGATAAAATTTCCTTCATGATTTCCGAAGTACCACCGCCAATTGGCCCTAAACGACTATCTCTAAATAATCGTGCCAATGGATATTCTTCCATATATCCATAACCTCCCAACATTTGCAAACAACTGTATATAGCTTCATCGGCTACTTTGGTAGATTTTAGTTTAGCCATGGTTGCCTCTTTAACAACATATTCGCCCTTATTTAAACGTGCCATGGCCGCATAATTGAATACTTTACAGTGTTCCACTTCGGTCGCGTGTTCTACTAAAGTATGACGTAACGCTTGAAATTTATTAATTGTAGTACCAAAAGCCTGGCGTTGTTCCATATACTCAATAGTATAGTCTATAGCATACTCGGCTCTGGCGTGCGCATTAATTGCCATAATCAAACGTTCTGATGCAAAATGCTGCATGATGTATGGAAATCCTTTATTAGCCTCCCCCATTAAATTGGAAATCGGAATTTCTACATTATCAAAGGCAATTTCAGCCGTATCCGATGCTCTCCATCCCAATTTATCTAATTTGGTGGCCGAAATCCCTGGCGTATCAGTATCAACTAAAAAAACGCTAATTCCTTTATTCCCTAGTCCAGGTTCTGTTTTAGCAGCTACAATATAATAGTCTGCATATACCCCATTTGTAATAAATGTTTTTGACCCATTAATAATGTATTTGTCGCCTGATTTAACAGCAGTGGTTCGCATTCCAGCTACATCACTTCCTCCAAAAGGTTCTGTAATACACAAGGCTCCAATTTTATCTCCATTAATACTTGCTGTTAAATAGTTTTGTTTGATGGATTCACTTCCTTCAGCATTCAAATGCGTCATGGCCAAATAAACGTGTGCCCACATCGCCGCTGCAAATCCAGAAGATTTTATTTTTTGAAGTTCTTCAAGAAAAATAACGGTATAGAACAAATCCAAGTTCATTCCTCCATATTGAGTAGGATAATTGATTCCGAAAAATCCCATCTCACCAAATTTTTTCCAAATAAAACGGTCAATTGTTCCTGACTTTTCCCATTGTTCAATGTAAGGCACAACTTCTTTTTGTAAAAAATCTCGAAAACTTGCTCTAAATAGTTGATGTTCTTCTGTGAAATACATTGAATTCATTAGTGAAAATTAAAATTGTAAGAATTAATTCTTTTTTTAGAAATCCAAATATAGTGCGATTATTTTTATTTTATCGTTAGGCATTCCCTTAATTTTTGTTAAATCCGCAGTTTCAACTATAGGGCCGTTCATACTTCTATAAATTACTATTTGTTTAGCCAATGCATATTTGAAGTAGGGAAACTGTGCCAATTCATTAATGGATGCATTGTTAATATCTAGTTTTTTAATTCCAGTTAGTGTTTTAATCTCGAAATGCTCTTGAAGATTCGCAACTACTTCTGCCGAAAGTCCCAAGATATCATTTACTTGTTCCATAGAAACAAAAGCGCCAAAACGTTCTTTAAAACTTAGTATTCGCTTTGCAGTAACCTCACCTATTCCGAATATTTTTTCTAAATCCTCCGAACCTGCCGTATTGATATCTTGAATGTTACTATTCTTCTTTTTAGAAAAAGTAACAAAAGTATCCGATGCTGAATTGGAATAGGATTTTCTTTTTTGATTCACCCAATCTGGAAATTTAAAATAGGAAACCATTGTTTTTAAAAGTGAATCCGATATTCCAGTTACTTTTTGAAATTCATCAGCTGAATTAACAAACTTGTTTTGTTTTCTATAGGCAAGTAAACGATCAATCTCTTGGACGGACATTCCTAATTTATAGCCTTTGTAATCCGAAATGTAATTGGGGTTAAAAGGATACAATCGTGAACCTGAAAACCTAGCTTGCTCTTTTAACGAATCAATTTCTGATTGAACACTCAACCATGTATCTTTTTTAGGATTATTCTTTATTGGCAAACTGAAATCAACAAAAAAATAAATCGTTTGTAAAACAACAATTAAAACTAGCAATACTAGCAATCCTGAGCGTTGTGATTTAGAAAATGAAAAATACGAGGAGAACCATTTGAATTTCATAGATTGGGGACATTTTAAAATTTGGGTAATTAAAAATAACTAAAAATTGAATATTACAAGAAAAAATAAAGACAGAATTCTAATGACAATCAATCCACTTTAATTTATAATTCATGTTTTATCACTTTATATCTAATTATTGTTTTTATTTTTTACAAAAAACTATACATTTGGAATCTAATAACTAAAACTTACATAACCATGTCAATTTGGAGAGTTAAACCTATTTCGGCTTTTGAAGCTGATATGAAAAAAAGTACTTTAAAGAGGGTTCTAGGAAAATGGAGCCTAACAGCTATTGGTGTTGGAGCCATTATCGGAGGTGGGATTTTCGTTCTTACAGGAACCGGAGCCTACTACCATGCAGGTCCAGCATTAGCAATATCGTTTATTATTGCAGGTATTGCCTGCGTTTTTGCCGCACTTTGTTATTCTGAATTTGCTTCAATTTTACCGGTTGAAGGATCTGCTTATGCTTATGCTTACGGAACTATTGGAGAAATTTTTGCCTGGATAATTGGATGGGGGCTTATTTTAGAATATGCCATGGGATCCATGACGGTCGCCGTTTCATGGTCTGGTTATTTCAATAAATTATTGTTGAAATTTGGAATTTCATTACCTGATTGGCTTACCACCGATCCGGCTAGTTATACTGGCGAGGGTTTTTCAATGAATCTTCCTGCATTTTTAATTGTATTATTGGTGATTTCAATATTGATTAAAGGAACACAAAATGCCGCTAAAGCGAACAATATGATTGTAATTTTGAAAGTTTCAGCTGTATTATTTGTAATCATAGCTGGAGCGTTTTTCATCAACTTTGACAACTGGTCTCCATTTATTCCAGAAGCTACTCAAATTGTTGAAAAAGAAACTACTCATAACGCGTATGGTTTAACCGGTATTGTTTCTGGAGCTGCTGCAATTTTCTTTGCTTATGTAGGTTTTGATGCTGTTTCTACTCAAGCCGGAGAGGCAATCAATCCTAAAAAAGATGTTCCATTTGCTATTATTGCCTCTTTATTAATTTGTACCACTTTATACATTTTAGTTTCTCTAGTATTAACTGGAATGATGAATTATCAAGATTTTAACCCACTAGGGAAATATCCAGATGCAATTAAAGCACCTGTAGCTTATGCGTTTGATATTGCTGGTCAGGGTTGGGCAGGTTTAATTATTACAATAGCAGCTACAGTTGGTTTAGTATCGGTATTAATGGTAATGATTATGGGACAATCTAGAATCTTCTTGGGAATGTCTAAAGACGGATTAATTCCACAAGTATTCTCAAGAGTAAATCCTATTTCTGGAACTCCAAAAACAAACCTAATGATACTAGGTGGTATTATTGCTGTAGTAGCCGCATTTACTCCTATCAATGAATTAGCTGACATGACAAGTTTCGGAACCTTATTTGCCTTTACAATGGTGTGTATTGCGGTTTGGATCTTGAGAGTTAAGCAACCGGAATTAGTACGAACATTTAAAGTTCCTGCTTTACCTGTAATTGCAGTTTGTGGTATTTTAATCAATACCTACTTAATGGTAAACTTAAGTGTAAAAGCACAATTGTTTTCTGGTGCTTGGTTATTGATTGGTATATTAGTTTATTTTGGATATAGCAAAAGCCGTTCAAAATTAAATAACGACAAAGCAGAATAAGACTTCCATATATTTAACTAAAAAGCTCTAGTAAACTAGAGCTTTTTTTTATGTTTATATATCAAATACCGAACTTCGTTTGGCACGAATCAGATCTTTCAGACGCATCCAAAAAGCTAATATTAAATACACTGCAAACCACAAACCGGCCGTGACAAAGGATAAATAAATAAAAAACAATCGCACGCTACTGGCTCGCATCCCTAAAGCGTCTGCTAATCTAGAGGAAACATGAAACCCATGTTTTTCAAAAAAAAATTTTAGCCGGTTCAACATCATTAATGAATTTGAATCCAAAATTACATAATTATTTCTGAGTTATTTATTCTTTATCAATTCAATTCCGATAGCACACGACAAGCATTTACTTTTATTGCAATATTCCTTTTTTAATTGCAACAAAGACTGGGTTTCAAATGCATTAGTTGTAGCAATACCAAAATAGTTGAATTTATCGATAGTCCCATTTTTTTCTGGGGATAAATGCTGTAACAAATCTACTAATTCTTGACTATTATCTTTTCCATGACTTTGAGCATACGTAAATCGTATAGGTACTATTGTATTTACAATTAACAAATCCATGAAAGGTTTGGAGAGTTGCTTATTTTTCTTTGGACTCAATTTATCAAATTGATAATGGTCCAGCCAATAAGGCGATGCGGTAACTTGTAATAGTTGGTACATCGAGTCAAGAGAATTGGTTGCACAAATTTTGGAAAATAAATTACTGTGGGTATGCCATAATACAGCCAATTGAGATAGTCGAATCGTTGGAAAATTATCGGGGCGGTGTTTAAAGAATTGGACCGGAGCTAGAATAGGTTTAGTCAATTGGTATTTTTGAAGCAAATAGGTATAGCGAAATTTCAAATCAGTAAAATAGTGATCTTCTTTTTCAGTATCCAACAAACCTGCATTGCCAAAAAGTAAGGCTTCTATATTAGCCAAGGTGGATGCTTCTTTACGAATTATAGAAAAAGGGATCGAAGAAACGATAGCGAAAAATTGGTCTCCATTAGTATTCAAACCGAAATTTTGAGATAACATCCAGAAAAACACAGCTTCCCAATCTGAACTTGTTTGTGTGAGCCAATTTGAAATGGGTTTTGTTTTTTGCTCCAGACGCTCAACAAACAGTCGTTCTTGCCAATGTCTTAGTAGAAATTGATCCAAACCTGCCAATTGATTTTCGCAATATAACCAGCATTTTACAGATCGTAACACATTGTAATTTATCACTGTTTTGGGAGCAACATAATGCTTTAATTCCAATACAGGAATAATTGAATTATCACTACGGTAAATTGCAACATCATGTTCCCAAACTACATGCAAAATCACATTTTCATAGGCAGGGTCATTCTCATGATGATGTATATACCAATCGGAAGATTTTAAATGCATTTCTACATTTCCGGCCCATTTTTGATTATCGATTCGAATTTGAGCATTGAAAAAATCAGGTCCAGCTTGTTCTAAATACTGACCCACGTTTACGATAGTAATAGATTCTCCAGAAGTAGTTTTGAGATCTAAAGTGTTGAAATATTTAAATTTCCATAAATAATGTAAAAAATCTTCTTTCATTCAGGGGGCTTTTAAATGAAAATCTAAGATACAAAAAAAATCTACTTATCTCATTTTCAACCCAAAAGAAAATACAATCATTATTCAAAGAAATTCCAAGTCAATCCGAAACGGATGGTCATGTCCCTATAAGGATTGTTGGGAGCCGAATAAAAGGTATTGCCCGTCAAAGAAGAATTAAAATGTTCTACTTTAAAAAAGATACGCGTACGTTGGATTTTTGCATTTACAAAAAAGTCAAGATTCGGAAAATTACCAATTTGCTTGTCTCTTTGTACAAAAAATTCACCGATCACTGGATTGTAATCATTTGCATAATAGTTTGTGAAATAATTAAAAACGATACCCGTTTGTAAATACAATGCTTTTTTGAAGAAGAAATCTGTAAAATAAATCGAATTTCTAGTTACTATTTCAGGCACATTCAATACCGATTGATTTTGATCCACTTTTTGAAACAATACGGTATTATCCAAAGAAAATTTTCCAAACTGAAACTCTTTATTCATTTTTAAAGAAAGGTATTTAATAGTTCCAGCATATTGTAAAGGAGTTACGATTTGGGTTTGTGCCAATTTTTCCGCTTGAGTAGAAATATCATTAAAATACAAATGATCTTGAATGGTAGCGAGTTGCAAGGAAGCACTAATCCATGGTGTGATTGCATTAGCCGATAACGAATTGATTTTTTCGTTATTAAAATTATTGGACCAATTGTAAGCTACATAGCTACTTTGGTGAAGATTGTAGTTGTTGTTGGGTAATTTATTTGTGTTTTGATATTGAAAGGTAAATTGATTATCCTCATCCAAATCAAATTGCATTGTGGCATCTAAATTAGACAGCGATTGATTGGTAATTGATCTAGTATATAAAAACCTACCATTCCATTTTCCTTTTCGATATTCGTATTGGCCACCTGCTGAATTAATTGTCATAGAAAGCGCATTGGGAACCATTCGATTATCAAAAATAAGAATCTGATTATAATAATAATTCGATCTAAAGTCGTCTACAAAAAATTGAAATTTGCCTAAAAAAGTATTTTCATATTGCAAACCCACTTTGTTGTACATTTTATTGTAACGTGTTTGATCATTGATTTCAGTTGATCTAAATGAGTCGCCAAAACGATTAATAATATTGCCGTTAGCATTAGATGAAACTGTAAGTTGGTTGTATTCAAAAAACTTATTTTCGTAATTGAATTGATGTTTTAAATACAGATTATTAATGCCTTGTTTAGAGTTAATTCTAAAGCCATGATCGATAAAAAAACGTTTTCCCTTCAAAAAAGATTTAGCATCCGTAAGATATACTTCTAATCGTTGACGGTTTTTATAATCACTATTTTCGCTTTCAAAATCATCAATAGTAGTTATTCCACCATTTTCTTCATTAAGAATATCTTGTTGGGTAAAATGAAAGTCAAACCAATACCGTTTGGATTGAGTGCTATAACTTGTAGTAAAACGAAAATTACCGGTGCTTGCTAATTGATTGATATATTTTCCTTCAGAACGTAAACCTCTATACGCCAAAGAAAAATTGAGATTGGGTGAGGTATTAATGGCAATATAAGAATCGACTGACTGCCCTTTCAATTGAGTTGATTTAAAATACAACTCCGTCAAAGGCGTTGCTACAGAAGCATACCGAATCTGATTGGCTTCCAGAAAATTAAAATGTTTGGCTTTAAAACCAAATTCTGGATAAGGGTTAGCAGCAGTTAAACTGTATTGTAAGGTATTGTACGTTTGTCCATCATTTGCAAAAGGCAATAAGCCAAAAGTATCTCTTCGTAGATAATTATGACTGTACTCTTTTTTAATCGTTAAGGAAGTATCTATGTAGGTAGTATCTCTATCTAAAGTAATTATTCGATAAAGATCTAGGGTAGCTACTTTTTTGGGTTGACGCGATTTAGTAGTATCTGATGCACTTTGGTATTGGGTATTAAAATCTAGTCTCTTTGATTTGTTTTGTGAAAACAAAAAGGAAGTAATAAACAGCAATACAATACAACAAAACATTCTCATGAAACAATACTTTTAATTCTATAGAACGACAAAGGTAATTGATCTATGGGGATAAAAAAAACAGCAGTAAACATATGCTTACTGCTGTTTTGATAAATTAATCTAGATGATATTAATATCCTGCGTTTTGTCTCATCGCAGCATTACCATTTAATTCAGATTGTGGTATAGGAAAAGCAAGATTTGAATTTCCATATGCTCTAGCAGTCAACAATTGTGGATTTGTAGGAATACCATTTCCTGTTCTAACTAAATCATCGAATCTAAATCCTTCAAATGCTAATTCTCTTCTTCTTTCCAATAAAACAGTTGCTTTTGTTGCAACAGTATGTGCTGTAGCACCCCTTTGAGCAGCAATTCTATTAATTTGAGTCAAAGCACCTGCAGCATCACCAGTTTCTAACAATGCTTCTGCATAATTCAATACAATTTCTTCGTAACGAATTACTTTGGTGTTTGTAGCTAATTTAGTGTATTTACCCAAATTTCTTAAACCTCCTGAAGTACCGATCATAAAATCAGAATTTCTTACATCACCTGCATCAAAAATTCCTCTAAAATTATGATTAGGATTAAGAACAATATCACCATAGTTAGTGTTACCATAAATTTGATACAATCCGTTAATTCCGTTATTATCGTTTGACAATTGAACTAATTCAAAAACAGAATTCACTTGCTTTCCATCAGCTGCAAATGATGATACAAAACCAGATTGAGGAACAATTGTAGCAGTTCCTAATCCTAATGCAGTAGCAGCAGCATCTTTAGCTATAGACCAATCACCAAAATAAATTCCAACTCTAGACTTAATTGCATAAGCAGATTGTTTATTAATTTTAGTATAATCTAAAGTGGAACCAAATAATGGTAAAGCAGCATCTAAGTCAGCGTAAATAAATTGTTTTACTTCTGAAACTTTATTTCTAGCTGGTGCTAATTGATTCAAATCTCTATATGTTTTCACATATGGCACACCTAAAGCATCAAGTCCACCTTGACCTGAAACATGGTGCTGACCAAATAATTTTAACAAATCGAAATGAGCTAATGCTCGAGCTACTAAAGCTTGCGCTTTTAAATCATTAGCCGCAGCACCTGTAATAGAAGAGTTAATAATCAAATTAGCATTTGCAATTACTCTATAAATTTGCGTCCATGTATCTGTTGGATAGGCATGTGAAGCTGTAACAACAGTTTGGCTTATATTCAAAAAACGGCCTGAAGCTCCAGTTGAATAGGCATTGTCTGTTCTACACTCATTATATATGATCAAATCTCTTCCATAATAAGGAACAGCAACCATACGCTTGTACATACCATTAGCCAATAAGTTCAAATCTTGAACAGTACTTGGTGGATTTAAGGTAAAATCTCTACTCTGAACCAAACTAGGCTCTAAAGAATCTGAGGAACAAGATACTATCATTACTGACAAAGCAGTAATTGATAAAATTTTCGAAAATATTTTTTTCATAATTCTTAGAATTTAACATTAATTGAAAATACTACTGATTTCACTGGAGGAGATGTTAATCTTGTAAAACCATCAGCACGAACTTCAGGATCATATTTCAAGTCTTTATCTTTAACCCAAGTCATAAGATTTGTTCCTCTTAAAGAGAAAGACAAACCGTCTAAATTAAATTGTGATAAAATTGAAGATTTAAAGTTATAACCAATAGTTACATCTCTTAATCTCATATAATCTCCATCATGCAAAAATCTAGTTGAAGTGGAATGAGCAGTTGCATTTCCAGCTGTTTGAGTATACTCCAATTTAGGAACATTTGTAATATCTCCAGCTTTTTGCCATCTATTCAATAATGGTTCTGAACCATTATAGGTTAACAATGAAGTTCTTCCAGAGTTTTGTGTATAAGTAGCCCAATCTTCGTATATTTTATGTCCTCCAGCTACGTATAAAGTAGCATCTAAGTAAAAATTATTCAAGTCAACATGGGTATTGAAACCTCCTGAATATTTAGGTAAAGCACTATCACCTTGCCAAGTTTGAGCAGCAGCACTGTAATTAGTAGTTGTTGCACCATCAACACCATTAGTATACCATAAAGCATTACCGTTAGCAGGATCTACTCCAGCATACTTTCTCATGTACCACCCTGAAACTGGGTGTCCAACTTCAGTTCTAGTAGTACCACCAGTAATAGTAATTTGAGTACCATTAACAATTGGCATATCAGTAACTTCATTATTTACAGTAGAATAGTTACCTCCAATACTCCAATTGAAATTATCTGAGCGAATCACATCTAAATCCAATTCAAACTCCAAACCGCTGTTTCTTAATTTACCTAAATTTTGAGTTTGAGAAGTATGACCTGTTGTCAACGACATTGGCAAGCTCAATAATAAATCTTCTGATTTATTATCAAAATAAGCAACCGAACCAGTAATTCTATTATCAATTAATCCAAATTCAATTCCTGCATCTAACTTATTTTGGATTTCCCAAGTTAATCCAGTTGTACCAAATTGAGATGGAAACATTCCTCCTTGGTTATTATAACTTGATGTTCCAAGCAATGTTTGGTATTCGTTAAGACCAATTGCATTATTTCCAGTAGAACCATAAGAACCACGTAAACGCAATAAATCAACAAAAGATACATTCTTCATGAAACTTTCTTTATCAATATTCCAAGCGGCTCCAGCAGAGTAAAAATTACCCCATCTAGTAGCTTCACTGAAACGTGACGAACCTTCTCTTCTTATGGTTAAGTCTAATAAGAAACGATCTTGGAATTTGTAATTTGCAATTCCTAAATAACTTAAGTTAGACCAATCATCAAAACTTGAACTAGCATCTTTGTTAGCTGCAGCATTGGCAACATTAGTAAATCCTAATGGCAATACTTCTCCATAGGCGCTAATAAAATTTAATTTATTTTTTTGGAACTCTACCAACCCTTTGAAATCCAATTTATGATTTTCGCCTATTGCTAAACGGTAATCAATCGAATTTTGTGCTACATAGTTAAAATTTCTTGAAACTGATGCTGACGATGTACCTCCATAGGCAACACCATCACCATGAATAGCATCATTAAAGCCTTTATAAGAATTCATTGTGTAATCCAATGATATAGACCCATTATAAACTAAATCTTTTGAAATTTTATAAGAAACTGAATTGTTTGACATCAAACGAGTCAATTCATTTGCTCTAATATTATTGGCCGCTGTATACAATGAGTTGTGCAATCCTGTTGCTGGTAAGAAATAAGTACCATCAGCGTTATATGGAGAGTTCCATGGACTCATGAAATATCTTGTCAAGTTTGGATTCGAAAAGTAAGCTGCTTGTTCTAATACACCAGCTTGTTTTACATTAGAAACATTAACTCCTGTTTTTAAATCCCATTTATCAGTTAATTTTCTAGTGTAATTTAAATTAGCCGTTACACGTTTGAAATCTGAACCAATAACTGTAGCCTCTGTCTTGTTATACCCTACAGAAGCATATAAAGTTGATTTATCATCACCTGCAGAAACGGAGAAATCTAAATTGTTCATCAATGCATCTTCATTTTTCATCAATTTAGTCCAATCATATTCTTTTCTACCAGCTGCAATCCATGCTCTCATAGCACTTGTATTAGCTGCTAAATTAGTAGTAGCCCATGCCAAAGCACCTGCTTTAGTAAAATTATATGTAGCTCCATAAGTATTAAAAATAGATTCTAAATATAAATCCGTTTTTTCAGCTCCAGTTAAAGGTCTTAAACCATCAACTGCGTTATTTTGAAAACCTACACTTGAACTTAAACTAAATTGTGCGTCTCCTTTTTTACCTTTTTTAGTAGTAATCAAAATTACACCATTAGCACCTCTTGCTCCATAAACAGAAGTTGCACCTGCATCTTTCAATACAGTCATAGATTCAATATTATCTGCTGCAATAGAAGATAAGGTAGACAATGAACTAATATTAGATGAACCAGAGAAGTTACTATTAATCATTGGAACACCATCGATAACAAATAATGGATCATTTCCAGCATTAATCGAATTTCTACCTCTAATACGAATATCTTGAGTAGACCCTGGAGTACCAGATGAAGTTGACATTTGTAAACCAGCTACATTTCCTTGTAGAGCTTGATCTACAGATACCATCGGAGCTGCTTTAATTTTATCAGCACCTACTGTTGAAACATTACCTGTAACTTCGTTTCTCTTTTTTACTTGACCGTAACCAACTACAACAACTTCATTAAGAGAGTTACCCGCTTGTAATTTAAAATTGATTGTGTTCGAAGCACCTACTTTTGAAGAGGCGTCTTGCATTCCTACAAAAGAAACAACCAAAACATCTCCTACTTTCGTTTTGATAGCAAATTTACCATCAAAATCGGTTTGAACACCATTTTTAGTTCCTTTAACTATTACGTTAGCACCTGGAACCGGACCTGTCCCATCTGAAACAACTCCTGAAACTGTTTTCTCTTGAGCAAAAGAAAACTGCATAGACAACGCTAATAAAAGCGTATAAATCCACTTGAATTTTAATCTCATAGTAAAATTAATTTTGAATTAGTTAATCACAAAAGTCTTAATTATTTCTTAATAAACAAACATATAATGAAATATTTGTTATTTTAACATTTGTTAAAGGTTAAATGAATTAATTTTTTGTGAAAACATTTAATTTAATAGTTCGTTATAATTTGATTGTAGAATAAAATATACTAATTTTATTTTTTTTGAAACTACAAAAATGCTCTCTCTTAATTTCTCATCATTTCTTTTGGAAGTTGGAACCGACGAAGCGGGTCGCGGCTGTCTCGCAGGACCTGTAACGGCAGCCGCTGTGATTTTGCCTGTCCATTTTGAAAATTCAATTTTGAATGACAGTAAACAATTGTCTGAAAAAGCAAGAGAAAAATTACGTCCTGTCATTGAAGAACAAGCCGTTTCATTTTCAGTTACACATTTAGAACCAATCATTATTGATGAAATCAATATTTTAAATGCTTCAATCAAAGCCATGCAGGAGAGCATTTTGAAATTGAATCCAAAACCAGAATACATTATAGTTGATGGGAATCGGTTTAAACCTGTATCAAATATTCCGTACAGTTGTATTGTAAAAGGTGATGCTAAATTTATGAGTATTGCTGCGGCTTCTATTTTAGCAAAAACCTACCGAGACGAGTACATGAACAAAATTCACGAAGAATTTCCCATGTACAATTGGAAACAAAACAAAGGGTATCCTACTCAAGAACACAGAGAGGCTATTCGTAAATATGGGGTAACCAAATACCACCGTATGAGTTTTAGATTATTGCCTGAGCAGTTGAAACTAGAAATTTAAACTTTTAGACTTCTTAGATTTTTAGAGGAATCTATAAAATCCAACTTTCTAATAATCTAATATTCTAATTATCTAATAATAGAGCATTCAAACAATGAAACAAAATGATGCAGAATTTTAGCTTTCACCTCGTTTTCATCCACTTTTTCAACTCCCAATTCTACATGTAAAGAAGTAACAGCTTTGCCACGAATACCACAAGGAATGATATTGTCAAAATAACCCAAATCGGCATTGACGTTTAAGGCAAAACCATGCATGGTCACCCAACGGGAAGCACGTACTCCCATAGCACAAATTTTTCGAGCAAAAGGCGTTCCAACGCCCAACCAAACTCCCGTTTCTCCATCGCTTCTTCCGCAAGTCAAACCGTATTCGGCTAGCGTCAAGATGATGGCTTCTTCTAATAATCGCAAATATTTATGAATATCGGTAAAGAAATTTTCTAAGTCCAAAATAGGATAGCCAACGATTTGGCCCGGACCATGATAAGTAATATCTCCTCCCCTATTGATTTTATAAAAGGTAGCGCCTTTGGCCTCCAATTGTTTTTCAGAAAGCAACAAATTACTCAAATCGCCACTTTTACCTAAAGTATACACATGTGGATGTTCTACAAAAAGGAAATAGTTAGGCGTAGGTAAACTGGTTTCGTCTTTTCTATTTTGGATTTTCAAATCGACAATGCCTTTGAACAATTCCTCTTGGTATTCCCAAGTGGCTTTGTAATCTTTGTTTCCTAGATCGAATAATTGGATTTGTTTGTTCATTTGTGATTGCGAGGAACGAACTCATTTTAAATCGTTCCTTTTTATATTGCGAGCCAAAGGTACAAAGTTTTGAAAATAAAAACGCCTTTTCTAGCCCTGATGGAAGCGACATCCTTTTAACGCTTCCCAAGCGTTAAAAGATACAGCGTACAGCAGGACCCAACGAGATAAAAAACAAAAAGTGCTGCTTCTGAAAAAACTGAGATGTTTTTCAAATTATGAAATTGCTACGTTTTCAAATTTAACTATCTTTGCGCTCTTAAAATCCGAATACAATGGCATTATCCGAACAAGAAATTTTACGAAGAGAAGCACTTACCGAATTACGCAATTTAGGTATTGAGCCGTATCCAGCAGCCGAGTTTACCACCACCGCTTATTCGAGCGAAATCCTAGCTAACTTCGAGAAATACGAAGGTAAGGAAGTGATTTTAGCCGGTCGATTGATGGGAAAACGCATCATGGGAAAGGCGTCGTTTGCCGAATTGAAGGATGCTGAAGGACGTATTCAAGTTTATGTTTCGAGAGATGATATTTCGGATGATGAAGAAAAAACTATGTACAATGTAGTTTTCAAAAAACTATTGGACATTGGTGATTTCATTGGGATTCGCGGAACGGTTTTTAAAACACAGGTGGGCGAAATCTCGGTTCATGTATACGGTTTAACGGTTTTGGCGAAAGCCTTAAAACCACTTCCTGTAGTGAAAATGGATGCGGATGGGAAAATCCACGATGCCTTTGCCGATCCGGAACAAAGATACCGTCGTCGTTATGTAGATTTAACGGTGAACGACCATGTGAAAGATACGTTTATCAAAAGAACAAAATTGTTCAATGCGATGCGTTCGTTTTTTAATGACAAAGGGTATTTGGAAGTAGAAACTCCGGTTTTACAATCGATTCCAGGTGGCGCTGCAGCACGTCCGTTTATTACCCATCATAACAGTTTAGACATTCCATTATACATGCGAATTGCCAACGAATTATATTTAAAAAGATTAATTGTTGGCGGATTTGATGGCGTTTACGAATTTTCTAAAAAC
>JACCDY011432920.1_pt1 | contig 18885 bp, 41 predicted proteins | sample 7446391 | NCBI WGS metagenome assembly JACCDY01 (sample SAMN15323451, study PRJNA562643) | freshwater metagenome | isolation source: river surface water | place: USA:Blue River Watershed | collected 2017-08-18
ATTCTTAGGAGTTAAGAATGAAATCAAGAACTGGCATTTTCATCGGACGTTTTCAACCCGTCCACCACGGTCATGTCCATGCTCTGGGCGTGGCTGCATCCCAAGTAGAAAAACTCTACATCCTTGTTGGTTCTGCCAACCAATGTCGAAGCATTAAAAATCCATGGACGTTTTCTGAACGTGCCAACATGATTCGTGCCAAAATGCACGCGAATCGGATTCAAAACTTTGAAATCATTCCCCTGAACGATTATCGTTACTCAGACACTCAGTGGATGTCTGATGTTCGTGCCACTATCGAACACTACTCAATGGGCTCACCCATCTTGTTTGGTCACATGAAAGATGGCAACAACTACTTGCGTTGGTTCCCTGAATTGAAATTCAAAGACATTGAATCTCAGTACACTATCAATGCCACTGCTGTTCGTCAAGAGATGTTCGACAACGCAGACTCAGATATGCCTGAGACTGTTCGTGGTGATTATGCCTTCTACCAAAAAGAAAAACAAACCTTTGCTAACTATCCATTCCCCGAAACACTCAACTTCAACTGCTCTGACGCCATCCTTGAATGTCAAGGACACATCTTGCTTATCCAACGCAAGTTCAGTCCAGGTCGAGGTGCGTGGGCACTTCCAGGTGGTTTTCGCAATCAGCGAGAAACATTTCTCGACTGTGCCATCCGCGAGTTGATTGAAGAAACCAACGTGCGAGTACCAGAGAAAGTTCTGCGTGGCTCTATCGTAAAGACCGAATTGTTTGACGATCCAAGTCGTTCGTTCGGTATTCCACGCAACACCATGGCTGTGTACATGCGAATCAGTCCAAATCCAGACGGTTCTCTGCCACGTGCCAATGGTGCTGACGATGCTGCTCTTTGCAAGTGGGTGCCACTTACTGACGCACTGAACAACATCGAGATGTACGATGACCACAAGGACATCGTATCGAAGGTAACTGGCGTCATGCCAATTCCAGCCTTCGCAAAAATTGCTTGACTAAAAATCAAGATTGTAGTATAATTAAATCGTAAAAACAGATTAGGAGTTAATCATGAAACTTGCAAAAAACATCCTCTTGAACACTGACAGCTACAAAGTCTCGATGTTCAAACAATATCCAGCTGGTACAACTGGTGTCTATTCTTATATCGAATCACGTGGTGGTCGTTACGACGAAACCGTGTTCTTCGGTCTCCAAGCCTTTATTAAGGAGTACTTGCTTGAACCAATCACCCAAGCCGACATTGATGTTGCAGATGAGATTCTTACAGCCCACGGCGAGCCGTTTAATCGTGAGGGCTGGCAATACATCCTTGATCAACACAAAGGTTTCCTTCCTGTGGTCATTCGTGCTGTACCTGAAGGCACTGTGGTGCCTGTCAAAAATGTACTGGCGACTATCGAAAACACAGACCCAGAATGTTTCTGGTTGACCACTTATCTTGAAACTGCTTTGCTTCGTGCAGTCTGGTATCCTACCACTGTAGCAACTCAAAGCAAGTCTATCAAGAACATTATCAAAGACTTCTTGGAGCGTACTGGTGACCCATCTACTATTGATTTTAAGTTGCACGATTTTGGTGCTCGTGGTGTCTCTTCAATGGAGTCTGCAGGCATTGGTGGCGCTGCCCACTTGGTTAATTTTATGGGCTCCGACACTATTACTGGTGTACTGTTCGCTCGTGAATATTACAATGCTGGCATCGCTGGCTTTTCAATTCCAGCTGCCGAACACAGTACTATCACTTCTTGGGGTCGTGATAACGAGGTAAAAGCATATGCTAACATGGTTGCTCAATTCGCCAAACCTGGTTCCATTGTTGCTGTTGTCAGCGACAGCTATGATGTATATAATGCCGCTTCCAAACTCTGGGGTGAACAACTTCGCCAACAAGTTATTGATAGCGGTGCAACTATCGTTATTCGTCCGGACAGTGGCGATCCTGTTGCTGTTAACCGTCAATTGATTGAGATTCTTGGAGAGAAATTTGGATACACTACAAACGCCAAAGGTTTCAAAGTGCTTAACAATGTCCGACTTATCCAAGGGGATGGGGTCAATGAAATGTCCATCCGAAGTATTCTTGGTGCACTCATGGCAATGGGATGGTCAGCTGACAACATTGCCTTCGGTATGGGCGGTGCTCTGCTCCAACAGATCGATCGAGACACTCAAAAGTTCGCAATGAAGTGTTCGGCTGCATTGATCAACGGTGAGTGGGTTGATGTTCAGAAAGATCCTATCACTGATAGTGGCAAGAAGTCTAAAGCTGGTCGTGTTACCCTTTGGACCAACTCTGGTGGTGAGTTCGCTTCTGGTGTAACTCCACCAACTGGTTGGACTGATCGAGGTATCGGTGGTTGGACTAATGCTCTGGAAATGGTGTTCATGAACGGACAACTGACCAAAGACGTCACCTTCGCCGAAGTTCGTGCCAACTCTAACAAGTAATACTTAAGTATTACTTTTAAAGACCCCACACTTGGTGGGGTCTTTTCATTTAGTTGTTGTCGTTTATTACAATCTGCTGTATAATAACTACAGTTGATTAGGAGAACGAAATGCAGGCTTATCGCGAAATTGGTTTTATGGAAGGTTATCGAATGATGCGAGCAGTTGAAGCAGACTGGCTCAGTTCGGTATTCATGGCTTTCGTCTGGGTTCTCCGTGGTGATAAGATTCAAGTTGAGGATTGAAAGACTTGTTGACTTTTATCCAAGTTTGTAGTATAATAGTTGTATTGATAATGTGAAAGTGACTTTGTAATGATTCTGAACAGCACCCCTGAAAATCAAGCCATCTTGTCCAACGTGGGCGAAGTCGGCGAGTTCCGTATCCGTAACTCTGCCAAGGCATTCAGCATTCTGTCTAGTGGCTTGTACGCCAACAAGATTAAAGCCATCATCCGTGAGTTGTCTTGCAACGCTGTTGATAGTCATGTTGCAGCTGGCAAGACCGATGTTCCCTTTGAAGTTCATCTGCCCAATGCACTTGAACCCCACTTTAGTATCCGTGACTTTGGCACTGGTCTTGACCATGACCAAGTGACCAACATCTACACAACTTACTTTGAGTCTACCAAAACCAACTCCAATGCATTTATCGGTGCCTTGGGTCTGGGTTCTAAGTCTCCGTTCTCTTACACTGATAACTTTACAGTGACTGCTGTCAAAGATGGTGTCAAGGGTATCTACTCTGCATTTATCAACGGCGAAGGTGTGCCGTCTATCGCCAAGATGATGGATGAACCAACCGATGATCCTTCTGGCGTTGAGATCAAGTTCTCTGTGAATGATCGCTTTGACTTTCAAAAGTTCAAAGAAGAAGCCGTGTCTGTGTACAAGTGGTTTAAACTGCAACCTAAAATCACTGGCGCAACTGTTACTATCACTCAAGAAAAGTACGAAACTGAAAACCTGATTCAAGGTGTTCATGTTCGCGAGAACGATCGTTATCGTTCCAAGAGTTCTAGCATTGCTTTGATGGGTAACATTGCATATCCAATTGATGTGCCAAACCCCGAGCAGCTGGGCGATGTTCGTCGTCTGCTTGAGTGTGGTCTTGTGATGGAGTTTGGTATCGGTGAGTTGGACTTCCAAGCATCTCGCGAAGGTTTGTCTTACATCCCACAGACTATCGAGTCTATCAAAAAGAAACTTACTGCTGTCAATGACCAGTTGGTTACTCACATTGCAAAAGAAGCAGATGGTTATGCCAACAAATGGGATCGTGCTATCTTTTTGTCTAAGAAAGTGGACCATCCGCTGTGGCTTGCTGCTGTGCGCACTTATGTTGCTAACACTAATCTTGAAACAGTTGATGTTGCAACCAACCGATACAATTTCTTGCGAGAGTTCCGTATCAAGGTTGACGAATTGGCATCTAAGTATAACATTGCTGTTCGTGGTTTCACTCGCAGCAAAGGTTCTAGTAACTGTGGTAGTCTGACCCACTCGGCTGAACACAGTCGTACTGGTGGTGTGTACGCAACTACATACTACTGGGGTTTCCATGTTTCAGAGAGCACTGAGTTTGTTATCAACGATACAAACGTCGGTGTTGGTGAACGCGCTAAGTATCATTATCGTAACACCAATGATCTTGGCACTACTTACCAAAAGCATGTTTATGTTTTGGATAAATTAGATACTAGCAAGCCGATGGACACTGCACAATTCTTTGCAGATATCCAAGAGCCACCTGCCAGCAAGCGTCATCTTGCATCGTCTTTGATGATCAAGCCACGCAAAGATTCTAGCGTTGGTCGCAATGTTTCTATCCTTGGTATGGAAAAGAAACGTCGCGGATACAGCACTGATGTTATTGTTTGGACTGATGCTGGCAAGCTAGATAGTTTTGATAAAACCAAAACACACTACTATGTGCCGCTGACTGGTTATGTCATGGTTACCAACACCAAAGATGGTTACACTGACGCCAAAGAATTGGTTGAGCACTTGAAGTCTTCTGGTATGTCGGCATTCGCCAACGTAACAGTTTATGGTGTGCGTAAAACTGACCTCCCTGAAGTCAAGAAATTGTCTAACTGGGTTAACATTGAAGATCACATTAGCAAGACACTCAAGGTTCCTGACCAGAACATTATCTTGACTGTGGCTCTTCAAGATTCCACCATGACTGCTTTTGCATTCATGGGTAATGCTTACAGTTCTACATTGAAGGTTGACCACTCTGGCGTGAGCCAAAGTTCTCCATTCAAAGAATATGTAAAGAAATATGACAACTTCAAACGTGTACAGTTTTCTGAACATGCAATGAAGTCGTTGTACTCTGCGTATGGAAAGTCGATTAACTTCGACATGTCTGCCGCAGTCAAGGCGATTGTTTCAGAACATATCGCAGTTCGTAAACGCTATCCGCTGTTGGGTAGTATTGATAGTGGTGCATCTCATGGTGCCATCGCAGAGTATGTAAATTTGATTGACAATTTGAAAGGTATTTAATCATGTCTTATCCATTCCTGATCCAAGGTAACAACATCGTTGTGGTGATCGGCAACAAGAGCCACACCATCTCTAAAACTCACATCACTTACAACAAAGTGCTTGATGCAATCAAAGCAGGTGATTGGGAAACTGTCAAGGACACCATCGAGCCTAAGAAGGTTGTGTTGAACTACGGCAAGGGCAATGTGTCCGTGCAAGGTGAACAACTGTTCTGGAAAGGCAAAGAGTTGAACAGTGGTCTTGCCACTCGCATGATTGCCATGCTTCAAGAAGGTTTCCCGATTGAGCCCATGGTCAACTTCATGGAAAACTTGTACAAAAACCCATCAAAGCGTTCTGTTGATGAGTTGTACAACTTCTTGGAAAAGAGCCAGCTGCCTATCACTCCAGATGGTTGCTTCTTGGCTTACAAGAAAGTTCGCGACAACTACATGGATTGCCACACTGGCACCATGGACAACTCTGTTGGCAAGATCGTAGAGATGGAGCGTAACGAAGTTGACGACAACAAGGATCGTACTTGCTCTGCTGGTTTGCACTTTTGCTCATTGGGTTACTTGAACCACTTTGGTGGTGAGCGTATCATGATCGTTAAGATCAACCCAGCTGATGTTGTGTCTATTCCTAGCGACTACAACGACACCAAGGGTCGTGCATGTCGTTACGAAGTTATCGGTGAGTTGAACAAAGAAGAAGCACCTGCTGATGCTTTTACTGCTCCTGTTCAAGCCAACGGTAACACTATCGTTCGTCCCGCTGTTCGCGAAGGTAACTCTGCGTTCTATCGTGGTTACGAAGTTGGTTTCCTTGAGTTGCCGTTTCGTGGCGCTCAAGAAGTGACTGCAGAGGAATACAAAGCATACCATGAGGGTTATGTCAAGGGTAAAAACGATGCTGTGAACGGCACTCGTCGTTACCGACTGGTTAGTCAAGCGACTAATCGTCCTGCTTGGACGCCAGTCTAAAGAATGCCCTTCGGGGCATTTTTATTTGTTTTGCATTTGTAGTTGTGGTATAATTTCTGTATAGTTTTTGGAGTTGTTGATGTCTTATTTTATTCGTAATGCTAATATGTTCACTATTGCTTCTGAAGAAGCACTGGACATTCAGAAAGTTCTACCTGTTGGTAACTACACTGTAAAACAAAACCCAATGAGTGGGCAATTCTTCTTGGAGATGGTTGACTCATTTGAACCAATGAAAAAGTTGTATGGCAATACATCTAAAAACTCAGATCGTATCTTGCGCACGTTCATGGATCGCCCCAACTCAACTGGTGTGATGCTGACTGGTGAAAAAGGTTCTGGCAAGTCTCTGCTGGCTAAGACTATTTCTATTGATGCTGCAAGCCAAGGTATTCCTACACTGATTATCAATACTCCATTCACTGGAGATAACTTTAACAAGTTTATGCAGGACATCGAACAGCCATGCGTTATCTTGTTTGATGAGTTCGAAAAGGTTTACACTGAGCAAGACCAAGAAGCTGCATTGACTCTGATGGATGGCGTGTTCCCATCACGTAAGTTGTTTGTGCTGACTTGTAATGACAAGTGGCGTATCAATCAGCACATGCGTAACCGTCCAGGTCGTATCTACTACATGATCGAGTTTGCTGGTTTGGATACTCAATTCATTCGCGAGTACTGTCAAGATGTCTTGATTGCCAAGAATCATATTGACAAGGTTTGCGAGATCGCTGCGCTGTTCGAACAATTCAACTTCGATATGCTGAAGGCACTGGTTGAGGAAATGAATCGTTATAACGAAACTCCTCAAGATGCTATCTCTATGTTGAACGCCAAGCCTGAGTACAACAATAAAGGTACATTCGATGTGAACTTGGTTGTTAGTGGTCGTGAGATTCCAATGGAAGAGTTGGAAACCAAAGCATGGCATGGTAACCCACTGGTTGGCAACATCCACGTGGAGTACGACACTGATCCAAATGGATTGGTTGAAGATGACACTGTCAACACTTGGTTCACTAAAGTCTTTACTCCAAATGACTTGAAGAAAGTTGCTGCTGAAAAAGGTATCTTTACCTATACCAATGCAGCTGGAGATGTTCTGTTGCTGTCTCGCCAAAAGCAACAAACACAATTCAACTACTTGGCACTGTGAGGTAAATTATGGATTTAGCACTATTGGTTTATGCCATCTCGCTGTTGCATGGCATCGGTGTGTTTTTCACAGCGATGATTATGTTGTGTGCTGCTGTTGGTGTCGGTAACTTCATCTATTGGGTTGACTCATACAGCCCATCAGCAGAGAAAGTCGCTGGTATTCGTAAGCGTCTTTGGAAAGCATTCTGGGTTGCCATTGTATCAGCGTGGTTCTTGATTTTGTTACCTACAGAAAAGACTGCATACACTATGGTTGGTGCTTATGCTGCCCAGAAGGTTGCAGAGAACGAAAAGGTTCAGCAAATGTCTGGCAAGGTGCTGACTATCATCGAGCAGAAACTTGATTCTTATATTGATGAAGGTATCAAAGAAATCGAAGACAAAGCTGAGAAAGCCAAGAAGAAGAAATGACCACTGTTAACAGAGAAGACTTTATTGTCATCCACGTTACACTGCCATCGGGATTTGAGTGTAAGATTCCTGCAAGGGGATTCAATCTCAAGTCTTGGTTGGCATTCGAAGATAGACTTGGTTCTAAGTATACATATGATGTAGTACCAGAAAAAGTATATCAACATGTTTTATTAGGAGACCCAGACGAATGTCTATCATCGCCACCTGTGGACACACCGTCCAAGAAATCGAAGACACCCTCGACATCGCCACAAAAGAGTGGACGATCAACGAAGACGGTTGGCAAAAAGCCATCGGCTACAAAACCGTCTGTAAAACCTGCTACCAAGAGTACAAGAAAAACGGTGCGCTCATCGACAGCGAAGCCGAAGAGTTCGACTGGCTCCACAACAAGGAAGAAGACTAATGAACCTAGCAAGCCTACGCGAGTACGCAAAGCATAAAGACGGTACATATGTGGCATTTGAGATGTCACAAGCCAGCAAAGATTTACTGGATAATTTTGTTCAGATGAATCTTGGGTTGACAGAACGAGTAGACAAGAGCACATATCACACAACTGTGATCTACTCTAGAACACCTGTGCCATCAGCCGAGCGACACAAAGGGTTCATTGAGAATCAATCAGCACGTGTTATTGGTTATGAAGTGTTTCCTACCAAGAACGATGGCAAGTGTTTGGTGATGCGTATACAATGCCCGTTTGCTGAAGAACTAAACAAGCAGTTGACTATTGAGGGTGCCACATCTGATTATCCAGAGTACAAACCTCATGTGACAATTGCTTACAATATGACTCAAGAAGTTGATCCTGCTACTATGCCCATGCCGCAGTTCGATCTAGTTTTTGATACTCTAAAGGTAGAGCCACTTGATGCAGAATATACCCCAAAAAACGCAGACAATTAACGATCTGTTTGATAACATTAACTTCAATGTTTATGATTATCCAATAGGTGGCAAGATGGTAGTTGCAAAGTATGCGCTGCCTTTTCACTACGCCACACTTGCAGAAACAGACGCTGCTGTTCGAGAACAAATTAAAACATCTCTGCTTCAACAAACGATTGACCATATATTGCAGAATAAACTTTGCGAGTTCACTCAGATGCGATCTATAGATGGACAAACGACAGTGGCTTGCAGGTTGTACTTGGCTCCAAATGACCAGATCAAGATTCTTAGAGTTGCCAATAAAATCTAATACTTAAGTATTACTTTTAAAGACCCTACCGAGTGTAGGGTTTTTGTTGTCTTTTATGATTAACTGATGTATAATAACTACAGTTGATTAGGAAACGATATGAACCGAAATGATCTGATTGAATTGATTCTTGACCATGCGATCCAACGTGGTGAGTATTCCCAGTTGTTTATGGATCGTCTCCATGGCAGCAACGATGCTGAACTGAGCGAGTTGCTCGAGAAATTTGAAGAAACTGTCTAAGGAATCAAAATGACTGGATACAATACTGCTGAGGAAGCTATCCAAGCTGGAATTGATGCTGGCGGTGTGGATGATTTTTATGGAATGAATTGCAACGACTATCTCGACGATGACAAAATGGAATGTCTTGGCTGGGATGGAGTGGATCGTCGTTGTGACTGTGGTAATCGTCGTGTTAGCTGGGAAACTGGTCAGTACGATAATGGTAAATTCTATGCTTATGCTGTGGCTTATTAAGGAATTTTGTTATGCGTAAACTTGCTAAAATTGTTAAGATTGATGAACTGAATCCCATCGAAGGTGCCGATGCCATCGAGTGTGCAGTTGTTGGTGGTTGGAAAGTTGTAGCCCAGAAGGGTCTCTACAATGTCGGTGATCTGGCTGTGTACTTTGAGATCGACTCTTGGATCCCACACGAGTTGGCTCCATGCCTGTCTAAAGGTAAAGAGCCTCGTGAGTTTGAAGGCGTCAAGGGTGAACGTCTGAAGACTATCAAGCTGCGTGGTCAGTTGTCTCAGGGTTTGCTGATGCCTCTCACAGAAGTCATTGAAAAAGCTGGGTGTCATTCTCCACTAGAAGAAGGAATAGACGTAACAGAATGGCTAGGTATCAAGAAGTGGGAGAAGCCAATCAACGCACAGTTGGCTGGTGTGTGTAAGGGTAATTTCCCTTCGCTGATCCCTAAGACTGATCAAGAACGTGCTCAAAACTTGAAGAAAGAAATTACTGCTGCTACAGAATCTGCTCTTAAGTTCGAAATCACTGAAAAGCTGGAAGGCTCTTCAATGACATGCTACCTGATTGATGGTGTGTTTGGTGTTTGCTCTCGTAACATGGATCTGAAGGAAACTGCAGAGAATGCATTCTGGAAGACTGCTCGTGTTGCTGGTGTTGAAGAAAAGATGCGTGATGAGTTTGGTCTTGCTGACTTTGCTGTTCAAGGTGAATTAATTGGACCTGGAATTCAAGGTAACATCTACAACCTGAAGGACACTATGTTCTGCATCTTCGATATCTACGATATTCGTCGTGGTGAATATGTTGATCCTACGACTCGTCGTGCCATGGTTGCGTCTATGGGTTTGACTCATGTGCCAGTTATTGCACATCAAGCAGAACTGTTTGATACTCTTGGCATCACAGACATCAACCAATTGCTGACTTTTGCTGAAGGTAAGTCTACACTGGCTGCTGTGGAGCGTGAAGGTATTGTGTTCAAACAAGTTGACGGTGGTATGACCTTCAAAGCAATCTCTAACAAGTACCTGCTAGGAGAAAAGTGATGGATCTAGAAATGTCGCAAAAACACAAGATGTGGACAAAGCAAATACTGATTCATGGTTATTATTTGCAAGGCACTTGTTCGGCTTGCCCCGAACAGTACGATGTGTTTGATAACAAAGACCAGCAAGTTGCTTATCTACGTCTGCGTCATGGACATTTCTATGCGTCAGTGCCAGACGTTGGTGGTGACGTGGTTTACGAAGCTGATCCAGAAGGTGATGGTTGCTTTATGGATCATGAGCGTGTCAAGTATTTGACCGAAGCAATTCTTGCAGTGCAAGAGTATTATATCAATCGTCGTTGGGACAACGGCACAGACTACTGAGAGTATATTATGTCAAAAGCAAAACAAGTTATTCAGAAACCAATCCAAGGCGTCTTTAAAGAAGATGTTCAGGTCGGTGATAAAGTTATGGTAGTGACCAAAGGTCGTGGTAATGTTGGTATCAGTAAGGGTACTTACATTGGTTACGTTGAGGGTAAAGACTACGGTAGTATGCTCAAGAAAGCTGTTATTGAAATTGACGCTGTTCGTTATGCCAATTTCTTTCCAGATGGTCGTGAATTCAACTGGCGTAAAGATTATGACTCTGCAACGTACGATCAGATTAAAGGTACTCTGACTAACCGCCAAGTCCCTTACATTCGTCGCACAACTCTTAAACTCAACCGTATCGCTACAATCAAATGAACAAACTATACGTATTGGTCGGTGTTCCAGCATCAGGTAAGTCCACTTGGACAAGCAACCAGATCTGGGCTAAAGATATTCCTGTCGTATCCACCGATCGATTCGTTGAGGAATATGCTGCCAAGCACGGCAAGACTTACTCTGAAGTGTTTGAAGAATACATGCCCATCGCTGTCAAGTTGATGGCTAACCAAGTATTGATCTGTCAAGCTAACAAGACAGACATTATCTGGGATCAAACATCTACAACTGTGGCAACTCGTGCGAAAAAGATTCGTATGTTGCCTGAGTATTACAAAATTGCAGTGGTGTTCACGACTCCACCAACAGCTGAATTGCAACGTCGTTTGGCTAGTCGTCCAGGGAAAACAATTCCTTGGGATGTGGTGTCCAATATGGCTGCACAATTAGAAGCTGAACCTCCTACACAGGAAGAAGGTTTCGATGAAATCTGGTACACATAAGGAATCGTATGACACTTGAAGAACGAATCACACAGTTGGAACAACGTCTGGCTTTTATGGAAGGTCGTGTTGCTGCGCTCGAAGCAAAGAATATGACATATGGTCCACTGCCAACTATTCCAGCACCAACCACACCAGTGAATCCTTGGTTGCCTAAGAATCCTTGGGAACCACCATATACAGTTACATGTAAGTTGGCTGATGGTACAACCAAAGAATTTACATTAGATTCTCCAATATTGGCGATGACAAACAAATGAATGAAACTCTAATTCTTATTGCTCTGTTGTTCACAAAGCATTTTGTTGTGGACTTTCCACTGCAAAAGCCATATCAGTGGATGAACAAAGGTACGTATGGACATCTTGGTGGCATCTTGCATGCTTGGTTGCATGGCTGTGCAACGGTGTTGTGCTTTTACTGGTGGGCACCAATGGCTGCTATCTATCTTGGTGTTATGGATATGATTATCCACTACCACATCGACTGGGCTAAGATGAACATCAACAAACACTACGGATGGAGAGCAGATACACACGAGCAGTTTTGGTGGTTGTTGGGCTTGGATCAATTCCTGCATGCGCTGACTTACATTGGCTTGGTAGCAATGGTGACCGCATGAGTAATATCTACGACTGGATAGACGAAGGTGGTTACTCCGAGGGTGATCCAAATGATCCAAAGTTCTTGGAGATCCAGAAGCGATGGCATGCTGTGATTCCCAAACGCAGAGTTATCATTGCTGGTGGTCGTGACTACCATAACTACGATGCGCTGTTGGAAGCTGTCGCTGAATCTGGTTTCACCATTGATGTGGTTGTTTCTGGTGGTGCCAATGGTGTTGATGCCATGGGTGAACGTTGGGCTGAAGAAAACGGTGTTAATCTAACTATCTTCAGAGCAGACTGGCAAACTCATGGTCGCGCTGCTGGACCAATTCGTAACCGTAAGATGGCAGAGAATGCCGATGCGCTAATTGCTCTGTGGGATGGCAAGAGTCGTGGCACTAAGAATATGATTGAAACTGCAACCAAACATGGGTTGATGGTTTATGTAAAAAGGATTGATAATGCTTAAACATACACAAGGTAATTTGATTGATCTTGCTGAAGGTGGACAGTTCGATGTCATCGTGCAAGGGTGCAACTGCTTCAACACAATGGGTGGTGGTATTGCTCGCGAGATTCGTGGACGCTATCCCAGCGCTGCAGCTGTTGATGCAGACACCCAACGTGGTGATATTATGAAGTTGGGTAACTGGACTGAAGTTACCATTGATGCGCCAACTGAAGGACACCAATTTATTATCGTCAATGCTTACACTCAATTCAAGATGAGTACTGGCGAAGACGTGTTTGAATACGATGCATTTGGTTGTGTTATCCGTAAACTTATCCGTTCTTTCCCAGCACGTCGTATTGGCTTGCCTTACATTGGTATGGGCTTGGCTGGTGGAGATCCCGATATCATCATGGCTTATATCGAGAACTTTGCTGAGGAACACGCAAAGAGTGGTGGCACTGTTACATTGGTAGAATTCAAATGAGTGTACGTTGCTGGGTGATTGCTGGTAATCATGATCAATACCAGCAGTACGTTAATCGCAAGTCCAAAGAAATTGATGGTGTAAAGTTTTCATACGTCAGTCGACCAGAAACTCTCCGTGGGTTTGTTAATCCACATGGTGTGTTTATTGGTTCATGGCGTAGCCGAGATGATATACTAGAGATACTGGACGTGCTTATGGTCAGTACCAATACAGACACTAGTAAATTACAGAGACTCAAGAACGAAGTTTGGCAACAAGCCACACATCAACAAATAAACCAAGCAGCTGTGACATCAGCTGCAAAGCGACTGGCAGATGCAATTGACCAAGAAGTGATGAATACCATAAAAGCATCGGCTGGTCAACTGATTGATGGCAGCGTCAAACAAACTCAAGGTTACGAACATTATTTTCTGGAACAGTGATATGACCGAAGAACAAGTAATTAAGGATATCATCCGTCGTGCCAATGCCAAGGTCAAGCTGATTCGCAAACATCAGAAAGAACTACAAGAGATATACGATCAGTGTAATCACCACGGGACAGTTGAACAGAAATCATCTTATTTCGGTGGTTCATACTACGATCATGCATACACTCGCTATTGGGCTCAGTGCACAGTATGTGGAAAGAAGTCCGAGGAAGTGACCAAAGAGCACAGTTATTATGGTTAATGACACTAATCCCGCCAAAGACTGGCCAGAAGACTTTGCACACGAAAATGGTATGTACTACTGTCGTTGTATGGTTTGTAAGGAACAATTCATAGGTTATAAGCGTAGAGTGGTATGTAAAGAATGCGACTCTAAACCCAAGTCGTGCCCTTGGAACGAATGGAAGCCCAGTAAGGATATTTGATGGAACATATTAAAACACATAAAATTCATCCAGTTCACCTGACACCAAAGGATACTATCTCCTTACATTATTCTTACGAAGAAGATGGTAAACTACAGGAGAAATACCTGAAACTGGATAAGGTAGAGCAGGATGTGATGATCGATACTGTGATCGTCTATCGCGTGGACAATGAATTAGGTCTAAAGGCTGGTCGAGCAATCATTATGGGTACAGACGATGGAACATATAAAGATCTACCATTATCCCAAGATACAATTCCTGTGAATCGATCCGTTGATCACGCCATTAAAGAATTCTACACATCATGATCGAAATCACAAAAACACTTGAGTACTGGACAGTTGAAAATACTGGTTGGAGCGGTGGTATTTCTTGGTTTAAAACTGGTGGCAGCGAGGCTAATCCACTACGCTTTAAGACCTTTGATGAGGCTCTTAAGTTTGCAGTTCATAACAAGAACAAGTTTGATGATCCAGATCAGCTGTGGCGTGTGGTTCATACAAAGATTGAGCGTAGTGACCCCACTAAGCGTGTAACAACCGAAGAATTTCAACTAGTATAAAGTAACACTTAGGTATTACTTTTAAAGACCCTCAGCGATTGAGGGTTTTGTCATTTATCGCTTGTCGCTAATTGCAATCTCTTGTATAATAAAGGCATGAAACAAGATCTGATCCGAATCGTCGCCTTTATCGCTGTTCTGGTAGCCATCGTGCTGTTTGTGGCTCCCACGCCCACTAGCCACTGCATTAAGCGAGTCGGTGCTTGTTCGGTCTACACTGGAGTTTAAAATGAAGTACATTCTAGTTGAAGCAACAAACCCTAAAGAGCTAATGGTTCGTGTAAACGATTTTATTAGTGAAGGCTACACGCCACAAGGTGGAATAAGCGTTGCCTGCCACTATAGCGGTAGCATCTACTACACTCAAGCAATGGTGAAATAACATGTCTGAATACGTCGTAGTCCACCTCTCTCCCAACTACAAATGCGCCCACGAGGACGATGCTCCCATCCTCTTCGAATCCGACTGTCTGGCTCAGGCTATCACCTACTCATCCAAGCGTTGGGACTCCGAGAAGGTCGATATAGCCGTTTATCAGCCTCGTACAGAGGGTTATCGCCAGATCAATCGTCACCCTGCTCGGGACGCTAGAGGGCGTTTCGAGGCTCGATAATAACCCTCAGAAGTGTAGGTTATCCAGATACTTGTTGTCGGTAATTGCAAACGGCTGTATAATAACTACAGTTGATTAGGAAAGAAAGACCCAAATGTATAGCTTCTCACCACTCGCCGATATCCCTGTTGATCACGCTGGTTTGTTTATTGTTGGTATGGGTTGCGCCATGTGGTTGGCAATCTGCTTGTTTAACTCTCCCGAAGACTTTTTCGTTAACTTTTTCTTTGTAGTGATTATCATGGCTATCGGTTATGGTGTGTCTTTCCATTGGACCAATCAAGAGCCAAAAACCTTTAAGAATGAGAAGGTCACTGCTGAATTGGTTGGGTTTCAACCTGAAGGTTATCGCGAAAAGTCTGGTAAGAGTATGGTTGATCGTCACTATATGTACGTTGTGTATCGTGTTGGTGGTGAGCAAGTTATCTTGCAAGCTCAAACTGGTGTGGTGTATCCACAAACTGCAATCTTGTACAAAAACTAAGGAATACATCATGACTACTGTAGCACAAATGATTGAATGGATGAAGACTCTCCCACAAGACGCTGAAGTTGAGTGTGGTGTTGAGGCTGTTAGTGGTTATACAACTTACATGTCACATGCTCCTGTGAATATTGAATACTGCGATGTGTTTGACTACACCAGTGAAGAAGATCGCGAGAGGTATCCTATTTTCGCTGGTCGGGTCATCGTTCGAATCTGTGGAGAATAAAATGGTCAAATTTGTTGTTTATCAAGTAGAGTACGGTGGTGATGTGGATGGCACTGGACCAGAGCGTTGGTTAGGTGCAGAGTTGGGTCGTTTCGACACCGAAGACGCTGCCTTGGACTTTGTTGACGATCAAAATGAAACCTGTGAAGTGTTGGAGGAATCGCAATGATAGGTACATATGAGCGCATTGCTCAGCGTCTGTTGGTGGGTCAACGCCGAGCAAAGCCATTCTGTAAGTTGATAGGTGGCAAGTTTATGGTGGGTACTCAAAGCCTGCATCGTACACCACAAAGTCGTCGCTGGCGTACATTTTGGAGACTGAAGTTCAATCGTATCGGTAGACCCACTGGAGAACCCCATGACCAACCAACTTGATTATCATGACGCCATCCGAGAGATGCACAAGGGTCGGGTGGTGCAATACATCGGCACTGTCAATGGACCAGTTTGGCATCGGGGAATATCTTTCTGCATGCAACGTGGGTGCGTATTCGTGTTCGACGGCAGAGTGATTCCCAAGTCATATGGCCATATGGTGTACGATCCTGATTTTCGCTATGAGCTAACTGGTGAAACCGTGGACCCACGTGGTTGGCCAAATAAACCCAAACGACATCCAGAAATTAAAGTGATGAGCGGATACTCTAGAATAGGATTAAACAACGTATGAACGAACACTTTACAAAACAAATTGAACAAGGCGCAACCGAGATGTTTTTCTATGCTATCGAGCGTGAGGGTAACTTGAGGATCCAACGACATCGTGGTACACTGGAGACATTTCCCACTAACTTAGAATATGTCCGACACCTGACTGATGGTATGCCCTTGTTCAAAGAATCAGTATGACCTTAGAAAATGCCCTAAAGATCAAACAACTGCTACAAGAGCTAGTGCCAGATCCAGAGATCGACTTTGGTCCAGCCTATGAAGGAACCAAGCAACGAAAGAAAGAAGCCATAAAGATCCTGAATGTAGAGATTCGATGGATGAAAGCGCTAAAGGATAAATCATGAAGCAATGTGCACAGTGTCAAGCCCAATACCAACCTTGTAAGACTGATTCTGGATGCCCCAAGTGTGCTCCAAATACCCAAATCTCCGAACAAGAGTTTATCAAGCCCATTACTGTACATGGTTGGGTCTGGAAGAAAACAACCGAGGATGGTATGTATAGCCCATCCTACACTCCAGCACAACACGTGCCAAGAGGCGAACTATTCGCTCTGGTCGATCCTGCTGACTTACATGAACCACTAAAGAATACAAAATGGAGCAGTGAATGAAAGATGCAGCAATCCTAATCTTAATCCTGTACGTGATGGCCAATGCAGCCATAGTCTATTACTTTTTCATCTACAAACAACACAAGATTGACAAGGAATACCGTGAACAACTCCACAGAATACGACGTGGTTATAGCCACCCTACAAGCCAAGAAAGATAGTCTGTGGCGTATGACCCAAGCCAACATGAACAGTGAGTTTATTGGAATGAATATTATGGATGATATACGTCTAGAGCAGATAGGTGAGTTAAACGAAGCCATGGGCATGTGGCTAATCTGGAAGGAAGAAAAACATGCAAATAAAACCAATACCCAGACTGATTGATCATCTTTGGTATCCGATTCTTGTAAGAGTCCGTGGTTCAAATCATTGTCGTATTGTGGAGATGCAAGGTTGTGAAGTAAATGCTTGGAATGAGTATGTTAGGAGCCAACGATGAACACTGCAAGAGAGTTTAAAGACTACATTACTCGACACAGAGATCATCTAAAGAAATGCTACTGGGATGATCTAATTGTTATCATAAAGATGCAAACCTGCAAAAAGAACAAGAAACCACGTATAAAGAACGAACAGTATGACCTTACTAAGATGTAATGCATGTCGATGGGCAGGAATGATACACTGCTCCGAACCTGAATACTGTGGTGGAATGACCTTACCTACATGGGATGAAACCCAAGATGATCTAAGGAAGATCCAACAAGCATTCGTCGCTCTACACAATACTGGGGAAAAGAACTGGACACCAGAGGAAAGGGAAAGAGCATATAGACTAAGAAAACGATGTGTCCAACTGGCAGAACATCGATACTCACTATTAAGGAACAACAATGGATAAACTAACTGCCCAAGATGTAATTGATCTAGTGATCAAAAGTGCTCAGAGAATGAGAGAAAGTGGGGAAAGCGATCTACGTTCTATCATCTGGTTATGTTCTGGTCTACGATCTGATATGACGGCAGGTAAGACTAGAGAAGCAATCTTGTCTGAGCTAGAGGAAGAGGAAGTGGAATTGTGCTCTGTGTGTGGAGAAGAATGGTCTGGGACTAGCTGTGGTGCCGAAGACTGTGGCTGGATCAAATGATGCTTATATAGGCAGCGTCTAGGATGTGGTGTTCGTAGTCGGCTAAATAAGGCTTATCTGTGTTAATGAAGAAAAACGATGGCATACAAAGAAAAAACTTGTCCTAAGTGCGGCGATAAGCACACCAAGCGTGGCGAATACTGTTCACGCTCATGTGGTAACAGCAGACCAATGCCTGAATATCAAAAGCAAACTATGTCTGAAGTCAAGCGTGAGTGGGCATATAACACTGATACAGGCGAAGAATCCCGTTGGCGTATCAACAACCACGAAGAACCAGAGCCAGTGGCACCCTTACGACATTCTCCATTGGGTGTCAACCAATTTATTGATCGAGACGGTGATCTTTGGACTGAAAACTAAAGTATTACTGCAATATTGCAAAAAAGACTTGACATTTACTTGACTTTGGGGTATACTCACTGTGTGAGTGGATGATAAGGATAGATGATGTATTTGTTCTGGTGTGAATTCGATTGTGGTCGTGTGTTTATTACATGGAATCTGTCTAAGAGCAAGGCTGTGCGTCTCCATAGGTTCTATGAGAAGGCTAATATGGATGGTCTAGTGAGGTTTGGATGGAGAGAAGACCAACCAGACTCTCTAGAGCAGAAAATCCTTGTCCATAAATCCAAGATGGTGTAAGATTAGTCTTTTCAAGGAGAGACTATGTTTGAGGTCACGGACGAATCGGGTAATACTTTCGTTTTCGATAGTTTTGAGGAAATTTCACAGTTTTTCAGCGAGTGTGTGTGGGCTGTGGGGGCTGAAGACGCCCAAATCACCGTGCGATTCGCTAATCCCCTCAAC
>JACCDY010845808.1_pt1 | contig 18879 bp, 17 predicted proteins | sample 7446391 | NCBI WGS metagenome assembly JACCDY01 (sample SAMN15323451, study PRJNA562643) | freshwater metagenome | isolation source: river surface water | place: USA:Blue River Watershed | collected 2017-08-18
AATCCGTGCTTGTTCTTTCTTTTACGTACTGAGGGTTGGAATGTTCTTTTCATTGCTTTATTAATTAAAATCCGATTTAGAATCGAATTGGGTTTGCAAAGGTACGGAAAAATATATTTTTGTCAAGTCTTCGCGTAAAAAAATATTATAATGTTCGAATTAAGCTTTGGGAGGGATTTTTATATCTTTGGTTTTTAATCACATCAATTGAAAGTATCCATCATAACGGTATGTTACAATGCTGCGGCTACCCTCAAGCAAACGATTGAGAGTGTTCTTGCGCAAGATTATCCCAATATTGAATATTGGGTGATTGATGGTGGGTCTAAGGATGGAACCAAGGAGCTATTGGAGTCCTTTGGTCAGCGGATTAATTTTATTTCTGAATCAGATAAGGGAATTTACGATGCATTCAATAAAGGCTTGTCTCGCGTTTCTGGCGACGTAGTGGGCGTTATTGGGGCAGATGATTTCTATCCGAGCAAAGATGTAATTGGTCATGTTGTTCAGTCGTTTGAACAAAACCAAGTGGAGGCTGTCTATGGGGATTTGCAATTCATTGATCCTGTTAGCCTAAAAGTTGTCCGACAGTGGAAGGCTGGTGCCTACAAGAAATCGAGTTGGTTATGGGGTTGGATGCCACCGCATCCTTCCTTTTTTGTTAAACGTTCTGTTTACGAACAAATAGGTTATTACCAAACGCATTATACCTGTGCTGGTGATTATGAATGGATGCTTCGTGCACTTTATAAGCAGGGAATTTCAGTTATCTATTTACCCAAACTGCTTATGACAATGCGCACTGGAGGAACGAGCACAGCTTCTTGGAGGCATCGCTGGGTCGCGAATCAAGAAGATCGCAAAGCATGGCGAGAGAATGGCTTAAAGCCTTATTTCTTCACCGTTACTTTAAAACCTTTGCGAAAGATTTTCCAACTATTATCATAAAAAAAACCTCTTCGATTGCTCGGAGAGGTTTTTCTTTTGTGTTTGAAACCGAAGGTTAAACTTTGATTTCAACATCAACACCTGATGGTAATTCTAATTTCATCAAAGCATCTACAGTTTTTGCAGAAGAAGAGAAAATGTCAATTAGACGCTTGTACGTACATAATTGGAATTGCTCACGTGCTTTCTTGTTCACGTGTGGGGAACGCAAAACTGTGAATTTCTCAACTTTAGTTGGCAATGGAATTGGACCAGATACAACTGCTCCTGTAGCTTTAACCGCTTTAACGATTTTTTCAGCTGATTTGTCAACCAATGTATGGTCGAACGACTTCAACTTGATGCGAATTTTTTGATTCATCTTGTTTGGTTCATTAGGTGAATACATGTCGAAAGAACCATTGACTCCGCCATGTATGTAATTTTGGATTGCAAAACTACGGGATAATTATCTGATACACAAGTGAACACTAGAAATTTTGCCGGCGAATGGCTTCTTGCAATGCTTTTTCTAAGATTACTTGATTAGCCAGATAAGTCGTCAGGTTTCGTTTCTTCAACGCTTGAACGGCTTCGTTTCCATAAGTAATTTCGCCTATTTGATATGCCTGCATGGCAAATATTAAATAATAAACGGGTACGCCTTCATTCCATTGTAATGCTGCCAAAGCGGCATCATAACCCGCTTTTTCTTGCTTATTTTTGTTTAATAGTGGCAAAGCTTGTTGGAGTACATCCACCTGAAAAGGGTATTGCCTTAATGCACTTTGCGCCATTTGCAACGTAGTTAGGGTTTGTATGGGTTGTGGTTTAAGTAAACTTGTTTTCCAAAAGTCCAACATGCTTTTAAGTCCAGTTCCTGCGGCCGTGGTATCTTGTTTGATCAGTAAGTCTATTTTTTGCAGCGCCGTTAAAGGGCTGCCATGGTGATATGCTTGCCAAGCTTCCATTATATTGTGTTCAGGGAATGCTGCGGCTGTCATTGGGTTTTTCACCCATTGGTTTATTGGGTATTTGGGAGATTTGTTTTTGGCGTATAGCTGGTAATTATAAATATATGCCCATTGGCGCAAATCTAGGCCCGGGTTTTGTGTGGTTTCAGGCGCTGAAATTTGTAAGGATTTCTTTGATTTTAAGGCGATAGCCACCTTATTTGCGGCAACGGCTGGATCTGAATCATCTCCGTTTTCAATTAGCGTTTTCGCGCTGTAAAGTATATTCCCTTGACTAATGGTATTATTGGGGTGAAGATTGTAGGCTTTTTGGTAATAATAGTTGGCTGAATCTAGGCTATTTAAGGATTCAAATTGTTTAGCAAGCGATGTTAAGATTTCTAATGATTGAGGAAATTGTTGTTGGGCCCTTTGTAGCGTAAATAAGGCCTCGAAAGCGTGATCGTTATTGAGGTAAATATTGGCTAGCGCGAGATAAGCGCTTTCGCTCGCATGTTTTTGTAAGCTAGTGGCCAAATAGTAGGCCGCAGTTTCATGGTCATTTGCTTGTAATGCCAAAGCAGCTAAACTTAAATTACTCTTCGCATTCAATTTGCTATGGAGCATGGCTTGCTGGTAAGCAAATTCCGCCGATTTTCGGTTTTCCGCCTGAGAGGCCATATCCCCTCGCTCATTGTAAAATGCGGCTTGAAATTGGTGAATCACACTTGCGTTTTTGGCATATACCCAGGCGGTGCCCAAAATGAAAACGCCAAGGTACATGAGTCGTAAATCGACCTGAGGAGCTTTGTGAATGATTTTATATACAGGTAAGTGTTGTTGAATAGGTGTTTTAAAATTGCTGATAATGAATAATGGGAATAAGAACAGCATCACACTTTGACAAATGAGGGACCCATGAACAAATGCGTTTATGCCTGGGTCATTTCCGCTAATTTGGAAGTAGAGGAGTGTGCTGAGACTTAGCAGATTCATGCCCCAGCGTAACCAGGGATTCATCGAATCTGCTTGAAATGAATAAGCGACCCACGAAATTTGGATGAAAATTAATCCTGGTATTGCGAAGGTGATATCCCAGCCTAAGAACTCCTTTCCATAGGTTAGTATTAAATTTGACAAGGAAAAGCCAAATAGAATGAGCCAATTTCGCCTACTTTGTTGGTATTGATTGCTATCGCCGAGTTGGAACAGCAAGCGCGGAATCGCTGCTGAGAGTAAAATGGCGGTGGCTATCAAACTCAAGATTCCAAGGCCGTTTACTTGTTCGATGATGATTAGTCCGATTTCACGGATTGAATGGTGTGTGTTGGTTCCAATTACCAGTCCCGCCCAGAGGATAAACCCACCCACAAAGTAATTTCTAGGGATTTGAGCCCATTTTTTGAGGCCGACGAGGAAAAGTGTCATGGCAGTAAGCGCAAATCCGGCATATAGGTATAAGGGCCATATAAGCGGATTGCGGGCTCCCGATAAAAAGGATTGTCGGACAAAATAAATTATGCCTTCGAGTTGCGTCTTACCATTGTCATCGATTATGGCACGGTCGGGCATGATTTCACTGATGGCGTGCAATTCGATGGGAGAATTCGAGTAAAACAACCACAATGCGGTGCTTGTTAGGCAGAGTGTGCCAATAAAAGTGGAAAAGGCATATGGGGTTTTGGGCATTAAGTCATTCGTTTTTTCAAAAGCCAATTTCTGCATAAACTTTAATTCATTCAAAGAATTGGGCTGATTTTGTTAAAAAAAAGGAGAAAAATACAATCTGCATTTTTGTTTATTGGAATTTCCGAACTAATTTTGCAGTCCGAATGGATATCTCATTTTTATAAATTTAATTTTCAAATGGCAAACGCAGTTAATAAAGGGAGAGTTGCTCAAGTAATTGGGCCCGTAGTCGATGTGAGCTTCGAAGGAGAAGGATCTCATTTACCAGCGATTTTAAACGCTCTTTCTGTTACCAAATCAAATGGTCAGGAACTTATTTTAGAAGTTCAACAACATTTAGGAGAGGATCGTGTAAGAACGATTGCGATGGAAGGAACAGAAGGTCTTCAAAGAGGTCAAGAGGTTGTTGACAAAGGTACTCCGATGACCATGCCAACTGGTGAAGGTATCAAGGGTCGTTTGTTTAACGTAGTTGGGGATGCTATTGATGGTATTTCACAACCTAAATCTGACAAAGGTTTGCCGATTCACCGTGCAGCACCGAAGTTTGATGAGTTAGCAACAACGACGGAAGTTTTATTTACAGGAATTAAAGTAATTGACTTATTAGCCCCTTACGTTAAAGGGGGTAAAATTGGTTTGTTCGGTGGTGCCGGTGTAGGTAAAACCGTATTGATCATGGAGTTGATCAACAATATCGCGAAAGCTTACGAAGGTTTATCTGTATTTGCAGGTGTTGGTGAGCGTACGCGTGAAGGAAATGACTTGTTACGTGAGATGATTGAGTCTGGCGTAATTAAATATGGTGAAGAATTTAAGCATGCGATGGAAGCTGGGGAGTGGGATCTTACGAAAGTAGATCAAACGGAATTAGCGAAATCTCAAGCTACCTTGGTGTTCGGTCAAATGAACGAGCCTCCTGGAGCACGTGCTCGTGTTGCGTTGTCAGGTTTGACAGTAGCGGAACACTTCCGTGATGGTGATGGCGAAGGTCAAGGACGTGATATCTTGTTCTTTATCGATAACATCTTCCGTTTTACACAAGCGGGTTCTGAGGTATCTGCCCTATTAGGTCGTATGCCATCAGCGGTAGGTTACCAACCAACATTGGCAACGGAGATGGGAGCGATGCAAGAGCGTATTACTTCTACAAAGCGTGGTTCGATTACTTCGGTGCAAGCGGTTTATGTACCTGCCGATGACTTAACGGATCCGGCGCCAGCAACAACGTTTGCCCACTTAGATGCGACAACGGTATTGTCTCGTAAGATTGCTGAGTTAGGTATTTATCCTGCCGTGGATCCATTGGATTCATCATCTCGTATCTTGTCTGCAGAGGTATTAGGTGATTCTCACTACGATACAGCGCAACGTGTGAAAGAGATTTTACAACGTTACAAAGAATTACAAGATATCATTGCGATTTTAGGTCTGGATGAGTTATCAGAAGAAGATAAATTGGTTGTATCGCGCGCACGCCGTGTTCAACGTTTCTTATCTCAACCATTTTTCGTGGCTGAACAATTTACAGGCTTAAAAGGCGTTCTAGTAGATATCAACGATACGATCAAAGGATTCAACGCAATCATTGATGGTGAATATGACCACTTACCAGAGGCGGCTTTCAACTTAGTTGGAACCATCGAAGATGCAGTCGTTAAAGGAGAGAAATTACTAGCAGAAGCTGCTAAATAAGAAATACTATGTTTGTAGAAATTATTACACCCGATCGTAAAGTGTTCTCTGGAGAAGCCTCTGTGGTTACTTTACCTGGCGTGGATGGTTCTTTTCAGATTTTGAATGATCACGCGGCCATCGTTAGTACCTTGGAAAAGGGAACATTGTCTGCTGATAAGGAGGTCTTTCAAATTGAAGGAGGAGTCGTAGAAGTGTTAAACAATAAGGTGTTAATTCTTGCCGAAGGCGTCAACTAATTCTATGAAAAAGCTCGTTTTTTTATTGCTAAGCGTAATTTTGTTGAGTTCTTGCTCAGAAAAGACGCAATTGACAGGTTCTTTGATGACATTGATTAAAGAAAACCAATTGCCCTTAGATAAGATTCAGTTTTACAATGATAATGCGTTGTTTTTAGAAAGAGAATTGAATGCTTCAGATGCAAATGTGAAATCGGGAAAGATTACCATAGTTAATGGTAAGTCCATTAACCGTGTAAGCCTGGAACAAGAAACGCCCGGTGTTTTGGTGAAAGAAACCAAAGATCAGCTGTTAATCTCCTTTGAGGCTGGTGCTGGCGAAGAAAAAAGTTTACACTTTGCTCCTGTGTTGGGAGAGCGTGGCGAATACTATTACCAATTGGTTGATGAGTCAGGAAGTCCAACTTTCTCTCGTTTAATGTATGATGGCAATAAATATTTGCTTTACAACAAAAAGAAAGTTCGTTTATTGATTATGAAATCATCCTTTTCTGGCTTGAAAGTTAGCAGCAAGCGGATGCGCGGAAATCGAATTAAATAATTAGTCTTTTAGAGAAATTTGAAAATAGGATGCTTGCATCCTATTTTTTTTTGTTTCAAATTTACAAAGGTATGCCTGCATACTTTAAGCCCTATGAAAGCAGAAAAAACAGTTGACTTCCAGATTAAATCCAGTTGGTATGCGATTAGTCGCATGTACAACACCTATTCCGCTCAATTTGATATGACGATGGCCATTGGTTATGTGTTGTTACATATCGATAAGGAAGGTACTTCCGCGACCAAAATTGCGCCCGCTTTAGGCTTAGAATCGAGGAGTCTGACGCGTATGTTGAAGACGCTCGAGGATAAGAAATGGATTCGTCGGGAAGCAAATTTTGCAGACAAACGCGTAGTTAAGATTTTCCTTACCGACTTAGGTAAACATAAGCGAGATCAGGCGCGCCAAGGGGTATTGATTTTCAACGAGTTAATTTATCAGCGTATAGGTGAGGATAAGCTTTCTTCGTTTTTTGAGGTCATCGGGTCGATTAACAAAATATTAGACGAGGAGTCTGATACGATATTTGAATCAGTTTCAAACAAACTAAAGCAATAGCCATGAGTAGTTCAAATGCATTTAAAGGGGGGGAGTTTTTGATTCGCCCGTTGTTGCCATCTGAAATTTTTATTCCAGAGGATTTTACAGAAGAGCAACGCATGATTAGTCAAACCTGTTTGGATTTTATTCGAACGGAAGTAAATCCCATTTTGGATGAGATTGATTTCGCGAAGGATTCCTCTGTAATGGTAGGCCTTTTGGATAAAGCTGGCGAATTAGGATTACTTGGTACGTCTGTGCCAGAGGAATATGGGGGTTTTGGGATGGATTTTAATACTTCGATGTTGGTTGCGGAAGCTTGCGGAGGCGGCCATTCGTTCGCTGTTGCCCTATCGGCGCATACGGGCATTGGTACATTACCCATCGTCTACTATGGTACGGAGGAGCAAAAGCAAGCTTATTTACCAAAACTTGCTTCGGGTGAATGGAAGGCCGCATATTGTTTGACCGAACCTGATTCGGGATCGGATGCGAATGCCGCAAAAACAAAAGCTAAATTAAATGAAGCGGGCACGCATTATGTCTTGAATGGACAAAAAATGTGGATTACGAATGGTGGCTTCGCAGATTTGTTCATCGTATTTGCCAAAATTGATGACGATAGAAACTTAACAGCTTTCCTTGTTGAGAAGTCCTTTCCCGGGATCTCGATGAATGAAGAAGAGCATAAAATGGGAATCAAGGGAAGTTCTACCCGTCAAATTTTCTTTACAGACTGTGAAGTTCCTGTTCAGAATTTATTATTTAAACGCGAAGGGGGGTTTAAGATTGCTGTTAATATTCTAAATATTGGTCGGATAAAATTGGCTGCAGCAGTAATAGGTGGCGCGAAAGGGATTATTAATTTAGCGACCAATTATTCGAAAGAACGTAAACAGTTTGGTAAGTCAATCCATGATTTTGGTGCAATTCAGGCAAAGCTTGCAAATATGATTGTTCGGACTTTTGCATCGGAGTCAGCATGTTACCGCGCCGGTCAAAATATCGATGAATCTATTGCGAGTTTGAAGGCATCAGGTATGACTGACGCGGAGTCCAAGTTGAAGGGAGTAGAACAATTTGCAATAGAATGTGCCATTTTAAAAGTGCATGGTTCTGAGGTATTGGATTTTGTGGTTGATGAAGGGGTACAGATTTATGGTGGGATGGGATTTTCTGCGGAGGCTCCGATGGAACGGTCATATCGCGATTCACGCATTAATCGAATCTTTGAAGGGACAAATGAAATCAATCGTCTCTTGGCTGTGGGCACTGTGTTAAAACGTGCCATGAAAGGAGAAATTGATTTAATGCCAGCAGCGATGGCTGTGGGAAAGGAAATTCTGGGAGTGCCGGATTTTTCAACCGATGTGCCTGAAGGAGTGTTTGGAAAAGAATACAAAGTGATTGCCAATGCGAAGAAGGCAATTTTAATGACGGCGGGTGCGGCTATTCAGAAGTATACGACAGAAATTGAGCACCAACAAGAAATTCTGATGGGGATTTCGGATATGATGATTGAGGTGTATGTTGCAGAATCTGCCTTATGCCGTGTGGATAAATTGATTCAGCGGGATGGAGAAGAAAAGCATCAAATTTCGCGGGAATGCGCTTTGGTTTATTTACATGATGCCATGGACAAGATAGCAAATGCAGGGAAGGAGGTCATTATGGGTTTTGCAAAAGGGGATGAATTGAATGTTTTGTTATTGGGCTTAAAGCGATTTACAAAAATTGATCCAAAGAATTTAATTGAGGCGCGCCGTCAAATAGCGCAAGCCATTATTTTAAAAAATGGGTATATTTTTTAAATTTTTCTTTATTCAGGACAAAATATCTATTTTTGATTTTTACTTTTGTCAAAATACATATTAACCATATTCCTTTAATTATACGTTTATGAAAAAATTAATTTGGGTACTGGCGATGTTGCCATTTTTGTTCACCTCTTGTGCAAGCAAAAAAAAGATGACAGAATTGCAATCGCGTTTAACGGAATTGCAAGCAAGTAGTGATCAAGCTGTTGCGCGTGCGAAATCTGATTTAGCTGATTGTCAATCCTTGACAGCCAGTTTACAAGGTGAAGTTAAGAAGCGTGATGCAGATTTGGAGGCTAAAAATGGTCAATTAAAATCTTTGCAAGAGCAGTTGGATTACATGAAGAAAACGAATACGAACTTGTTAGATCGTTTGTCTGACTTATCCGTTATTAATAAATCAGGTGCTGAAAGTATTCGTAAATCATTGGATGCTTTGAATGAGCAAGGAAAATACATCAAAGATTTGAACTCATCGATCCAAAAGAAAGATTCTGTTAATTTATCATTGGTGATGAATTTGAAGCGTTCATTAGCAGATGTAAATGATGAAGATGTTTCTATCGAGGTGAAAAAAGGGGTTGTTTATATTTCAATCTCTGATAAGTTAATGTTTGCTTCAGGTTCAGCTCGTGTTAGCTCTAAAGCAGAGGCAGTATTAGCAAAAGTTGCGAAAGTGGTTAATGATCACAAAGGTTTAGATATCTTAGTTGAGGGTCATACTGATGCTGTGCCAATTTCAACGCCTGAATTCAAAGATAACTGGGATTTAAGTGCAATGCGTGCTACATCCGTAGTTCGTTTGTTACAAACAAAATTTGGAGTAGATCCTGAGCGTATGACGGCAGGTGGTCGTGGGGAATTTGAACCACAATCAGGTAATAATAGCCGTGCAGGTCGTAAGCAAAACCGTCGTACGGAAATTATCGTAACACCGAAATTGGATCAATTCTTTGATTTGTTAGCTGCTCCGGCTGCTAAATAATCAGCAATTTATTTCAAGAAAAAGGGCTTCCAATTTTGGAAGCCCTTTTTTTTATAAGGATTTTTTTATCTCTTCTCTTTTTCGTCGTGAAACAGGTAAAATTACTCCATTGGATAATTGAAGCGTATTTTCAGGACTTAGAGTTTGGCTTATCAAATGCGCTTGATTGATTAAGTATGACTTATGGATACGTAAAAACGGACTTAGCCTCAATTGTGACTCAAATTTCTTGAGCGTTTTGGCCATGGTGATTGGGCCAGCATTTTTAGTGTAGATAATGCTGTAGTTGCTTTTCCCTTCAATGTAAAAGACATCAGCAATTAAGCAGGTTTGGAAATCGGGGAGTTTTAGGGTTGTTTTCATGAACAAAGATTAATCAAATCCTTGCAAACCTATGAAATTGAAATTCTCGTGTAAAGAAAGATTTATTAAGTGGTCGTTTATTTTAGGATTTATAGCTAGTGAAAAGTAGGATGGGTGTATTTTGTGGAAGACTTTAAAAACAAAAAGACAAGCCTTTCGACTTGTCTTTTTTCTAGTAGCGGGGGCCAGACTCGAACTGACGACCTTTGGGTTATGAGCCCAACGAGCTACCAACTGCTCCACCCCGCGATATATTGGAGTGCAAATATGCAGGGTTATTTCGGGAAAAACAAGTATCTTTGTTAAATTATTCACAATATCCCATTCGGGGAATATATTTTTGACATGGCCCAGCAGCATAAAGCAGGTTTTATCAGTATCATCGGCAAACCCAATGTGGGCAAAAGTACGTTGATGAATGCTTTGGTTGGGGAGCGCTTGTCTATAGTAAGTTCTAAAGCACAAACAACTCGTCATCGTATTCTAGGCATGTTGAATGGTGAATACCAAGGAGATGAGTACCAAATCATCTATTCAGATACGCCGGGTGTTTTGATGCCAAAATATGAATTGCATAAGTCGATGATGGCTTTTGTGAAAAATTCACTGGAAGATGCTGACGTGGTTTTATATGTGACGGATGTGTATGATACCTATGAAGATTTGGAGTTCCTAACAAATTGGAAGGATCATACAGCGACCCCCATTGTTGTATTGTTGAATAAAATAGATTTGGTATCCGAAGAAAAGCTCCAAGCCTGCATGGAATATTGGCAAGGGATTTTTCCTGGTAAGCCGATTTTGCCTATTTCGGCACAAGAGCATGTGCATTTAGATCAAATCTTTAAGCATATTGTTGAGAATTTGCCCGTTCATCCTCCGTTTTTCGACAAAGATGAACTCACGGATAAGTCGGAGCGTTTCTTTGCTGCCGAGATTATTCGCGAAAAGATATTTTTGAATTATAAAAAGGAGATTCCTTATTCTTGTGAAGTGGTTGTGACTTCGTTTAAAGACGAGCCAACTATCTTACGCATTGCGTCTGAAATTTATGTAGAACGTGTTTCTCAACGAGCTATATTAATTGGGCATAAAGGAGAGAGTATTAAGAAAGTGGGTATTCAGGCGCGAGCTGATTTGGAAGCTTTCTTTGGTAAAAAGGTTTTTTTAGAGCAGTTTGTGAAGGTAGAGCCAGATTGGCGTGCAAAAGCAGATAAATTGCGTTCATTCGGGTATTCGCCCGATTAATTTATAGGACAGATGTCAAATATTGTAGCCATTGTAGGCCGTCCCAATGTGGGCAAATCAACGTTGTTCAACCGTTTAATTGAACAGAAAAAAGCCATTATGGATAATATGTCAGGCGTTACGCGTGACAGACATTATGGATATGGCCAGTGGACAGGTAAATTCTTTTCTGTGATTGACACTGGAGGATATGTTCATGGATCCGAGGATATTTTTGAAGGTGCGATTCGTGAGCAAGTAGAATTGGCGATTGAAGAATCCGCAGTACTTTTATTCGTTGTCGATTGTACAACGGGCTTAACAGATTTGGATAAGGATTTTGCCAATATATTACGCCGTTCTAAAAAGCCGGTAATTTTGGTAGCTAATAAGGCAGATACCAATGAAAAGGCAATGGCAGCTGCCGAGTTTTATGAATTGGGCTTAGGAGAACCATTTCCAATCGCCGCAGAAAGTGGTAGTGGAACCGGAGATATGTTGGACGAAATGATTTCTCATTTCAAAGATGAAGGGATTGAAAATCCAGAAGCAGGTGTTCCTCGTGTGGCTATTTTAGGTCGGCCAAACGTAGGAAAATCATCTTTCCTAAATGCTTTATTAGGTCGTGATCGTTCTATCGTGACGGATATGGCTGGTACGACCCGTGATGCGATTCAAAATCGTTATACACTGTATGGGAAAGATTTTATCATTACGGACACGGCAGGTATTCGTCGGAAGGCGCGTATCGATGATAACATTGAGTATTATTCCGTTTTACGTTCGATTAAAGCTTTGGAGGAATGTGACATCGCAATCATTCTAATTGACGCAACGACCATTGATCCATTGACTGGTTTAGAAGCCCAAGATATGAACATTGTCAGCATGGCTGATAAAGCGAAAAAGGGAATTGTATTGATGGTGAATAAGTGGGATTTGGTGGCAAAAGATACGAATACCGCGAACCAGTTGGAAAAAGCCATCAAAGAGCGCATGGCGCCTTTGAATTATATGCCCGTAATCTTTACTTCCGTGATGGAGAAGAAGCGTATTTTCCAGGTGTTAGAGATGATGCTAGAGGTTTATGAGAACCGTTCTCAAAAGATTTCTACTTCGAAGTTGAACGATGTGATGTTAGAGGTGATTCAAAACTATCCGCCACCAGCATGGAAAGGTAAATACATTAAGATTAAATATTGTACGCAGGTTTCTACGCCGTATCCAACGTTTATATTCTTCTGTAATCTTCCTCAGTACATAAAAGAGAGTTATGAGCGCTATTTGGAGAATCAAATGCGTAAGAATTTCAAATTAGACGGGACGCCTATTTCGCTATTCTTTAGAAAGAAATAAATCATTGATGGATGAAAGGCTAATGTAACCTAATTGGCCTTTCGCTCCAATTCCCCAGATTGTATCGCCTACTTGAACGATGTTGTGAAAACTGGTATTGCCTAAGTTTCTCCAGATTCTCTTTTTTTCATGGTAAGCTACGCTTTGACTGGGGCCTGTTATAATCCAATAGGGTTTTGCCCAAATCACTTTTTCCATGTAAAACGTGGGTGTATTTGTTAATGCTTTCCAATGCGCACCACCATCTACTGTGGTAATTATGGGTATGCTAAGTTCATTTAGTTTTCGGTAATCCCCTCCAACGGCCCAAAATTCTTTTTTGTTTTTTGCCCCGATCGAAAAATAGCCTTTTGCCTCACCTGAAGCAATACCGGGCTTATTGATTTTCCACGTATTCTTGCCTAGATCGTAGTGGTAAATGTTAATTGAATCTACCCCGCCACCTACAAAGAAAAGTTGGTCATTTACATGCAACATACTGGAGCCGCTCGCTGCAAAAAATGCCTCTTTAGCTTGAAGTAAAGGAGTTCTGCTATAATCAGTTCGTGTGAACCTTTTATTCCCGTATGTGAAAAGTGTCAATTGTTGGTTTACTGGGTCAGACAGTAGCCAAGCCCTTTGAGTCTTAGCATCCCAATGTAGGCAATCAAAGAAATAGCCAGATTCATTTACTTGGAAAATGATTTTCCAATGTTTCCCGCCATCAACCGTTTGATATATACGGGCTTTCCCTTCTTCTGATGGCCCCGCACTCATTAACATGATTTCTTGATCATTTATAATGGCGAGGTCTCTGAAATCAAGTTTCTCTGCTTGCGGAACTTGTAGGAATTCCCATGTTTTCCCTGCATCTGACGAATGTCCTATAGTTCCTTGGGTTCCGCTTGCCCATATTTGATCGTCCTTCGATTTGAATGCTCTAAATGATGCTTTAGTTGGGATATTAACATTTGTCCATTGAGCGTTGCAATAGAAGTTAATGAATATCGATAGAATCAGAAATTTATGCATCATAAAAAAAGCCGATCTTTTCGGATCGGCTTAGTTTGAAGGTACTTGAAACTATTTATTTACAATTACTTTGCCCACGAACGACTTCCCGCCATCAGCTTTGATTTGTAAAATATAAATTCCGTTTGCTAACCCGCTAACTTCTAAGATAGCAGTGCCGTCTGTGTTTGCAATTTTGCCTGCATAGACGGGGCGACCAACCATATCGAATAAGGTGATTTCGCCATTTGTCCAATCTTCTAAGATTTGAATTTGAACTTTAGCCGTTAAATCAGAGCTTGATGTAGCAGTGATTGGGTTAGGATATACTGCAACTCCTGAATAGTCTGGGTCAACGGTATATGTGTACTTAACTGCGTCAGTGATACATGTTAATGGGGTTCCATCAATTGTGTACAGATATTTACGAGCTACAGTGTAATCACCTGCTGTTTTTACTTTTGAAATGTAGGTTTTTGGAGTCAATAAGGCTGAACCAAATTTCCATACGTATTCTCCCGCGCCTGTAGCATTAACAGTTGCAGCTGAAGGGAAGTTCGTCGCTTTTAATGTATAAACGCCTTCTTTCACAATTTTTGTATCAGACGCCAATGAAGGGTTAGGTTGTGCGACAACTTTAATTCCGTTAGAGTTCAATGAAATACAACCATTGATATCACGCGCAGTCGCTGTGTAGGTTCCACTGGTTTTGATATCCGCTAATACTTTTCCTTCAAATTTCGTACTCCAGATAACATCATTTGTTGATGTTGCCACTAAGCTCACTGAGTTGATTGTTCCGGATTCTGATTTTACACAGAAAAATGGAGATGCCCCGTTTAAGGTTGCAATGCTCGGAGCTGCTGGCAAAGGTAATACGGTGATTTCCACTGGGCTAGAAGCCAATGAATAACAGCCATCCGTGTTGATTAAACGAACGGTATAACTACCATCTTTACTGATGTTGGCCGTTTTCCCAGTTGCCATATTACTCCACTCATATTTTGTTAATTCACCATTGGGTAAGTCAGATGATTCTAACACGGCTTCAATTGGAGTTCCGAAGCACCAGCCTAATTTTGTTTTAGCTGTGATGCTTGGTGTAGCAGGGCGGTCATAGTTTGTAACAGCAACAGCATCTGAAATAGAAGAATTACACCCGTAGTTTGTCGTATATGCTACTTGTACCGAAATGTTTGTATTTGCTTTAATGCTTGATAAAGTACCTAAACTACTTTGTGCAACGCCATTTACATACCAAGTGAATTTGGCTGGTGCAGTCGGTTTTGACGGCATCAAGTATCCTTCTTGTTTAACTAAGCTAGTAGAATCAACATTTAATGTTGTAACTCCATCCAAACAATACTTGTTATTACCTAAGATGACAGGTTTGTCTAGGGCTATTTTATTGATGTTAAATATGTTTGAGTCGGAGAATCCACATGCACCCGCACCGCCTTTCGATGCAACACGAACGAAATAATTACCAGATCCACCTGTGTTAAATACACCTGTATTATTTGAACCTACTAAAGTATTGTTCAAGAACCATTGGTATGTCATTTTTCCTGCATAAGCTTCCGACATATTCGGCTTTAAATCAATAGATGTACCGTCGCAAATTTCTGTCCAATCTGGACCCAGAGCTGTGTTCGATGTTAAACGAATGTTTTGTGGTGGATAAAACTCTTTTCCAACAAATGAACTTCCGCCTTGCGTTACAGGAAAAACAGTAACAACTTGATTGTTGCTATCTTGATATAGTGCATTAAACTTACATTTTGCGCGATATACACCCTCGTCATAATTTCCGCTAAGTGTAAGAATACCGTCAAATTCAGCCCAAACAACTTCTGTTGAGCCATCTGGTTTTGTCCATTCAACCTCATCGTAACATCCGTCCGCTTTCAATCGAACAACTCCACCTGTAGGGTTGTCAATATAAGCACATTGGCGGCTTACAACGGAGATAGTAGGTACACGTTCGTTTACAGGTTGTGGTAGTACATAAATTTCAACCGTAGCTTTAGGGTCTGATGGAGCGGTAGCGCCGACACATTGAACTGTGTATTGGTATGGCGAATTCGGATCTTGAATCCAGAAGCTGTTATTCGCGTTATTGCCTAGCGCAACGGTTGAAACAGTCGTTGTTGAAGGCGCGCCATACGACACATCCCAGCTTGATGCTAGGTTATCCGTAACTCCTTGATTGTTTGAAGCCGACCAGTCATAGCCTGTCGCACATCCTGATACCTCGAAGAACACGGAATAGGTGTTCACTCCATTCATCTTAACGCTAGAAGCGCCATTAATGAGCGGTGTTGTCTGTGAAAATGCCAATGCACTAACTAGTGTTAGCGCAATTGAGAGAGAAATTTTGAATAATTTATTCATTATGATAAGGAATAATTGAGTAGATGTTCTGGTTAAAATCTGTTGGTATTTTTTTCAAACCCCAAGTTAAAAATTATTTTTTAATTTAAATAGAAAAATTATTATTTGGTAGCTATTAGGCATTTTTTAACTAACGCGATATCTCAAATTTTAGTGTGCATCGTAGCTAAAATATGTTTATTTTTGTTCTTACAATTTACAATCAAGCAAACTCAAAGTATTCATGGAAGAATCCAAATCCAAATCGTTGAACTTTTTAGAAGAAATTGTGCAAGCAGACCTTGCCTCGGGTAAATATCCACAAGGGATTTTTACACGTTTCCCGCCTGAACCTAATGGCTATTTACACATTGGACACGCGAAAAGTATCTGTTTGAATTTTGGATTAGCCCAGAAGTTCGGAGGTAAAACGAATTTGCGTTTTGATGATACAAATCCTATGACGGAAGAAACAGAATATGTGGATTCCATCAAATCGGATGTCGCTTGGTTAGGTTTTGAATGGGAAAATGAGCTTTATGCCTCCAATTATTTCGAGCAAATCTATCAATTTGCCGTTTCGTTAATTTCAAAAGGCCTTGCCTATGTGGACGATTCTTCCGCAGAGGAAATCGCAGCTCAAAAAGGTACACCGACAACTCCGGGTACAAATAGCCCATTTCGTGATCGTTCCATCCAAGAAAATTTAGCCTTGTTTGCTGCTATGCGCAATGGAGAGTTTGCTGACGGAGCCAAAGTATTGCGTGCAAAAATTGACATGGCGCATCCCAATATGCACATGCGCGATCCATTGATGTATCGAATTCGCCACGTGCCGCATCACCGGACTGGTAGCCAATGGTGTATTTACCCGATGTATGATTTTGCGCACGGGCAAAGTGATTCAATGGAAGGTATTACGCATTCCATTTGTACATTGGAGTTTGATGTTCACAGACCTCTATATGATTGGTTTATCAATAAATTGGAAATCTTTCCTTCTCATCAATATGAATTTGCGCGCCTAAACTTATCTCACACGGTGATGAGCAAGCGTAAATTATTGCAAATGGTGAATGAGAAAGTCGTTTCAGGCTGGGACGATCCGCGAATGCCTACTATTTCTGCTCTACGTAGAAGAGGGTACACGGCTGCTTCCATTCGTAATTTTTGTGAGCGAATTGGTGTTGCAAAACGCGATAACTTAATTGATATTAGCTTATTGGAGTTCTGCATCCGAGAAGATTTAAATAAAATTGCGGACCGTGTCATGGCTGTGATGGATCCCGTGAAATTAATTATTACAAATTATCCTGAAGGGCAGACCGAAGATTTAATGGTCGAAAATAATCCTGAAGATCCAGAAACGGGCAAGCGCGTTGTTCCTTTCTCTCGCGAATTATACATTGAGCGTGAAGATTTCATGGTGGAGCCTCCGAAGAAGTTTTTCCGTTTAGGACCTGGTTTGCAAGTTCGTTTAAAAGGCGCTTACATCATTACCTGTGACCATTTTGAGTTGAACGCTGATGGATCTGTGAAAGAAATTTATGCCTCATATGTTCCTGAAAGTAAATCAGGACAAGATACCTCTGGCATACATGTAAAAGGAACAATTCATTGGGTGTCTATTCCACACGCAGTACAAGCTGAGGTTCGTCTTTTTGATCGTTTACTAATTGTAGAAGATGCCTCAGAGTTAGGTGACGATTTTGTGAAATTTGTGAATCCTGAGTCTTTGCAAATTATTGAAAATGCATTTGTTGAGCCTAGTTTAGTTCAAGCTAAGATCGGCGAAGCGGTTCAGTTTATTCGTAAAGGATATTATTGCCTAGACCGTGATTCCAAGCCAGATCATTTGGTGTTTAACCGCACGGTAACTTTGAAGGATACTTGGGCAAAAGAACTGAAGAAATAATTATTTTTTGGCGAAAAGGGAATCGACAAAAGTCGTTTTGTTAAATACTTGCAAGTCGGAGACTTTTTCGCCAACTCCAATATACTTCACTGGGATTTTGAATTGATCCGAAATTCCGATCACAACTCCGCCTTTCGCAGTACCATCCAATTTGGTAATGGCTAATGCCGTCACTTCGGTGGCTTTAGTGAATTCTTGCGCTTGAATGAAAGCGTTTTGGCCTGTGGACCCATCTAGTACTAACAATACTTCGTGCGGTGCTTCTGGAATAAATTTTTGAACCACACGCTTCATTTTTGATAACTCGGTCATCAAATTTACCTTCGTATGTAAGCGACCTGCCGTATCGATGATGACGATATCTGCCTCCATATCAACCGCTTTTTTTACGGTATCGAAAGCAACTGAGGCTGGATCCGTATTCATACCATGATCAATCACAGGGATTCCTACACGCTCACCCCAAAGTTTCAATTGGTCCACTGCCGCCGCACGAAATGTGTCTGCTGCACCTAGAACAACCTTCAGTCCATTTTGATGAAATTGAGAGGCTAATTTACCAATTGTAGTTGTTTTACCGACACCATTAACACCCACCACCATGATGACATAGGGTTTTTGTTTTGGCTCGGCAAACGCATTTTCAATGTCGTAGGATTTGTTTTCGTCAAGCAATGCCGCGACTTCCTCACGTAAAACCTGATCCAATTCTTCTGTGGATACAAACTTGTCGCGTTCCACACGGCGCTCGATGCGCTCAATGATCTTGAGCGTTGTTGCTACCCCAACATCCGAGGTTAACAGGATTTCTTCTAACTCATCTAAGACATCGTCATCCACTTTGGATTTTCCCAAAACCGCACGACCCATCTTGGAAATAAAACCTTCTTTGGTTTTTTCCAAGCCTTTTTCCAAGGCCTCTTCCAGGTCAGCTTGCTCCTCCGGAGCAGGTTTCTTTTTAAGAAAATCAAATAATCCCATTCGTTTGCGTTTCTTTTGCGTGTTGAAGGTAAACAAAAAAAAGTCCCCGAAAAAGGGACTTCAATATGCTAGCGATAAATTGCCGACGAAAAAACTAGTTTTTCAATGCAGCGTTAACCTCATCTTGAAGAATAATTTCTTCTTTGAAGGTATATGCTCCGGTCGTTGGGTTTTTAACCGCCTTAATGATTTTAGCGTATTTTACGCCGCCTTCTTTCTTTAGTGTTGCAACTACTTTCTTAGCCATGATTCGTGGGTATTAAAACCTTATTTAATTTCTTTGTGTAG
>JACCDY011220247.1_pt1 | contig 18879 bp, 27 predicted proteins | sample 7446391 | NCBI WGS metagenome assembly JACCDY01 (sample SAMN15323451, study PRJNA562643) | freshwater metagenome | isolation source: river surface water | place: USA:Blue River Watershed | collected 2017-08-18
TACAAAAAATATATGGTTTATCAAACCATACGGAAGAAACGACTCCATTACAAAGATTGATGGAATGTAAAATTACATCAGATGGTAAATACATTATATACGAGGGTAAAGCATACTTAACAAGAAACGGTATGCAAGTACCATTAAACGAAGAATGGTCAATGAGTGATATTTTACACACAGGAGCCGATTTATTATCTGCTGGTATGGATTTTGTCATACCTGGTAGTGGTGCGGTAGTTGATATGTTGAATGCTATCAGTTATGTGATTGAGGCACAATTTAAACCTGAAGAAGAAAGAGATTCCTTGTACATTATGGCGGCAATAACATATGCTTTTGTTATCCTACCTGGTCCGTTACAAACAATTGCGGTACCATTAAAAAGAGCTGTCAAAACTGGTGTCGGGATGACATCAACAGTTGTGGTTCAAGGTTTAAAAATTATTGGTAATAGTTTGGATTTTCTATTAGCTAGAATACCATCAAAATTATCGGAAGCTTTGAAATCACCTTTGGCAAAAAATATTATGGGTAAATGGAGCACTAAAATAAGTGAATTCTTTTCTCGATTTGCATCAAGAATTAAAACTATTATATCTAAAATTACAGGTAAAACAGGCAAGGAAGGGGTAGAAAAAGGAATAAAGGAAATTAGTAGTGATTCCTTTTTTAAATCAAACTTATATGATTTACCACCTCAAATTACTAAATTAGGTGTGGGACCTAAATCACCTATGATTTATCGTTATTACATGGATAATGCAATGAAATTACTTTCACCGAAAATTAAAGGGTTACCTAAAAAATTTGACCCGTCAAAAATAAAGATTTTTAATAAATCTAATATTGCTGGAAGAGAAGTGGTTGAGGTATCTATGGAAAATGGTCAAAAAGTAATATGGTATAAATCCACAGGAACAGGTTCTCCAGGTGTCAAAAATGCAGGGGAGTGGTACGTTATTCCAGGATTTGGAAGTAATGGTTTTTTTATAAAAAATACGGATACTGTTAATTTATGTAAGGGAAATAATTCATATTTGACTGAAATGTCTAAATTTTTGGAAAAAGAGGGAATTGAGGGGTTATCCAAATCAATAGTGAAAACATCAACAATGCAAACTTTATCAAAAGGTTTGAAAACTTCATTAACTACTTTTTTTAGTAAAATGCCAAAAATATCTAAAGGTTCAATAATATTAAAAAAATTGGGGTTTGTTGAAGGAAAAACATATAAATTTGTTACAAGTAAAGGTGTTGTTCGTCAAGCAAAAATAGAAAAAATTGTTGGTGATGATAGTGTAAAAGTCCTTTATACTGGTGGCGGTCTAAAAAATTCGGGTCAAACTTTACCAATGGAACAATTTTTTAATCATGCGATAGGAGCTCCATGGGGAAGAAGGGGTTATACTGTTACTGTGCCTTTTTTTATTAAAAGATTTACAGATTTTTTGGGTGATAATGGAATGTTAGATTATAACAAAATAGCACAATTTCCCGATTTAGACCCAAATGCAACTTCAAAAGAGAGTATGGATTTCTTGAGTCAAGAAGTATCATCTTATGAAGGTGGAACGGGGTCATATACTGTTAATACTACAGTGCAATCATTTCAAAGAGGGTTGATGTTATTAGGTGCTACTATGAGAGGTAATGACGATGGTAAATTTGGTCCTGAAACAAAATCGGCATTAGAAAAATTCCAAAAGGAAAATGGATTGGATAGTTCATTAGGAAAAATGGATAGATTCACAGCAAAAAAATTGTCTGAGGTTTTAAGGAATAAAAAACCTAAAGGTAATTTCAATTATGAAGAAATTGCCAATCAATTAGACGCACTAACAAAAAAATAACATATGGAAAATACAAGTTGGAAAGAAAGAAATGGTAAACTTGTAAAAATATACCGCTTTGAAGATTATGATGAAGTGATTGAGTTTGTAAATAATGTTGCAAAAATCGCAAAAAAACAAAACCACCACCCTAATATGTTAGTTAAATATGATTCCGTAATTTTGTCTATATTTGACCATGAAGAAAATGATATTACAGAAAAATGTTACAAATTTACAAATGCGGTGGATAAAATGATTTCATCACAAAAAGAAATTCATGAAAAAATAAATAAATAAATTAATTTAAAATAAAAAAAGGGGTCATTGACCCCTTTTTTTATGACCTTGTGTTTTTTTGTTTTAATCTATTACAATAGCCATCAGACTATTTTCTGTTAAACTACCCCTTTTAATGATAATTTTGGATTTGTCTTTATGTCTTTCCAAAAATTTATCTAAGGTATCATTATATGATTGCATAAATAATGGTTTAGGTTCACCATTAAAATAATGAGTATATTTACTATCATCGGTAAATATTATTTTGGATTCTACTTTTTCTTCATATCTTGTTCCACAATTTGGACAAAATTTATAATTATCCTTTTTTCTTTTTGTTCCACAACTTGAACAATAGTATGTTTGAACCTCATCAATAGTTTTTACCTTTTCTGACATCGGTAATATCTTCCACCAATTTGTTGCAATTTTTGTGGTACTGAATTGAGTAGAATCATACACGAATTTTTGTGATGAATTACCTCCCTTTTCAACTCTACCAGTTTCTTTTTTTAGTTTTGGTGCAAATCCTCGTGGGTTCAATGATGCGCTTTTTACCTCTGGAGAACTAAAAGATAATGTACTATTATAGTTAACTATACTTGTACCATTAGAATTCGTATTAAACGTTGGAGTAACCGTATCTGTACCATTATAATTTCCAGTATAATTTAATGTAGTAAATGATGTTGGATTATACAAATACGTTGGATTAGTAATCAACTCATCATAAAATGATATGGTAACATCCCCATTTTGTTTAATTGCCGATTCAACACTTGGATTATTGTCATCCACAAAATAGGTGTCGAATTTGAATTTTTTGGGTTCATTTAGATATCTTTCCAAAAACACCCTTTCCCCTGGACGAAGAATGATACCACTACCGATACTTACTCCGTTTATTTCGATTTTAGCCAAAACTTTAGTGTTTTTGGGATTGAATAACTCGACTTCGAATTCATCTCCGTTTTCAAGATAAACGGTGTCTACATACTGTTTTACCCTCTGTTTGTTCTTTGTAATGAAGGATTGTGGCACAGCATAGCCATTGTTCATTGAAATTCTTCTTTTCATTTCCTTATTTTTTATTCTCTAATTATTTGATTTTCAATTCGTTGGGTATTAAACCAACTCAAATGTCTTTTTCATAAACACTTGAAAATCAAGCACAAGGTCTTTTATAAATATATAATAAGAAAATATTTGGTAAATGTGAATGATTGTTTTATATTTGTCAAAAGAAATTTTATGAAACACTTTTTAATTGTTCTTTTTTGTTTTGTTTGTCTCATTTCATGTACAACGTACAGGAAACTTGAAAAGAATACATACTATATGTGGGAAGATAAGATAGTGACAAAAAAGGAATATGACTCTTTGTTGTATAAACACACATATGAGTTCGTTAGAGACTATAAAGAAAATTAAAAATTTTAACTACAGAAATTTTTATTTAACAAAATAGTTTCTTTTGTTGACCCTCTTTCCAAATCTATATTTGGTTCACCATCGAAATATACTTGTTTAGTTTTAGGGTTTATAATTGTGACCCATGGGGTATCTCCATGAGAACCTTCTTTATAAAATATTTTATATTTCCCATTATTAGATACTAATGGTACAATAGACAAAACAACATTTTCTGTTTTTGTTTTAGACATGATACTTTGAGCCAATTGATTATTAATGACAAATGTCTGAGAACGACTTCCAGCCCTTTGTTTGTCTGATTTCCTATTATATTTTTCAAATGATGTGTTAATTTTTGCAATATCGTTCATAAATCTATCCACATCATCTTCATATCCTGAATTTTTAGCCATTTTTGTTAACTCACTATCGTAAGTTTGTTTTGGGGGTTCACCAACCATTTGTTGTCTATCATAATCATTTACGTAACCTTGTTTTAATAGTTTTTCAAATCTTTCAACTTTTTTACGATAGGTTTCATTTCTTTTTTCTTCTTGTTTTTTCCTATCATCGATTGTGAAATCCAAAAGACCATTATTCAAATTAACTTCACCAATCGTCACTCCGTTCATCCTAAATTCGAATATCGCCTCATCACAATGATGTTCTTTGGTATTCTTACCTTTATAATAACCGATAGTTACTTCTAAACCAACAAGACATTCATATGTTTTTTCCGCAGTAATTATTGCTCTGACAAACTGTTCGGAATTATATTGTTGTACTTTTTGTGGGTTTTCTAAGTCTGCTGGACCACTGTATTTGGTGGTTCCGATTATTGACTTCGGTGTAGGTATAATAGGTATTTCATTTTCATTTATTTTTTTCCCAACCAAAGATTTGAAGTAGTTTTCTAAAAAGGTTTTTAACGATTCTCCTCTTTTCTGTGACAAATAACCCTTTTTTACTGATACTGCGGGGTCTACTTCTGTGTCTTTATTGTTTACTTGACTTTCGCCTGATTCTATCTGTATAGTGATTTTAGACCCTTTGTTTTTATTCATGAACCCAACAATCTTGACTAATTCTTTAGTAATTTGTTCTTGTTGTTGTTGAGTCAACTTCCATTTACCCATAGGCCATAAAGAACCGAAATTTATTGTGATACTCTGAGTTTTACTAAGATTTTGTTCCGAAATAATATTATCTACTAATATTTTAAATTGATTCTCACTAAGAATTACTTTTCTCATAATTAATATAAATACTAAATTATAAATATTAAATAATAATGTATTTATATATAAATCTAAATAATGTTTAGTTCGAATAATGAATATGTGATGATTATTGGTGTTTTAATTTCATTAATATTCATAATTGGTTCTATATATTTTATCAATAAATTATTTGCGAACAACACACAAGAAATCTTAGTACGGTTTATTTTATTGGTTTTTACCGCTTTGGTATCATTATTTATTGTTGATAAAGTAATTGCATTTAAAATAAAATTATTAACTGATGAAAATAATAATCAGTTATTTGATTTAATTAAAACATTAGTACTCATGATATTTTCATATTATTTTGGTACTAAAAAAACGATAGATAATAAAGTAGAATAAAATATATAAATTATGTTACTTAAAATTGGTTCTAAAGGTGATGAGGTTAAAAAAATACAATTGAAATTAGGTCTAATTCCTGATGGTATATTTGGGAAAAATACTGCGGATAAAGTAAAAGAGTGGCAAAGAAACAATGGTTTATCTGTCGATGGCATTATTGGTGAAAAAACATGGAGACAAATGTTTGAGTTACCGAAACCTCAATCATCTAAACCAACAATTACAGAGAACACTGGACCATTAAAAATTGAAAATCTAAGAGGACATATACCCGATACTGTTATACAACAATTACCCGACACTATTAAAAAATTTGAAATCAATACACCACTCAGACTCGCACATTTTTTATCACAATGTGGACATGAATCGGGAGGGTTTAAAATTGTGCAAGAAAATTTAAACTATTCTAAAGACGGTTTAAAAAGGGTTTTCCCAAAATATTTTCCTAATAATTTATCAGAATCATATGCAAAACAACCTGAAAAAATTGCATCAAGAGTTTATGGTAATAGAATGGGTAATGGAACTGAAGAAACAAGAGAAGGGTACAAATATAGAGGTAGAGGTTATATTCAATTAACAGGTAAAAACAATTATACCGCATTTGGAAATGCAATAAACGAAAATGTTGTTGATAATCCAGATTTAGTCGCGACAAAATATCCATTACTATCCGCAGCATGGTTTTTTCATAAAAATTGTTTGAAAAAATGTGATGCTGGTAGTTCAGATATTGTAATATCGAATATTACAAGATGTGTAAATGGCGGCCAAATAGGTTTGAATGATAGAATAAAACATTTCAGAGAATACTATGAATTATTAAAGTAATCATTCATCAATATTTCTCTTCCTCTTTGGTAATTTTAATTCTTCGTTTTCTTGTTCAAGATATTCTACTTTGACTCGTAATTCTGCGACTTGTGCGGTTAGATTTAAAATTGTCGCTCTCATTTCATCTTTTTCTATTGATGCCTTTTCCAATAAGGTTTCTAATTTTGCAATTCTTTCTGCACAATTGTCTTTTATGTAGTTGTCTGATTTTTCTTTTCTTGATAATTTAATTTCATAATATCTCCAAGCCCTTGCCGAACCCAAAACAGTTATTGCGGTAACTAATATAGTTGTGATTGAACTACCATCCATTATTTTTTATAATAAATATCGTATATATTATAGATTTTTTAATTATTTTTATTTATATTTTGAAAATGAGAGAAACCATAATCATAAATTTATTTGGGGGTCCAAATATAGAATATATTTTGTGATATTTATTGATATGAAAGAATATAAAAGAAATTGTCCTATTTGTAATAAAGAAATCATACACAAGCATTATGTTTCGTATAGAGAATCATTAAAGAAAAATAAACAATGTAGTAAATGTGCAAATATTGAAAGAGCAAATAGACCCGAAGAAAAAATAAAAAATAGTCAAAGACAGAAAGGTAAAAATATTGGAATTAACAACCATTTTTATGGTAAAAAACACACAGAAGAAACAAAAAAAATAATAAAAGAATTTAGAAAAAAACAAATAATACCTAAAGGAGAAAAACATCCAAAATATGGTAAAAAATTAGAAGAAATTGTTGGCATTAAAAAAGCCATTGAAATAAAACAAAAACTATCATTAAAAAATAGAGGTGTCAATAATCCAATGTATGGAAAACCATCACCAATGGGTAGTGGAAATGGTTGGTCAGGGTGGTATAAAGGTTGGTATTTCCGTAGTATTATGGAACTTTCTTATATGATAAAAGTGATTGAACGATTTGGTCTGTTATGGCAAAATGGTGAACAAAAAAAATATAAAATAAATTATTACGATGATAATGGTGTATCTCGTAATTATTTCCCAGATTTTATCATTAATAACAAATACATGATTGAAATAAAACCAAATAAATTAAAAAAAACACTAAAAATATTAGAAAAAACTAAAGCGGCAATTGATTTTTGTAATAAAAATAATATGAAATTTAAAATCACCAATCTACCAAAATTGACAGATAATGAATTAAAATATTTAATAGAGAATAATAAAATAGAGTTAACATCTCGTTATATTCAAAAATATAAAGAAAAATATGGAGTCAATCATAATTAATATAATAGGTGGACCTTGTTCTGGAAAATCAACTACCGCATCAGAGTTATTTTCAACCATGAAAAAATTAAATTATAGTGTTGAGAATACTCAAGAATTTCCTAAAGTTCTTGCTTGGGATGGTAATATGGAGTCAATAAGAGACCAATTTTATGTTACCGCTAATCAACACAGGAATATATCAAGATTATATGGTAAGGTTGATTATATTATTGTTGATTCACCAATTTTGTTGGGCTTAGTATACAAAAATCTTTATGATAGTTTTTCAAATTATCCGAGCGAATTTTATGATGAAAGTTATGACAATTTTATTATATCATTGTTTAAAAAATATAAAAGTATAAATATTTACCTTAAAAGGTTAGAAAATATATATGAAGGAATTGGAAGATATCAGAGTTATGAAGAGTCTTTATCAATTGACAAAAAAATCAAAAAATTATTATTGGATAATAACATACCTTTTATTGAATTTGATGTTGATTATAATGTTGCTTCTAAAATTTTGAATTATTTGAAACAAAATGATGAATTATGATTAATCATGAATTAATTAATTTCCAAGATAAACTCTATTATGTCTACAGAAAATATGACATAAATAAAGTTAAACAAGATAAAATACACGAATTGATGAAATTGTTGGAGTGTGATATCGTAGTTAAAAAAGACAACCCGAATACTATGTTATATTATTTGAGAGAAATTCCTAATTTATCGAGTTTTTAAATAAGATTTAATTTCATCAATACATTTTGCAGTAAATAAAGTTTCATTTTTTTTTGCCTCTTTTTCTAAGGGATTTTCGGAATAATAATAAATTTCTTGATATTTTCTATACTGATACATGGATTGTAAATAATGTGTGTATTCATGTATAACAGTTGAAACAATATCATAAATTGTTTTACAATTAGGTTCGTGTATGATTATCATATTTCTAAATTCACAGTACTTACCCTGAATAGGGTATTTCCTTGTAAATTTTTTTTTCGAATTGTAATCAACTTTTAAAAAACCTTTCTTATCCGAAAATTTTAATATAATTTCTCGTTTTTTCCTGTGTCTAATACCTAAATTATTTATACACCAATTTAAAGATAATTCCGCATATATTTTTTTTAACACATATCGTTTACTCCTCATTAATTTTTTTATCTGTTTTAATCACCTTAGTTGTTCTTTTTTGTGGTTTAGATGATTCATTTATAGAATCAAAATTTTTGGTTATATCAAGTAATACTTGGGCAAATTCATAATTTTCAAATTCTTCATTTCTTTTCCATAAAATAGTTAAGAAACCTCTAAATTCTTCGTCACCAATTTTTGCTCTTAATTTTACTGAACTTCTAATCAATTTAAAAACTATGTGTTGAATATTCTTTTTATCCTCGTTGCTATTATTAAAATAATTACTCAAATTAACATTGTTAACCACACTGGTGTTAACATTGTCAACAAAATTCAATAATGTTGGATGATTGACGTTCAGACGCATACAATATATTTAAAAATAAATATCAAGACGATTTATTTCCACTTGGACCTTTTGACAATTAAGGATATGATTGCATAATTAATCATATCCTGAAAAGTATCGTCAATTGATTCATCAACAACATCCTCTTTACTTTTAAGAACCATGTTAATCAATCTATTTGACTTATCATTTAATCTTATAGTTGTACCCATAATTGCTATTTTCCTATCCTCTTCGTTATCACAATCACCTCCTAACATGATATTACCTTTACCATAGTTACTCATTTTTCTACAAAACAAATCATACTGTTCTCTCATGATTTTTTTATATTCTTTGGTCATTTCAGGATACAATTTTTCCATTTCGGAAATGATTGGACTTTGTACATTTTTTTCTTCTGACATATATTTTGTTTTTAATTAAAAAATAAGAAAAAATATCATGATTACATAATATTTATAAAGAAATACATAAAAACATGGCATCTGATGCGTATAATAAAATGAAAGATTCGGGTGATAAACAAACTTCCGACATGCCCAAACACAAACAACTCATCAAAATGTTAACATTCAGAGTTGTTCCAGCTTATTATAAGGAGGTTGAAAAAGTTGCAAATCATAAAAAAATGACAGTATCTAAACTTATTCGTACATATATCAAAGAAGGTATGAAACGAGATAAGGAATTATCAAGTAGTGAAGAACGAGATTTTAGAGTGGATTAATCACTTATCAAATCTCTTAAAAGCGTTTTGAGTAATCATTTCATATCGAACTCCACCAATAAAATTGTGGAGTTCTTTTTTTCCAGTATAACTCATCGCAGAACGTAAATAGTCCTCAAAATTCTTCGTCCATCCGTCTAACGTATATTCTACCTTATGTGACTTTACAACCCCCTCAGATGTCACCAAATCGTCCTTACCCCACTTCTTTTGGACATCCTTGGTACTCATACCTCTGAATACCTTTCTTAATACTATTTCAGCATCAAACATGTCTTTTGCTTCTTGTGAATATTGGTCTACAATCACACCAATACTATTATCAGATGTATGTTTTATTGTTTCACCAGCACTTTCCAATGCTTTATTGAAAATTGTACCTAACATCACATAATCAGCACCCAAAGCCAAAGCTTTGATTATATCAGAATACTTTTTAAATCCACCATCCGCTACTATTTTTGTTTTCAATGGTGTTTTATTGTATATTTTTCTGTCTATCTCTATATCAGTTTTTATTTTTTTACAATTTTCTATAAGAGATGCGTTTGGATAACCAACACCAGTTTGGACCGTGGTTAAACAACCTCCACCATTCCCAATTCCAATCCTTACATAATCGACACCAATATCACAATATTCTTTAAATGTCCATGGATTGGCAACGTTACCCACCATTAAAATCATATTATCACCATATATTTTTTTTGCCAATCTTGAAGTATTAATCAGTTTCTCCATGTGACCATTAGCAATGTCAATTAACACCTTAAATGGTCTGTCCGATGTACGTTTCGTTGTGATGAAATAATCAATAAATTGGTCTAATCCGTATGATATAAAGACATTATCTTTACATACAACATTTCTTGGTAGGACCACATGAACTTTATTTTGTTCAAAAATATCCTTATTATCTAAACTTATTACAGTATCCATTGGTGCAGTCATTAATGGTAAGAAACCATCATCATAAAATGGATTAACTTCTTTTCTGGAATCAATTGGTGATGATGTTGCTGGTGTGATTAAAATATCATCAAAATCGAAAAACATATATTTGGTTTTATATGTAAAATATATGAAATAAAAACCAAATAAAAAAATGGGAAAGATTAAGTATTTATATATTATGGACAAGAATCTATTATCTGAAGAAATTATAAAAAATGCGTTTTTCAAGGTTATATCTGAAGAAACTTCAAAAGTGAAACGTGAGGATTTTTCGAGGGTACAGTATAAAATCGAAGAATTACAAAATTCTTTGAATGAAACAATGAAAGAAATGAGAAAATTGGAAGATTGTATTCCTGATGGTCTAAAATCCATTTCAAATGGTAGAATATCCAAAATTTCAACCAATTTACAATCCGCACAAACTTTAATTAATCAATTAAAGAATAAGATAAAGGAACATAAGAGAGCGGTATATTCTCAACAAATAGAAGAAAAGAAAAAATAATGGAATTAACTAAATTACTTGAGGAAATTGACCCAAATTTAAAGAAGGATAACCCACATTATAAAAAGTTGGTTAAAACCGTCAAATTTTTGGAAGGTAAGAAAAAAGTATTATTCCTAACTACTTCGAATCGAGGCGGATGGGCAGCAAAGGAATTGAAAGAGAAACCCAAATCAACACTACTAGCAGAATCAATACAATCCTACTTAGGAAAAACAAAATGTAAACTAATCGAAGTACCAGACTTAAAAATTTATGCATGTGAAGCCAATGTTTCGCATATGAAAGGAAATGAATGTGGTCTAAAAAAGGCGGCATTAAAAGATAAAGATAAAAATCCAACTGGACACCATAGATGTTGGAGAAATATCAATAATCCAGATGATGAATTATGGAAAATCAGTAAAGAATTATTTGAGTCTGATTGTGTTGTATTTTTTGGTAGCATTAGATGGGGTCAAATGAATGCACATTATCAAAATTTAATTGAAAGATTAACTTGGTTAGAAAATAGACATTCTACGTTGGGGGAATCAAATCTAGTAAAAGACATTTCTTGTGGTATTATCGCTGTTGGTCAAAATTGGAGAGGTTCCGATGTTGTTAAGGTACAAAAACAAGTATTAACATTTTACGGTTTTGATGTGAAAGACGAATTATGTTGGAATTGGCAATATACCGAGAATTTCAAAGATGAAACCAATCAAAGTTACAAGAAGTCAGGTAAAGAATTTAAAGATACATTTGAATTATAAATTATCTTTATTGATTACATTTCGTAAGTATTCTTTACCTTCAGTTGTTAAAAAAAATATTTCTTCGGTATTATCATCTTCGTATGAATTAACAAAGCCCTTTCCTTTTAAATCATTTAAAACAGTACCAACAATTATTTCTTTTAGAACTGTACCAAATTCATCTTCTGTGAATATTTCTATGGTATCTGAATCTAATTGTCCTGTTATAAATTTTTGTGTTAACAAATCTGATAGATATTTTCTTGCAAAGTCATCACTTTCTAATTCATTTTCTTCAAAAAATTTAGTTTCAACTAATGCAGTAATTACTTCTTCTACTTTCTCTAATATAAACGGCTGATAGATTTTAGACATATCGATATTTTATAATTATAATTATAGATAATTCTTTATCAAAAACAAAATATTGTGTATATTTTAAAAAATAAAATATTATATATTAATATATGAGTGATAATAAAATATTTGTTCAAATTGCCTCCTACCGAGACCCTCAATTAATACCGACAATTGAGGATATGATTGATAAATCAAAAGAACCATCCAATTTAGTATTTGGTATATGTTGGCAACATGATGAAACTGAGGATATACAAAAATATGATAATAATCCACAATTTAGGGTTGAAAAATATCATTATAGTAAAAGTGAAGGATTAGGTTGGGCTAGAAATATTACTAATAAATTATACGATGGTGAAAAATATACTTTACAAATTGATTCACATCATAGGTTTGTTAAAAATTGGGACGAAAAAATCTTGAGAGATTACAATCAAGCATTGATGATATCTGAGAAACCAATAATAACAACATATTGCACACCATTCAACCCTACAGAAGATGAAAGTCTATGGAATCAAACACCAAGTTTGATGTCACAATATGAATTTAGTAGTGATAGATTATTAATGAGTATGCCGTGGTATATTCAAGATTATAAACAGAGAAAGAGAATAATTAGGGCAAGAACGATTAGTGGTCATTTTTATTTTACAAGTGGTGATTTTATAAGAGAAGTACCATATGACCCTGAGATTTATTTTGGTGGTTACACTGAAGAAACAACACTGAGTTTAAGGGCATTTACACACGGATTTGATTTTTTTAGTCCATACGAAATGATAATGTGGCATGAGTATACGAGAAATTATAGACCAAAACATTGGGATGACCACGGAAAAGTAAGTGAAACTAAAAAAACAAGTGGAGAAAGAGATATATATGCTCGAAATAAAACACGCCAATTATTTGGTACTGAAGATTATGGTATCGATATGGGTATTTACGGTTTGGGTAAAAAAAGAACTTTACGTGATTATGAGGAATATGGTGGGTTTGATTTCAAAAAATTGTTAATTCAAGAATATACTCTTAAAGTAAAAGAACCACCAAATCCTTTACCATGGGAAGAACAATTTAATTCAAAAAAATATAATATAACCTGTGAATGGGATGTTGAATTTTTTAAAAAATATGAATTTGAAAACCCTCAATTTTTAACTTTTGCGGTTCAATCTAAAAGTGGTTCAGAACTATATAGAAATGATTTTACAATCCAAGAAAATCCTGAATTTGTTAAATTAGAAAAAAATAAAGTCACCATAAACATAGAATCTTTAGACAAACCAAGTAAAATAGTTATGTATTTATTTGATAAAAATAAACTATGGAGTGATAGATATGAAAAAATTATTTGATGAAAGTTGTTTTTTTATTGGTGGGTACTGAAGGAAGACCTAAAGAAATTAACGGTGATACAATTAGATTCGGTAATAGTCCGTCATCAGGTACTGACCAATCTTTTATTATGATTGCGGAATATTTGTCAATGAGGGGACATGATGTCACAATAGTTTTAGATAAAACAGATGGTAAAAATTGTAGAGGTGTCAAATATACTGATTTTAATTATGACGGACTGATAAATCAAAAAGTTGATATATTGATTTCTGCATTATGGTTTGACAAATATGAGAATATTCCATTTACAGTTACCAAAGGACTTATTTATTGGTACCATATGGCGTGGGTTTACTCACTAAATGAAATGATTAGTTTTTGCAAGAATTACAATTTAAAAATGGGGTTTGTTAATATTTCTAAATGGGCAAGGAATCAAAATGATTGGAATATTAATATTGCTAAAGAACAAATAGAAAATATTGTAGATACAATTATACCAAATCCTATTATGACTGAATTGATTGATGAGATATTATCAGAAGATATAATCAAAAAAAGAGAAAAAACAACAATATTTCATGCTCAGTATGGTAGAGGTGGTAATATAGCAAACAAGACGGTAAAAGAATTAGGTTGGGAACCTATGCATTGTTTTGATTATATCAATCCGTCAAATGGTATAGATAAAAAGACTTTATTTCGTAAATTATTAGAAACTGATTATTTTATTTTCCCATTATATCATCCAAACGGATGTGTGTACAAAGATACGTTTTCATGTTCTGTTGCCGAGGCAATAGCGACTGGTGTTATTGTTTTAACATACCCTTTGGGTGCATTACCAGAGTATTTCAATGACGGATGTGTTTTTCTTGATTTTCCAAATGGTACAAACATAGAAAAAATGATGACTGAAAAAGTCACATGTAATGCGGAATATATGGATTATCATATAAATTTTGTTAATAAAATAATTGAAATAGAAAATAATCCACACTATAAAATTCAAATCCGTGAAAAAAGTAAAAATACAATAAAAAATAGGTTTAACATAAATATTGTGGGTGATATGTGGGTCAACTTAATAAAACAATTCAATGACTAATCCTTTTAATTTTTTTGATAAAATATTTTATATAAACTTAGATTCTCGTGTAGATAGGAGAGAATTAATGGAAGAACAGTTAAATAATCTAAATATTAATGCAGAAAGATTTTCGGCCATCAATTTAACTAAAGAACAAAATGATGATATGTTAAAAAGAGGTTGTAATTTTTATGATGTACAAAGACCTGAATATGCACCTCGTATAAAATCTTGTACTATTTCACATTTATCAGTTTTATTAAGGAGTAAAATGATGGATTATAATAATGTTTTAATATTAGAAGATGATGCGTTATTTGAAGAGAATATTTTGGAAGATTTGAATAAATGTACTGAAGAATTAAAAAATATAGAATGGGACATGTTTTATTTAGGTTGTAATCCACTTGAATATTTTAAGGAAACCGATAATTTAGGAAGAATTATTAGGACTACAACAAATCATGCATATGCGATTAACAAGAGTTATTATGATAAAATTTTGATAAATTCAAATTTTTATAAGAGATATCCTTGTAACGATGGTTATTATGGTAATTTAGGGTTAGATAAGAAAAATAAAATTTATATGTCTTTAAAAAATTTAGTTACTCAAAGAGAAAATTATTCGAACATTGAGAATACAAATGTTAATTATATTTTATCTATTTCTAATAATTACAAATTTAATATGGTGGATAAACCTGTAGGATGGTAAAAAATTATAAAGGTTGAAATAGATAATATTTATAGATAAAAAGGAAGATTATCTTCATAATCATATTTAAACCAACATATGGACCCAGATGGTGATAAACAAATTGAAGTCTTTCAAAGAAAAGATAACCAAAATAAATTTCTACAAAGATTTGTCACTTGCTCTTTGTTTATTTTTCAATCCATTTGGATTCGATGTTGTTCAATATTATTTGATGGAAGTTACGGGAAGTATTTGGAGAGCCAACTTAGTTATGTATTGTATTGCGGGTCTTTTTTTTGGGTTATATATCTACTTATCAAAATTACTTAAAAGAGAAATTTAAACTAAATTAGTTAATAATTTTTTACAATATTCTTTCTTATTTAAAAGTAAGAAACATTTTTCATATTCTTCATATTTTTCATCTTCTAATATTTCAATTAATCTGTCAATTAATTCCATAAATAATTCAAAATCATTATCGTATGAAATTATTGTTTTCTTTTCCATATATGATAATAGTGTTTCATCTGTTAGTTGTATAATGAAATCATATACAATATCCAACTCATATTTATCATTTTGATTAGTATGTAATATTTTAACCGCCTGCAAGAGAAAATCGTAACTCACCGTTTTAATATAAATATAATTCATATAACACAACTCATTTTTTTATCTAATAATTTAAAACATTCCATAAATCCCAATTCTTCAATTTTTTCTCTAGTATTCGCAAAATTAACATTTGAAATTAATGTCCCTTCATTTCCCATCGTTATTGTGTATGACCAAACAAATTTACCATTCATTTCAATATTTAAATATAATTGTTCATTATCAAAAAATGAATACAATTTTTTAATGTCAAAATAATTTAAAATATTCAAACTAATGATACCAATGTTTGGAAACAATGTCCTAACAAATTTTTCATAAGAATTAGGATACAAATATTGAATTTCATACCAGTCCATATTATTAATTATATAAATTTTAATCAATTTTATATATATTATTTGAAATAATTTAGTCTTTTTGATTTATTTGATATAATTATTTTTGAATTTATTATGAGAATACATAATTTTTATTTTAATGACGGTCTTCAGATTTTAAATGTTGAGTTTTCATTATTAAATGATAATGAAAACTCATATAGAAACTTAGAATTAAACTTTACTGACGTTGAATTTTATTCACCATCTATTATTGACATAGATGACATGTACAAATTAGATGAAGATTTTATTATTGAACTTCTTGAACAATATTTTATGGATAATGAGTATCCTGAAGAAAGATTTCTCTGATATTTATTAGTATGGATTTTTTAAAGGATGAATCGAAAGAAATATTAAATGATTTTGTCAAGTTTGTAAAAAACAACCTTGGTATCAAACGTATGCCAACAATTAAAATACAGAATAATAGAGATGGTCTGAAGACCACTGCAAATTATGATTATACAAAAGAAAACAAAATAGTTAAGGTATGTGCTAAAAATCGTGCATTAGTCGATGTTATGAGGAGTATTGCACATGAATTAGTACATCATAAACAGTGGGAAGATGGTCGTTTAGAAATAAGACCGCCTGATATAGGAGGTGAAATTGAAGATGAAGCTAATGCGAAGGCGGGACAATATATAAAAATGTATGCCAAAATCAATGATAAATTTTATGATTTATAATCAATATTTATAGAATATGTATTTACAACTAACAGAAAGACAACTGAAATATCTAGTATCAGAAAGATATTATATATTAAAGGAAGAAAAAACAAAAGATTATAGAGAGTTATCTTCATATGAAGAAAAAAATCCTTTTGCAGTATTTGTTGTTGTAAAATTACCAAATAATAAAATAGCCGCAACGACTCGTCCATATGAAAAATCTAAGAGTAAAAAAATTGGATTACCAGGAGGGAAAGTTGAAAAAAATGAAGACCCGATTGATGCTGCATACAGAGAATCTAAAGAAGAAGGTTGGGAAATAGAAAATATAAATACAATAATCGCATCTAAAATGGTTGGGGGTAAATCAATCGTATTTTATTCAGGTACAGGAGCAAAAAAATTAGAAAATTATAAAGAAAAAGAGAATGATATTGAACCAATAGAAGTGTCAATTGAAAAGATATCTAGTACTGGTTATGGTAATGATTTTATCAAAGAATTATTCGTAAATAAAAAGGAAATATCAGAGGAGGAAACACCTCCTGCAGAACCAACTTCAGGTACTTCCTCTACACAATCTGGTGGGTCTGGTTACCCTCAAGTTAATAAATGGGAGAGTGGTGTTACAAGAGGACCTGCTAATCAAATTGGTGTCACTAAGTGGTCTGATGTTGTAGGTTCAACATTAAAAAGAGGTAAAGCAAATCCATTGAAATGAAAAATATTAATATAGATATAAAAAGAATTGTTCACAAAAATTTGAATGAAACGAGAGAGTTAAAGATGTATAACTCTTATTATAAATTAAGAAATAAAAAAGGTGATGAGTTATTTGATTCATTCATGAAAACATCGATTGGTTTGATGAATGAGGGATATGAATTAGAAGAAATTGATAAATTTTTATTCGAAATCGAAGTACCATCAAGTATATCTGATAAAATTAAGGATGTTGATTGGAAAGGAGGCATGACCGATGCTTTAGTTTCGTCATTAAAGGAAATGGCTTACTATTGGGTTTTGACCGCCTTAGGTTTCAAACATAGTAATGCAATGTTAATATCAAGTTTCATAAAAGATTTAACAATTTTAGATGTATTAAGACCATTTAAAGATAAACAAAACTGTATTAATTATGGTCCTAAACTTATGGATGCATTTTTAGAAGCGATAGTTAGATGGGGTGGACGAGCATTAACAGGTCAAGAAGCCAAAAACGAAACATGGGGTGATGTTGTAACTACAATCCTTGGAAATACAGTTGGAACTATTATTGAAAAATCTGATACATCAGAAACACTTGTAAATAAATTATGCCCATTAATACATAAATAAAAAAATTTAAGAATGAACAAAAGTTTAATTATAGAGAAGAAACAATTGTTAAATGAAGATAAATGGGAAACTATATTAGGTCTTGCAGGTTACATACCTGTTATAGGTGAAATATTTGATATAGTGTTAATTATAAGATACATCATAAAAAAAGAATATTTGTATGCTGCTTTGATGTTGATTGCATTAATTCCAACTGTTGGTGATTTAATTGCAAAACCATTTATTGCTGTTTTAAAGGGGTTAAAAGGTCCTGCGGGTAAATTGATAAGGAGTAATAGTGATGAGTTTGTTAAATTCTTAGAAAAGAATCCAACAATGAAGGCTCAATATCAAAAAATGGGTGGTTTATTTAATCATAAATCAGTAAATGAAACAGTAGAAAGTTTAAATAAAGTTCCTGGTTTATCGGGAGTCTCAAAAAAATTAAAGGAATCGGTTGATAATCATAAATCAATTTGGTCAACATTATTTGCTAAACCTCAAGCTATTGGAAGGTCAATAGGAAGAGAAATCGCGTCAGGTGCAACTAAACCAATTGGAAAAGGTATTGTAAAATATTTCAGAAGAGAAGAATTAAAAAAATACATCATAAAAAATGGTCATGCACCGTCAAACTGGTTCAAAAAATGGTGGTTTGTTGTTAAAAATGGTCGATACGAAAGAAGAAAATATGTTAAACA
>JACCDY010036521.1_pt1 | contig 18867 bp, 14 predicted proteins | sample 7446391 | NCBI WGS metagenome assembly JACCDY01 (sample SAMN15323451, study PRJNA562643) | freshwater metagenome | isolation source: river surface water | place: USA:Blue River Watershed | collected 2017-08-18
AGCATTAGAGCGTCAACTTAAAGAGCTGAGACAAACTTGCACAGAATCCAAAGAGACAAATCAATGCGGCATTCTTGCTGAGCTGTCTGTGCCTCCACGCAAATCTGCTGCTCTCAAAAGCATTGCCGGACATATTTCTGGAACACACGCATAAAACTTGAGAACGACCCGTTAGTAATTTTGGTCAACAGCACTGTACTGGCTGGTCACATTACCGGACTCAGTAGTCAACTTAACTGGAATAAGTAGCTGCTCATCCCCAAAAAGCTTATCAGACCAGCTTGCGAAAATAGCTCTAAATTCGCCAAGGCCTGAAATGACATCGAAACAAATCAGAGAGCACACGACGTACCTCCTGTTCAGCGGGGTCCGGCTTACCGTCAACAACCTCAGCCTGCGCTTTCCAAATTCCGTGCGTGCTCGTACTGAGTACCTGCATTTCTCATCCCCATAGAAACAATGATTGCGGTGCATTTCGCCCATTCTGTCATTAACCCTACGCTTTCTGCGTGTTGGTAACTTCGGCAGCATCCATGAAACCCTTCATTTGAAACTGAGTCTGCTGGCATCTGGATGACTGAAATGTGGCGAAGTGTGCGAATTAATAAGGGCATTGGAAACACCCAGAAATTGCCACGAAGACGTTACACGATCTACCGAAAACAAAATTTCCCATTGAGTTGAAAGGTCACACAGCACAAATCAAAAGACCTTCGATGTCACTTTTAGTGACCTATGCCTGACCAATCAGAAGGTCAAACCCATCAACGCAAATCCGCATAAATGCTGGACTCAGCTCATGGACACGTCCACAAGCTTGAAGAGAAAAGAGAGAGAAATTCACCTGTAGCGACCAGAAACCACGGAAACGTGACCGAGTGTGTCCACAAGCAATGAGCCAAAAGCCCGCCAATACAGGGCTTTGAAGCAAAGAAAAAGGGGGACAGAGAAAGTTCTGTCCCCCGTGTATGGTGGTGGCTGCGGACCTGGGTTCAATTCCGTGCAAGTGTAGGCCTGCTAAACCTTACCTGACGCATCCAAGTCCTGCGGATAGTTGCGGAAGTCTAGAACTGTTTGGGGCGCACCCTCATTTGTCCGTAGGATTCCGCATCCGTTCAAGTCACCATTTCGAGTCGTCATCTTCGAAAGTGGCGCCTCTACCGGTCGCAAAGTCTCCCATGCGGACGCTGCCGTCGGTACTCGTTGAACCTCCCATACTGGTAAACAAGCTCCCGTCGCTACCGACCACGGTGGACCCAGTTCTCGTGTAGGTGGTCCCGCTCGAGGAAATGCTGACGTCGTCGCTGACTTTGTTGATGGTCTCGCCCGTTGATGAGACCCAAGTGCGATCGCTGACCTTTGTCAGAACCTCACCTTGGTTCGATTCTGAAATTCCGAAAAGCCGCTTGAAGAACATAAAGCACCCCCTAGTCGCATTTTCTCAGATCAACCGGATTGCGCAACATATTGGTCGACGCACTCTTCGAAGCTCTCCGCGCGTGCCACAACCAGTCGAATTGGCTCCCAAACCAGGAATCGACTCGAATCCGTTTTCATACGGGAGAAATCAACTTTGTGTCGACCAAGGATCGCAAGTGGTCGTCCAGCAGTCTGGGAATGCGTCCTCCCGAGATGAGCACGCCAGCCTCCATGTTCTTCTCCATCGCATAGCCGGTGAGATTGGCGCTCGTGATGAAGCAGGAGGTCTTGTCGGCGACAGCGACTTTGGCGTGCACGCGGCCGTCCGCAAAATCACCGGTCTTGTCGCGCCAGGCGTAAAGTTGCGCGCCGGGCACCAAGTCTCGCATCTTGCCAATAACGTCGATGTTGATGCTGCCACCATGGTCTTGCGAGGACTCTAACAACATGGTGATGTTCACTCCTCGCTCATTGGCGGCGTTCAATGCCTTGACGATGGTCGACACGTCGTAGGCCACGAAGCTGGTGATGAACAACGACTGTTCAGAGGAATTAATGACCTGCAGCAGCGCCTGCTCTGTTCGGCGCGCCGATACGAAAGGCGTCGTCGGGCCAGTCCACACGAGTTCGCTGGATTGTTCCGAAGCGGCTTTGGTGTAGACGTGGCTGGCAGCGAGAAGCATTGATGCCAGTTCGTCAGAACCGACCTCGGTGTTTTGCCACGCGGCCGCAAGTTGCTCGACCACGGTGCTGGCCACCGGGGTTCCCACCACGCTCGGCAATGTCGACGCAGCTTTGCTGGCGTCTGTTCGACGGACGCGGGCAGCGATAGCCTGCACCTTTTCAGGCGAGACCAGAGAGACCAAGGCTGCAATGGCATCCAAGAGTTCATCCATGTCAGAAACCCTTGAAGAAAGCTGCGTCGGTGCGTTCGAGTGTTGGTACGAGCAGTGATCGATCCAGATAGCGGTTGCCCCGCTCACATGAAGTCTCAGCTACCAAACTGCACGCATGGCAAGCAGCTCCATGTAGGGATCGATCTTTCTCCGGATCATGTTCCGAACAGAGCGGATCAGAGGAGCAGACCTTCGAGCGATTCAACGCCTGCTCCAGTAAACGGCCAAGATTTTCAGGCTTACCGAGATCGACGAGACCTCCCAGCGTGCCGTCTGAATCGGCTGCTGCTGTGTAGATGAGGATACCTGCCTGCGGACTATCGCCCGATGTGTCGGCATAGATGCGCTCACGAATGCTCGCTGCGTTGTACCCACACTCCAATGCCAACTCCCGAATCAGTAGATGGGAGAGCGTATGCAGCAACGCATAGCGAATGCCGGGGTAGCCCTCGTTCGGGTCGAGATGGCGCGAATTGCGCCACCCCCTATGACCACCACGGAGCATCTGGTCGACTTTCTTGACTCCATCCAAAGCTTCCCACTTAATGAGTGCAGCCTCGTCGAACTGGATGAAGATCCCTTCACCATGAACTTGGTTGGCAGGCACCCAATCTGGTTTGCCGCGTGACAGACTGGCCATTTGCGGCCGCTCATCGGGATCGCCAGATTCTTCGGGTGCCTCGACCCGTGTAAAACCCAGCAGCGCATTCACTTCACGCAAACGCTCAAGGAGCAAGACTCGGCTGATATGACCTCCGAGACTTGGCGGAGTGCCCACCTTCTTGCTCATGAAGTGCGGGTAGTCCGTGGGCGGGTTCGCCTGGGTCAGCACTTCCCATTCTGGCCCCTTGATGTCGGCTTCACTCACGACTTCCTTCCCGCCGCCGGAACGATGCGTCTCAATGGCTAACCAGATCGCCTCCGCCGGATATTTATCGATCCCTGGCAGCAACCCGCCGATCTGAAGCGTCTGCACGACAACCGGAACGAGTGCCTCTGAAGTCACTCCTTGGAAAAACTGCCAACCATCCTGAATCAGTTGACTGAGCGGGTCGTTGGTCTGCGGAATCGCGAGCGCCGAGAGCGTGATGGGGAACCAGCTATTCGTGGCTCCCAGCAGAACTGCGCGCGCTTCCTCATCGCATTCGTGATCGAAGTGGTCTAGGTGGGGATGTCGCCCTCGGCAACCCGGCAGATTCTCTTTTCCTGCCTTGCCGAAGGCGTGCGCCATGCTTCGGGAGGCCCCACAGGCATCGCATTTCACCCACAGGTTTTCGGTTTGCAGCGATGCGCCGCTCTCGAAGAAGCGCAGCGTGCCCTTGCACGAGCTATTACCACCATGGACGAAGTAGTGCCAAGGGAAATCGTCAAGGTGACCGTTGCGGCAGGCAAGCAGAAAACGTGCGGGGACTGCATCTGCATCCTTTGCCTTCTGATCACCTTTTGAACCGGTGCAACCTTTGTGAACAAAGCGGGTTCTTTCAGCTCGATAGCGATCTGGTTTTATCTCAAACAACTGGTGGTCGTATGGCGACAGAAGGCCGCACTTCACGCAGCGCATCCAGCGAGGGAATGGCCGGACGGGAACACCGATATTGGCCTCAGCCGACCAGATGTCGACGAGTTCACTTTTCTGGAACGGGGGCATCCGCAGGTTCTCGACCTGCGACCCCAGAACCTTCCGAACGGCAGCAAGCAAACGTGCCTCTTGAATCGGCTGACAACGATCCTTTTCCCACGTATCGATGCCGAGGGTCACGACAGAAAGGCTGGGCAGGTCAATCAGCGCACCGGGGCCATATGTCCACAGCAACTGGCTTGGACGTACTTCGCCAACCGGAGTCTTGTTGTTGATGATCATGTTAAGTCCTCATCCTTCTTTGCGGGACGAGGCTTCCAGTCGTGATCGTCCGTGATATGGCTCGTGTTCATGATCAGGCGCACACCGGGCTCGACTTCTCGCATCGACATCGGCACAGTCCAGTTGTCCCAGGCTTGAAGCCCAGGCGACTTGATCAACGCCACGGTCTTGTCTTTGTCAGGGCCACGCTTCTCATACGCCAAAATCCGTCCGCCCTTGCTGACTTCTTTCGCCCATTCGTCGGCGCGCTCTTTCAGTTCAGTCTCAGCCAACTGCTTACGAGCATTGTCTTCGGCAACGTTGCCCGCACGAGTCGCCAACACCTTGATGGCATTGATGATCTCGGCTTGATTGGACATGCTTAGTTGGCCAGCACCTTCGTTCGGGCTGAACCCGTCGTTTTCCAAACGCATCAGACTCAGCAGCGAGCCTGTCAAACCACGATCCATTGCGCGTGGTGAGAACGGCGTTACTGATTGCGCCTCGACGTGTTTGTAAAACGTGGCGTGGTAATGCTCGAAGGTTTCGTAGTGCGACAGGTCGCGCGGTCTCGCCCAGGTCAGGACAGTGCAGACTAAGCCCGGGAAGGAGCGTCCGACACGGCTGGTCGCCTGAATGTATTCCGCGGTTCCCTTGGGTTGCCCGTTCACGGCCATCAGACCGAGTCGGTTCACGTCGACCCCCACGGACAGCATGTTGGTCGCCAAGACCACATCAATGGCGCGCGTGTCACCCTCTTGCCAGCGTGTCACGTACTTACCGGTTGCTGCATCAAACTCGGACTTGAACTTGACCTCCAGGTTATCGAGGTACTTGGGAATGTCCTGGCTTGATACCCGAGACGTCAGCTCGCGGATATTGCTGATGCTGCGTTGTGCCAGTGCGGGCCGCTCCACCATGCTCATCTGCACGCGATAAGAACGCGTCTGCACGTCATCCTCTGCCAGCCGCTTCATGCCGCCCAACTCACGCAGGGAGTTGAAGTAGCCGACCATAGTCATGTACGGATCTGCAGGCTCGCCAAAGCGATCGAACAGTTCTTGCGCTGCCGTCAGGAATGCGGTGTAGACGCGGATCAACATCGCGGGGCGCGAACTTCCGGGTGAGCACACGCCGAGGTAACGCCGGCCTGGCTTGTCTTCGATTGAGCGTTGCACCGAGAAGAAGTTGTCTTCCACATCCAGACCATGCGGTGGAAACACCGAAACGCGACGCATGAAGACGTTGTTTACCTGCTCTTTTGCTTTGCGTACCGTTGCCGTCGAGGCGATGATCTTCGGCTTGACCGTCTTGCCATCAAGCGTCCAACCGCACAATTCATCCACGGCGGTTTCATACAGACCCACCATGGTGCCCAGTGGCCCGCTGATCAGATGGAACTCATCTTGAATGATCAGGTCAGGCGGGCGGATCGGATTGATACTCTTAACTCGGGCAGCAGGTAAATTGCCACTTGCGCGATGCCCAGTGTTGCAATCTGTCCCCTTCCAAAGCAAACCGTGTCGTTCGCACTCCTGACCTACGCGACCAAACAGCGTGCGAACCTGGCCCCGCCACGCCATCATTGCGAACTTATCCACGGTGGCAATCATCATCGTTGGTGGACGATGGTAAATCTCTTCGTCAACAGTCAATACGGGGATGCCATCGCCCTTGGAGAAGTCGCATCGCTTAATTGGGTCACCACAAAAGACCTTTGTTCGACCCAGGTTCTTGTCGACCTTTACATCACGGCCAGGTTTGATTTCTGAACCACACCAAGGACAACTCGTCAATTGAGCTGGTGAAGTAGTTCCAGCTGAATTCCGACCAGGGTTCCGAATAGCTTCAATAGCCTCATGGCTTTCATCTGTAGTACCTGGCGTGACCTTGTTGCCAACCCAGAGGCCGATGGTGAAAGGTTCGGTGCCGAGGGATTTGTCGCCCTTGTCCAGCGCCTCGCGCCGCAACACCTCCATCGCGCAGATCAGTGCCGTGGCTCGCTGGAACTGTTGCAGTGTCAACAGGCGAAGCGTGTAGCGCATGATGACGGCCAAACCGCGCGAGCTGTCGAACCCGCCGAGATTGCCCTGCATGCGCCGGATGGCCATGGTGAACGCCGCCACGCCCAAATAGGCTTCTGTTTTGCCGCCGCCGGTGGGGAACCACAACAGATCGGCATAAGCCTCGACGGGCTGGACGCGATCCGGATGGCTTGGGTCCGCCAGTGATGGGATCGAGAGCAACAGAAACGCCAACTGGAACGGACGCCAGCTGCGGTTTTTCAGCACATCGAACTTGTCGAGGGTAACATCCTCGCCCCGACGCATGGCCAGCGCGTATTGACTGCGCACGCGTTGCGTGGCCATCGCACGGTTGGCGAACCGGAAAGCCGCCAGCGCATTTTCATTGCTCTTCAGCGTGTCGATACCCTGCTGTAGGCGTGTGTGGATCTCTTGGCAACGATCCATCGCCTGTTGCGACTGCGTGTCGTAACCGGTGACTTCGGCACCGACACGGGCGCGCTGTTCATTGATCCACGCGGCGTAGTCCTTGGTCAGCATGCTCAAGGCATCAACGAGCGGATCTATCTCCAAGGTCGCAAGTCGCTGCATGTCGAGCAGGCCACTGCTGACCATCTCGCGCATCGCCGGGCGATCGGATGGATCAAGGCCCGGCGTCTCCGTCACTTGAACCTCGTACTGAGGCATCACCGTGGTGCGCACCTCGGTGGCCAGCGTCACGTCGTCTGCGGTTTCGGCATGGACGGCAACGCCATGGCCCACGGCGAATTCGACGCGGTTGCGATAGATCATCTCCAGTGCTTCACGCTCTGGGTCCATACCGTCTGCGTCCAGCACCGGCCTGCGCCGGAAGATGGCGCGCTTGGCGGCGTCCATCTCTGAACGAACGATCAGCTCGGGCTGGAACACCCACGCCGTATCGCGGTTGGTGTCCGGCTCTTCCTGCGCATTCACCAGGAACAGCGTGACCAGCCGATCGCCGTTGGCATTCTTGGCGCGAATGGAGCCCTGCACGCGAACTTCGGGAAACTCGCTGTCGGGTGCCTGATGTGGAATCACGCCTTCGATCAGCGGAAGTACGATCTTGCCGCCACAAGGAATGCGTTGCCACACCTTGGCCTTCTGCCCGTTGGACTTTAGCAGTTCATGCTCATCATTCGGTAGACGCTCGTACCGGCCCCAGCGCGCTTCGATCTCAACCCGGTCGGCGTCGCCATCCACGCAGAATGTCATACCGAGGCTGCTGGGCACCAATGACTGATTACTGGCGGCGTCGATCTCGTCAGCCGAATCAGAATCCGGCTCCACACGCCCGGTGGCTGTTCCAAACTCCGCCCCGGGCTCGTGTCGTCCCGGAGCCTTGGCCTCCGTGGGCTCTTCTGCGTCCTCATTGGCCAGTGGCCCGTCCAACCCCTCTATGCCGCCCTGTGCAGCCTCACGCGGGGCCAGTTTGCCAACCAGGTAGCGGTCGCGCACACCCATGTCGACGATGCGTTCGCGAGGGCCACCTGCTGGGCCGAGCAGGTCGTCTATCACGGCCAGTTGCAGCAGCTCTCGGATATAGGCCTGATCCTCAATGGTCGGTACGTCGGCGATGGTCTTGTGCAATGCCGTGGGGAGCGACTCCAGGAAGTCCATCCATTGAATACGGCCAACGCTACCGGAAGATGGCGGGGTAAGAGTCGTGAGACCAATCGAAACCGGCGTATCGACCAGTAGCATGCGGTCGCAGTAGATCGTGGTGGTTTCCAGATCGGAACGAATTCGCAGCGCCCGCCCGACCCGGGTGATGTGGCCAGCGATGTTCAGGATCAACAACCAATCGTCATCGGCGATGGATTGATACAGCGAACGCTCGCCGTTCAGTCGTAGCGTGTAGGGTGCCAGCGTGAGATCGGCAGCAAGGCCATGATCAATGGCGATCCATGCGTTCGGCGCTTTGCTAGCTTTGTTGCTGTCTGTCATATGTGCTCCCCATCAATCATCAAATGCGCCAATCACTGCTTCTCTTTCGACAAAGCCTTTGACTACTTCATTTTCAAGTTGAATCAATAGTTTTGCCTTGTCATCTTGGTCATGGGTTTTGATGAGCTTTTCGGCAAGTGCTGCAATTCGCTCTTTCTGGCTTAGGTCGAATGAAGAGGGTATCGGTAGCTGTTCCAGAAAATTCTTCTTTACCTGAGAAAAGACCTTCCCAGATTGCATGGTCATGCCCCGATAGATCTCAGTCATCTTGGGGTGGTTCAGAATAGCGCAGAGGAAATATGCGGATACCCCGGCCTTGGGGATGATGCAAAGAAGGGACTTTTGATGAAAGAAACGGTCGGTATCCACGGTGGCGATGATCTGATCGCCTGTTTGTCTGACAAGAATCTTGGGAGATATGACATAAGCCTTCTCGTTGACTTTGAGGCGACTTTTTGAATCAATTGCGATGTGTTCTTGCTGGATGTCCCGCCAGTTATTTCGGAGCCATATTCCGTCAAACTCCAACCAAAATTTTCCGATATTCCTACCCCGCAGGACTTTGTAATCGGAGGGATTTTCCGCAGCCTGCTCTGAATAGAAGACAGCACCTCCTAGCGCCGCCCTCGAATAATCAATGCCACTATCAAATACATCGGCCAGCTCGATAAGGGGCATGGACGGGCCGCTGTTGATATGCTTCACATCTGCACCGTGGCTTAGGACGGAGTTTTTTCGTCCTCTTATTTCCTGGATTGTCTTGACGGTCCAGTCGCTATGCTGCCGTGTTGTTTCGGTCTTGCAGTACCCTTGAAACGTACCAAGGACTACAGGATGCACTTCCGAGGCAGCGCGCTTAGTGATAACTCCGAAGCAGCAGGACTGCGTTACGCCGGTGAACATCCCGTCTCCACAATCAATGAACATGATTGGTGATCGACTCAGTAGAAGCGCTCTGCTATCTCTACAGCCAATATGTTCGAGCAGGCTGGACGGAACAAGAAACGAGTACGTCTTCGCTGCACTGGCTGTGATCTGATCCATTCGTTCAATGAAGAACTTGAATGAATTGATCAGCTTGTAGGAGGAGTTTGGATAGCTCTTCTTCAGATGCTGGATGTCTGCTTCTGATAGCGAGGCACCCCACGGAGGATTTCCAAGAGTCGCATCAAAACCCGGTGCAGAGGAATAAAAGACTTCTGGAAATTCGAGTGGCCAGTGAAATGGCTGTCGTGTCGGTCTTCCGTCGGGAAGGTCGGCAGAAAGTGTGATAGCCACTTTTCGGCGCATAGACGAGAGTGATTCCTGATCACCACCGGCCACCTGCTCTGCATGGGCGCTCAACGAAGCAAGTGCGTTTTCGAGATTCGCACCACTGCTTCCCGCTTCGAATACTTCCCCAATGAATGCGTCGGCGATGCATTCTGGCACTTTGAGCATGCTGCGGGCGGCGGCGTCGAGATGCGCCATGGTTTCCACGTCGCGGATGTCGCGGATGGATATGGTGCGAAGACGTAAGCGCAGTTCAATAGCCTCAAGCACTGCCTTTTTAATGTTTTGGCCAAATAGACGTAGCTGGCCCTGGCGGGCTGGCGTCATTGAAAGATCGGTGAGTTGATCCAACCGGTGAATGCCGAGCAGGCTGTCGCCGCAGCGCAGGTTGTGGTCGAGAAAGCCAAACGGACGGCCTTTGGCTAACGTCACCAACCAGATTGAGAGTTTGGCGAGTTCGACTGCCAGTGGGTTTAGATCGACGCCGTACAGACAACGCTCGGCGATGAGACGGCGCGCGATAACCGTGCGGGCTTCGCCGTCGCGAGGTAGAGGTTCCTTGGCAGCTGCTGCTTCCAGAACCTCACCATCGACGCTTACGGTTTTGCCCGTTGCCTCGACCAGTGACCATGACTCGACGAGGCGATCAGACAACCAACGGCAGGCTTGCACCAGGAAGGCCCCAGAGCCCATGGCTGGGTCGCAGATCTTCAGGTCGAGCAGTTCGGCGGGAGATTTCAGTGCCCAATGTTCTCGCGGCGCTCCTTCTGTCGGGCCAACATACGCCACTGGCGTGAGGGTCTCAGCGACTATCGCTTCGGTCAGCGACTTTGGTGTGTAGTGGGTGCCGGTCTCGCGCCGGTCGGAGCCAGTGGTGACGATGAAGGCACCAGCGGGATATACCAGCGGATAGCCCCATGGGTCGGTGCGCAGCAGATGGGCATAGGGTTTGACGCGATCACGGAGCTTGGTGTCGCCTTGGCAAGCCGTCAACAGGCGGTCGGCCAACGTGTCGTCGACGGGCTTGGCCAGATCGTTGCGCACCCGACTGGCGGAACTACCGGAGCGTTCTTGCAGCAACTCAGCCAGTCGAGCCGCCCCTTCCAAGCGTGCCGAATCCAGCTTGGCCAATTTGACCCATGGCGTCTTGGCGCTCTTGGTGGCATCCAGTTCCAGCGTCACTTCATCGGTGCGCTTGACGGTGCGTTCGAGCAGGCCCTCGTAGACGTAGCCGATTTGCTCGACGTCCAGTGCGCGATAAGAAAGTGTGCGGCCTTGGAATTGCTGGATGGCCTCCAGCAACAACAGAACGGTGCGGTTGTCGATGGGCAGTGGCTTGGCTGCATCGCTGCGCCAGTTCGAACCTTTGGCCCGGCCCTCAAGGAAGGGGAAGCGGTCGGGATCAAACAGCGAGCCGCCCAAGGCTGGCAGGCGCAGGTTTTCATGCTCGATGCCGCCGAACACGGCGCGGAAGATAGCAAGCAAACGCGACCAAGCGTCCCAGCGACGCTCCAGAATTTCCTCGGACTCTTTGCGCAGCTGCATGCGCAAGGTGGAAAGTGCGTAGTTGGCCTCGTAGCGTTCGTCGCCCATCAGGAGCAGGCCGCGCTCTTCGGCTGAGAGCAGGAACACCAAGCGCATCATCACCGTCAGCGCTGCCTCATACAGCTCGGGTTCCTTGACGTCGTGCAGGAGTTCTCGATTTCGATCCTGGTCTGCTTTGTCGAGGGTCTGAATCAATACCTCGACGGCGCGGCGAACTTGCTCGCCGAGAGCGTCGGTGACTTCATCCTGAAATTTTAGTGAGCGATCTAACAGCGCAGGCAGTTGTTCGGATTCGTCCACGAAGAAGCGCCGAATGCCGAGCAGATGCACGAAGGCCTGCAGGGTGATGGGCTCCTGGCTCCAGATGCGGGCATACCAACTGGCAAAGGTAGTGACCGCGCCGACCGGGGCATCCACCATCATCCAGCGTTCGCCATTGGTCACAAGCCCAAGCCGACAACCGAGTGAGCGACACAATTGCACCATGCGATCGGCGGGTGTGGCGGCCCAGCCGTCTTGCTTCAGGTTTGCATCAAGATCGACATCCTGCGCATAGACCTGGATCAGTAGCAGAGGTTTGTTGACGCGTTGCTCATCGACCACGGCAAGAGCAGGCGACAGCGTCACTCCGTGTTCAGGCAAGCTGGCTTGAAGGTTAACTGCGCACCAATCGGCACGCTTGAGAACGTCGCCCTTGCCGTCTACATCAAATTCAAGGCCGCGCGACAGCACTTCGTCGATCCATGCCGCGTGCAGCTCAGCGAACTGAGTATCTTCCAGTTCCAGTGCTTCGCGCCATTCCTCGTAGGCTTGACGCAGGCGTTTACGCTTGGTGGTATCCAGTTCTTCCAGCCCCTGCGGAAAGGCTTCCTTAAGAACGGGAACTGCAAGGAACGGGCCAGAGATCTCGATGAGCGACAGCCAATCATCATGCACGCTGGGAGCACTCATGCGGCACCTCCCTTAACGGCAGATGCAGGCACCAGAAAGATCACGGCGACCGGGAAGGTGCGGTCGTTGAGTTTTGCGTAACGGGTTTCGATGGCTTCAGCCTCCTGCTGGCGCTCGGCTGGAATGCGGGCAAGACGCGCTTCCAGTGCGGCGGTGTCGCGTCTGAGCTGCGTACGTTCGTCTTCGGTGAACAGGGAAAGCTGCGCCGGTTGCTGGTCTTTTTTCAGTTCAAGCTGAATGGCCTTCTCAAGCTCATCAAGCACAGAACCAATGTCGGCGACTTCCTGCAGCTTGCGGGATTGCAGGGTGTTGGTCAGGAACTTGAGCCGGTCTTTTGAACGGGCCTCTATCGCTTGCAAGATGGCGCTCTGCGCACGGTCAAAGCGAACGCGGATGGCATCAAACAAAGAGTCTGTGGCGGTCAGAGGCTCGGCTTGATCCAGCCATTGCTGGACTTTGGTGACGCCTTCTTCGCGACGGAATGCTTTGTCGCCCAGATAACCACCGGCTACCGTCAGTTCTTCGTGAAGGCGATGATGGTTGCCGCCAGTGACGACCAGCCGCGAGATGACGACCACGGCAGGCCCGTCGATCAGGGCGTCCGGCACCGAACGCACTGTGACGCGATGCAACTTCTTCACATCGTCTTGCGCCCAGACCTCGGCGCGCAGCAAGCGCAGGCACATCTGCACCAGTCGATGGTTCAGGTGAACCAGCACCACGTCGTCGCGCCCGGTGGCGACGGCGTGATCGAAAGTGATAGGCCGGATTTGCAGTGTGTGGGGATGGCGTAGACCCTCAAGGCAGCGCGCCCACGAGCCCGACAGCGCGGGCATCTTGAATACGGTTCCTGCCGGAGCATCAGCCAAGCCAAAGGGCTCAAGCGGTGGACGGCCTGCCAACACAAGACCAGTCTTGACTGCCGTCAAGATGTGCTCTGGCGTGAGGTGGAAATCCTGCTGCGTAGTCAGGAGCCGTTCGTGCAGCTTGGCGACGCGGTCTTTCAGTTCGCGCTCGGCGCGCACGAAGCGTCTGGCCTTGGCGATTTTGGCTTCAGCAAGGCGGGTGTCGAGGTCTTTGAGCGAACCTTCGATCAGCCCCGACATCTGCGGCGCGATGACCGGGTTGACGCTGCCCATGTCCGCCCGCATGGATTCGAGCTTGCGCAGTGCCCGGATGATATCGTCGCCGTGACCGCCAATGGGTGCTTTGCCTGGTTCTCCGCCATCGACAGGGTGCCAGATCAAGACCTCTTTCTGGCGCTGACCGTGCCGATCGATACGGCCGTTGCGCTGCTCCATCACATTGGGGTTGTATGGAATTTCCAGATGGATGAGGCAGTTACAGTGGTTCTGCAAGTCGATGCCTTCGGACGCGGCATCAGTGGCCAGCAGGATGCGCACCGCTGAATCCTTCGGCGAAGTCTGGAACGCCGCTTTGACCTTCTCACGTTCATCCTGAGGCATGCCGCCATGCAGGATGGCCAGTCGGTCACCACCGAAACCGTGGCTGGCGAGGATCTCGTGCATCCACTGGTGGGTAGTGCGGTATTCTGTGAACAGGATTACCCGACGCTCATTCCACTGACCGTCCGTTTTGAGATTTGTCGTCAGCCAATCGAGGATCGCTTTGGCTTTGGCATCGACCTGGTTCTTGGCCGTCTGCGCCCACGACCGCAGCTCATTCAGCATTTGCTGCTGCTCTATCGTCAGCGATTGCGCGCACCGTGACGCCTCTTCAACGGCCTCGGACTGCGCGTTTTCGACGTCAAGGTCGTTAGCGTAGTCTTCTTCCACTCTCAGAATGGCTTTGCGCAAAATGCGGTCAGCCATCGCATCCTTCTCCTTACGTTGGCTGCCATTAGCCAGACTGGCAATGTGCTTTTCAAGGGTGGAAGCGAAAGCGGCGGGAGAAGAAAAGAGACGCTTCTTGAGCAACTGGTTGACGAACGACGTACCGAAAGCATTGCCGACCTTTTCGGCATCCAGCTCGCGGCTCGCGCAGTAGTCGTTCAGCTTCTGGTGGATGGCCCGCTCTTGTGGCGAGTAAGAGGCCGGCAAAGCTTGCAGTTTGCGCTGAGCATAAAGCGGCTTACCCTCCGCATCGACCAGGTCGCTTTTGAGGCGGCGGATCATCACCTGACTCAACTGCTTTTCATCGGGCAGGATGTTCCGGGCGAAACGCTGGTCATCCAGCAACTCCAGAAGCGATGTGAAGGATTCGGTATAGCCGTTGTGAGGAGTTGCTGTGAGGAAAAGGCGATGCTGAAAGTGCGGGCTGATAGAGCGAATAAATCGTGTGCGCTGGCTCTCCAACGCGTAGTTCGCTCCGGCAGCGGGGGCGATGTTGTGCGCTTCGTCGACCACGAGCATATCGAATTTGCGTGGATAGCTGGTGTATGCGGGCAGGACGTCGCGCATGGCGCGCAATCCCTCACCGCTTTTCACCCAGTCCATGGACGCAATCAGTCGCGGGTGGGAAGTCCAGGGATTGGCATGGATACCGCGATCTCGACGTAACTGCTTGATGTAGTCCGTGTCGACAATCCGAAAATCAAGGCCAAACTTTTCAAGCATCTCCACGCGCCACTTCTCTTGCAGCGATGCGGGGCAGATGATCAGGACGGTGCGAGCGCGGTGGCGTAGCAGCATCTCCTGAATGACGAGGCCGGCCTCAATGGTCTTACCCAAGCCGACGTCGTCGGCGATGAGTAGATTGACCCGCGCCATATCGATTGCACGCACCAGCGGGTCGAGCTGGAAGTCCTCAATGCTGACGCCGCTGCGGAACGGTGCTTGTAGAAAGCCTCGATCTGCATTGGTAGCAGCTCCCCAGCGAACCGCATCGAGAAAAGCGTCAAGGGTATCGGAATCATCTTGGCCAGTAATCGACGGAAGTCCTGCACGCTCAATGATTTGTGCTCCAGGCTCAATCTCCCAGATAACCTCTAGCTGTTCACCTAGACCATCCTCGTCGATGGATGAAAGGGTCACTGCATTCTGTTGCGCAGAGGTTGACGTGAGCTGGGATGAAGCGACTTCGGCAACGACCCACTGGCGTCGCCTGACCTCGACCAACTGCCCAGGCTCAGGGCGGGCGCGGTAGGCCTGGCGATTCTGTGCGTTCGAAATTTCCATGCGGTCTACCGTTTTCCTGTTCTGTGGGTTTATGCGCCCCAGCAAACAGCCGGGGCGGCATTTATCGGGTCATGGTTGTAGGGCAATCGCAGCAAGATGGGAGTTGATGCTTCGTGCGATCGCGCGACCAAGGTCCACAGGAACGGCATTGCCGATGAGACGCCCAAGTACCTTGAAGCTCACTTCACCATCATCGGGAATGAACGCGTAGTCACGCGGGAAGCTCTGAATGATTGCCGCTTCCCTCAAGGTGATCGCGCGATCTTGTTCAGGATGCCCAAACCTGCCGTTCCCGAACCCATAGCACTGCGTCGTCATGGTGGGGGCAGGCTTGTCCCACTCCATGCGTCCATAGACGCCGGGGTAGGTCCTGCCACTCTCGGCACGATGGCAGTCGGCGACGAGGTGCTCGGGCCAGTCACGCCAGGTGCCACCCGGCTTCGACACCTTGATACGTTTAAGATTTTTCTCTGACAAAGTAGAGGAAACGTGCAGCTTGTCTCTTGGTGCTGACTCACCTGCGTTTAAGGCGCGCAATCTTCCGATCGCTTGTCTCACGGTTTTGGGTTTATCGATCGTTGGCTTGATCATCTTGATCTCACCTAGCCTTGATGCCAGCAACACCATGCGACGGCGAGTCTGAGGCACGCCGTACTGAGAACTGTCAACAACATCAAACCAAACGTTGTACCCAAGTCGCCTGAGCGTATCGACGAAGTCGTGAAACACCTCATGCTTGGCAACCGTTGGAACGTTCTCCATCGTTATGACATCTGGGCGGGTGCCTTTTGCAAGTCGAGCGAACTCGTACAACAGTCCCCATTTCCCATCTTTGCCATCCAACTCGTATCGCTGTGCATAGGTGGAGAAGGGCTGGCACGGGGCGCAGCCTGCAAGGATCTTCAGTTCAGCGTCGCCAAACAGCGCATCCAACTCGGCGGTAGTGACCTTGCTGATGTCTCGCTCTACAAACTTAGCGCTGTTGTTGGCCTCATATGGAAAGCGACAGGCTGGATCCATATCTATACCAGCAGCGACCGGCACACCTTCAAGCACGAAGCCATGCGTCAGCCCGCCAGCTCCACAGAACAAATCCACACAAGATATTTTTGTCATTTCAGCATTCCTCTTTTCTGTTTTGACCACCGGATGAAGCGGTCAAAACCAGCCGATAGCAAGTCAATCATTCTTGCCCCGACTTTCTATGTCAGCAGCACCTCCAGATCGCACCCACTCGTCGACCTCTTCAGACTTGAACTTCCAAAGCCGACCAATTCGGTGAGAAGGCATGTTCCGCTTACCAATCCATGCATAAACGGTGTCTTTGCTCACGCCGAGGTACTCGGCGATCTCTTCGACCGACAACCAGCGATCTGACATAGCAAGCGTTTCCATCAAGAAGTTTGAGTGGTGGGCAACCTCTGCATGATTACACAAATTGTCCGATTCGTAAATCCGATTTGACACGATTAGGCCTGATTTGACTTGATTAGGCTAGGTTTACACTACCTCCTTTCATGGGAAGGATTTAGAGCAGCCTGGGAGTGGTCAAGACACCCATGCTCATGCTCTATCACCCAGCCAATCCTTGGATCTTTGCCGCCCCATTTCGCCTCAAGGAGCTACCAAACAACAGGGGCCTCATGGTGCCCAGATTGATCTGCGGAAACTTGACTGTGTGGCCTGCCAAGGCTGAGGCCCACTCCCATAGCTGCCCTATGAAGAGCTGCAAGACGAATCCTGCACCACACGTCCAACAAATGGCCCCACCCAGAGGCTGAGTTCATTAGTCGATTACTTTAGTTAACCGAGTGGTGCTTACGTCGATCAGATTGCATTCGCATTTAACGCCTCTTGCCACTGCCAATGGCTCCGCCCGAAAAGGTAGCGGAATGATGCTGGTCGCGAACATCTCGAACTCGCTCGGTAGCCGAAACCATGTTGACCGAACGCGTGACCCGTCTCAGATCCACGGTCGAAGGATCAGAATTGATTTTCTGCTCTAAGGCCTTTTTGAAGTCCGCTGAGCTAACGTCAGGATGGGACTTCTTGGCATGAGCCATCAGTCGGTTCAGCCGCGTTTGGGCGTTGCACAAGGGGCAACGAACGTCGACTTCGTAGTCACGCATCTGGCGACTCTTTTTTCTTCCGAAGCATCGCAGCCAACCCCAGGCCAATCCCGAACTCAATCGCACTGACGAGGGCGTATGAGATCCCGAAGGATGCCCCAATCAAGGCTGCAACACCCAGCCCGATCAAACTGGCAGTACGGTCTCCTTTAGAAAACCACCCCGTGGCGGCACCCGCAGCGGCGTACAGAATGACATATTTCATGCTGATGTACATGCGCAACTCCTTGAAGCAAGAAGGCGAGGCTACTTTTCCCAGCCCTCAGGAGGTAGGACCATTAAAAACACAGCGATAAGGGGAAGAGCTTCGTACTTGTCAGCCCACTCGATATGCTCCCGGAATCGAATGATTTTCGCCAACTTGGGAACACCTAGTGCCCCCAAAACCATCGGCAGCGGTGGCTTACTCCCATCGGGAGCATCTGGCAGCATTTCGTAAAGAGTCATCCACTCTGTTGGAGCCGGGTAGTCACCTGGCAGATTTTTCAGGTACTCATTCAGCTCATCGTTCGTCATCATGATTGAGCTTCCTCAGCGATAGAAAATCTGCGAGCGCAGATCCTTCTGCAAAATCTTGTGGAAAGCACGCCAACGTCGGTTGTCATTTGGGCCACAAACCGATCCTACGTGCTGGATAGCCAGCCGCCGCTCCACCTTGACTACTCTCCCTTTTGCGGAATAGGTCGAAGAGTAGGTCACCGCTTCGTCTTTGTAGCTAGTGCCCTTGGGTATCCCATCAATTACGACATTGTCAGGAAACTCAATGGAGTAGCGCTCATGATGGGTCTGCGATTTGCAGGTGTATGAGAAATCCTTCTCAAGAGGATCGTCGGCACCAGCCCAAGCAATCCCTCCCGGCCCCATTCCAACAGGGACCATCATGCCCCCACGTCCTGGGATGTTAGTGACTGGGTTGAGGTAGAACCTGGCTCGAATCCAATGTGACTGGTCAATGCGCTCGGGCTCAGGGAAGTCCATCGTTCCTCCGCCGGTCTCATTGAATCGTTGCAACAGCTCTTTGACCACTTGCTGCTCCGAGCGACTCTTTTCATAGAAGCGGATGCGCCGCGATTCGATCTCAGGGACGCCTTGATAGTTCACCGATGATGTACCGTGAACAACCCCGTCACGATCAATCTTCATCTTTAGATCAACCTGACCGACGTTTTCTGAAGCGAGCATTCGAGGAGTTCGCCCAATCTTGCCAAGGGCAGTCAAGACTGTTGGCTTGTCCATGTCCTCAAAAATCAGAAGACCAAAAGGGGAAAATTGATCCGTGGAGTCGAGATAGAGATCAAGGCTGGGAACATACGTGATCACATGGTTGAGTGGCTGAATGAATCGCTCCGGGTTTCGTGGAGGCCAGTTGGTTTAAGTTGAGACCTCGGTCTCGTTCTTCCCGGCAAGTTGCCGGTAGTAGTTTGCCTCAGCTTCAGCCGGTGGAATATACCCAATCGAGCTCAGCAGTCGGTGGTTGTTGAACCAGGCCACCCACTCCAGGGTCGCCAGTTCCAGTGCCTCCTTGGTTTTCCAAGGCGCACGGCGGTGGATCAATTCGGCCTTGTACAGCCCATTGATCGTCTCGGCCAGGGCGTTGTCGTAGCTGTCGCCACGGCTGCCCACCGAGGGTTCTATGCCCGCCTGTGCAAGGCGTTCGGTATAGAGAATGGACACATATTGAGAGCCCCT
>JACCDY011182097.1_pt1 | contig 18861 bp, 20 predicted proteins | sample 7446391 | NCBI WGS metagenome assembly JACCDY01 (sample SAMN15323451, study PRJNA562643) | freshwater metagenome | isolation source: river surface water | place: USA:Blue River Watershed | collected 2017-08-18
AGCCCACAAATCAGGTCGATCAACATATGATTTGTGCACACAGCATTGCTGGAAGAGGGCCAGTGATCGCACTCTACCGCGCCAACCATAGCGCCGTAGAATGCGATGAACATCATCGAGACCAATTTCTTTATTATTAGGATTCCAAGGGTTAAATACCTTGATTGTCTGTTGTTGCTGCATTTTATGCTATATGTATTACTCGTAATAGACTTTTAGGTCGGATTCGCCGATAGAATCGGCATATCCTATGGCAACTCTGTTGCCGTTGGATTTGAACTGTGTGTAGCTGATCTAAATATAATTATGATCAAATTATAGATATGGAGTCGTTGCCCACAGATAATGATATTATACAAGAAGGCGGGGCCTTCGGTAAAAAGCCGTTTAAACTTCGTGAAAAACAAAAAGACCAAGGTGCTCAAGGACAAGGAGGTCGTGCAGGCGGTCAAGGACAAGGAGATCGTGCAGGCGGTCAAGGACAAGGAGGTCGTCAAGGTACTCAAGGACAAGGAGGTCGTCAAGGTACTCAAGGACAAGGAGGTCGTGCAGACGGTCAGGGAGAAGGAGGACCTAAAGGATTACGAATTAATCGTGGACGTGGTACACAATCAAATTCTATTCCTCAATCTCAAGAAGTTACAGATACTAATAAAGAAGACCCTGCTGCTCCTGCTGCTCCTGCTGCTCCTGCTGCTCCTGCTGAACCGGCTCCCGCCCCAGCTCCTCCAAATACTGCAACAACAGCACCCGAAGAAGAAGAGACATCAGTTGAACCTCTTGGTCTTCGTCTTCGTCGCAACTTCAATCAAGAACTTCGCACAAAAATCGAAGAATCTGCTGCAGTTCCTAAACCAAATATCACACAAATGCTAAATGTCCTTGGCGACACTTATAATCTGACTCCAACAGAAGGTGGTATTAACATTAAAGGTGGTCCTAAATCTCTCGTAACCTTTGTGACAAATTACGGAGTTAACCCTGATTACAAGATTGATGTTCCAATGACAATTAAGGCATTTTACAATGTATTTGGTGAAGATGGTAATCCGAAGGAATCATTTGATTCACTTATGAGAAAGCCGGCATATCATTTTATTTGTAATCATATGCTCTATCGTATGGTGACATTGAAGATGGAGATCCAATTACAGAATCGTTCTTCTCTTCGTCGTGGGGAACTGGAAGCGATGTATGATAAGTTCGATGATTTCTTAAAGAAAGGTAAATGTGGATTTATCAGTAAGGCGGCAGCCCAGGAGGCCTTCGAGCGTGAAGAGAAGAATCTTCTTGTTCGTAGTGGAAGTGGTTCTGGTGCTATTGTCACACAAGGTCTCGAAAATAAATTGAATTACATTATTGCTATTCTCAATAAATTCATTGAAGATGGTATGCGTGAGCGACTCAAACAATTACAGGTGAATGGATTTGATTGTGGAATGATGGCCGATGCTTTGAAAGACTTTGAAGGGGCTGGGGCCGCTGATATGAATCTCGATACCATGATACAAAAATATCTCGATCTTGGTGTTTCATCAGGGGGCTTAAAGGTATGTTTGGGTCAAATGAAGATGCAGGCCGCGGAGACTGGTAATATGGCTATATTAGTTCAACTATTAAAGGGAATGAAGACAGGTGAAGAGATTAGTGATGAAGAATTGGATGAATTAGCGAAGATTTTGGATAAAACAGATTTAGAAGTTGGAAGAAAGACCGAATTTGAAAGTCTTCGTCAACAACTTTTACATCTAAAAGCAGTGGTTGAACATGGTAAATGTAAAACTTGTGCGAAAGATGTAAAAGAAGAAGAAATTGCAGCCGCTGTTCAGGCTGCAACAGCGGCAGAGGCAGCGGCAGAGGCAGAGGATGAGACAGCGGCAGAGGCAGAGACAGAGACAGCGGCAGAGGCAAGAAGTCGTAGAGCCCTTTTACCAAATGGTGCATCAGAATCACTGAAAGAAGAACATAATCCTGGATCAGTTGGAATTGGATCTACTACTGGTAGTCCTGATGCGGATAAAAATCCTGAAGAAAATCCGAAAGCAATTCCTGTTCCTCTATTCAATGCATTCATATCATCTATTCAAGTACAAGGTGAAAAACCACTAATTGCTTTTCGCGACATAGATAATTTAAAGACAAAGTTGACAGACTTGAAGATTGACAATACTGATATTTTCTTTATTGACAAGGCGGTTGGTTTCAAATTATTGGCACCACCAAATAAAGATTTCTTCAAACAGAAGTTTGATCCTAAGAACGTTATTGATCTTGGACCAATGCCAGTCGAAGGTCTTCAAAAACAGATCAAAGTTAATGTCTTCCCTATCAAATATAATGGTAAATACCATTCATTCCTTTTAGTACCTAAGGATACGGTTGTAGCCACTGATCCTAAATCACCTTCACCTTCACCTGTAACTGGAAGCTCTCGGACTCCAACACGTGTACTTGAAGGTGAAACTGGAAAAGAAATTCCAGAACAGAAGTTTGATACACCAGAAGTTATTAAACAGGAAGAAGTTGTAGAACGTGAAGCAACTCCTTTATCGCGCGGAAGTCCGAAGACTCCAGATGTAGAGAAGATTGTATCTTTAGAAAGAATTGATACAACTACATGGGAAGATAATAGTGGTAATGTACCAATTAACAAAGAATTTGAAATCGAAGATGCTGAAAAGGAATTAGTTGATTATAAAGTATATAATGCTAAGGGTGAACAAATTATGATAACACCTCAAGGCGGAAAGCAAAAACGTGATCCATTTCAATTAACAATTAGACCAGAGTTTGTTAAACCTATTCTTGAAAAACGAGATGGAATTAAAGAACCTATAGTAATTCATAAATCTGGAAACCCTTTTATGCCTAATAATGTTGGTCAAGAAGGATACATTATTCAAAAACATACAAGAGATATTACAGGTTTTGATATTAACACATATGGTACTGGTATGAAATATATATGGATTCCTAAAAGTGAATTAGAAGTTGCATCTACTCCTGCTGTAACTACTCCTGCTGTAACTACTCCTGTTGTAACTACTCCTGCTGTAACTACTCCTGTTGTAACTACTCCTGCTGCATCACCTTCAATTAAAGTAGAAGATATAATTCAAACATCTATTCCAGACAATAAATTACCATCAGAAAGTGCAGCTATTAAGGAAGCAAAAGAGAAAGAAGGAATGACAGTTGAACAACATAAAAAATTTTTGGATACTAAAATACTCGATTGGATTCGAATAAATACTATAAGTGAACAGGTTGGTGATTGGACTGATTTACGTTTCTATTTGGATCTGAAACCAGACGAATATGAATCTAAAAAATATACTTTGGCATCATCATTTGCAGATATAAGACAAACTGATCCTACACGTGTATATATGTTTAATGTTGTCAAAAATAGACGTCAAATAACACAAAAACAATTTGAATCTTTACCAACAGAATGGAAAGATAAAATATATGGTGATACTAATAAAAATATTCAAGAGTTATTCAATAAACTATTACCTGATAGAATCATTCCAAATGCTGATTTCGTTAAAGATATGGAAAATGTAATTAATGCAACAGATAAAGAAAAATTAACTCCTGTTATTGATAAGATTAAAGAAAAACTTTCTACATCGCCTGTAATTACAGGTAATGAAATTACACCTACAGATGAAGAAAAGGCTTTATTAAGCAAATATTATGATAAATTTACGGGTATCATTCAAGCTGATTGGTTCAAACCAGAAAAAAGTAGTATGTCACCATTACGAAAAGCTGCTCTTGGGACAGCAGCTATTGCTGGAGTAGCTACTATTGCTGCTGCTATTGCGGCAAAAACAATGAAAGCAGGCCATCGTGATTACAGCTCAGGAAATCGAATCCGCTATACCCGTAAACGCCAACAGCGTAAATAATCACTTATAGTAGATGCCAAATAATGGGAATGGCAAAGCCAAGACAAATAATGCGAATAATGATGAGTATAAAAGAAATATAGAAGAATCCAAGAAACTATTGGGTGAAATTGAAAATCTTTTACGTCAAAAAGGCAATAATAGCTCCGGATCTGGTGAACGAGATAATGGAGGTGGAGGAGGTGGCGGTGGTGCTAAAAAATCTGCACTATCAATTCCATCAGTTGGTACTTCTGAAATAAAATCCAATGCTAATCGTACTATTTCAAATAATGAACAACGACAATTAGGTGAAATTTATACACCTGCTGTGACAACTATTGTGACACCTGCTGGTGGTAATACTCCAGGAGGTGGCGGTGGTGGTAAAAAATCTGCACTATCAATTCCATCAGTTGGTCCTTCTGGAATAAAATCCAATGCTAATCGTACTAAGCAAGTTTCAAATATAGCACAACCAAAAATAGGTCGTCTTAATACTCCTACTGTACAAAGACCTTCAAAGCCAAATAATGTTCCAAATTCTAAACCACCTTCTCGTACGAAAAAACAGTTTGAAACACCTTCCCTTGCACCAACATCTGAACCACTATCAACTGCACCTGAACAAATTAACACAACATCATCAGCAGCACAAGCTGCATTGAAGAAAAATCAGGTAAAGTTACCTCAAGGACCAACACCTATTCGTAAAAGAGGAGGGATGCGTAAACGGAAAAGTGGGCGACGGACACGGAAGAATCGTCGCACAAAGTAGATATGGTGAATCGTCATAATAATCAAAACAATTACAATAGCCGTAATACGGCTATTCTAAATGTTAATCAGCCAAGAAACAAAAGGAAAACCCTTAAGCTTAATAATAATAACAATTATGGTCCAAGAGTTCCAACAATGAGAGGCCCAGATGAATTTAAAATGGCATTTCCTCCGACTCATATTCGTGATTGGACATATGAAACCCAACCATCTCTTGATCCAGCTAATATCAACCTTGGATGGATGGGAGCAAATGGTAATGAAGTGCAACGTAACAAAAAAAATATGCCTTCCGTCGCTCATAGTTTGGAAGCGATTTCAACAGATCCATTAAGTCCCGAACCAGTATCTTTAAAGGATCTACAACCGATGAGTAATAAGGCGGCGACCAAGGGCTCTCACAAAAATACTATTTTTGCACATAATTTGCGTGGCCTCTCCCCTAAACAAAAACGTCAAACCCGAGTGCCGTTTTATGCACAAACAACAGCAGCCTCCAGAGCCCGCGTAAGGGCAACAGATGCGCCTGGACGTCAAGCAGCAATACAGGAACATTACAAGAAAATCGGCCTCACCCGAAGAAATAAGAAAAGTCGAAAGCAGAAGTAGATGAATAACTCAATTCTGCCGCAAAATAGTTTAATTCGAGGAGCAATTGGAAGAAATGTCACGAAGAAGAATATTAATCGATGGACTCCGCAACCTAAGAAGAATGAACCATCATTTTATAATAAATATTTGAAGAATACATTTTCTTCTCTTCTCGGATCAACTTCTTCGGAAGAAAATACCTCCAATGCTTCTACTGTTGTTAGTGGACCAGAGGCTATATCTGTAATCAATTCTTCTTCAAATAACAATTCACCACAAGGTGGTGAATATGAAAGACTTATTCGTCGTTATAAGGCTCAATCAGCTAATAATTCATTCGGTTCATTTGCTACACGTTCATTAAAGAAGGGCGGCGGACGCAGAAAACACTCTCGTAGAAAATCACGACGCTCTAATAGAAAATGAAGTTTAATCTCCCTTTTACACTACCAACATTTAATAAAAATACCACATTCCTAATTGCAGCTTTGGTTATCCTTGCACTTGTTGCAATCTATTATGGAACAAGTACTATGTCTGGATTTGAAGACGCCCCCGGTAAGAAGTTCTGTATGGTATATGCGGATTGGTGTCCTCACTGCCAGAGTGTGAAGCCACAAATGCAAGAGTTCTCTGATGATGTGGCGGCAGGTAAACAGTTAAATGGTAAGGGTGTTTCAGTTCATTTAGTGAATGGTGATCCTCCTTCTGGAACTGCTCCTGATCCTCTAATTCAGCAACTCCCTGAAGTTAAGGGATTCCCTTCATTCTTCCTACTTGATGCTAAATCCGGTGCCGCCACTCCTTATGAAGGTCCCCGTGAAGTCAGTGCAATGATTGATTGGATTACGAAATCTGCCTAAATAGAAGCGCGACGTTTCATATGATGTTTCACATTCATATTTATATATTGATGTGCAGCTTCATAACCACCCTTAAATAATGTTTTCCTATCCTCGGCACTTAAACCGAATTGTAACGAACTAATGGCTGGAGTTCGAATACATATAGTACTATCCTTATAACGTTCATATAATAAACGACTTTTAGATGTTGTTGTTAATTCATAAAGTCGTAGAATAAATGCATCTGGTCCATCAAATTGATTCCATGTATCTATTTGTTGAAGTAGAATAATACCAAGTGCTTCAGATTGTTCTTTCGGCGTTAATAAATTCATAGGATATAATCCATGTACTCCGCCATCAACATATAATTGATCATCAATGTGGACTGGCCAGAAATAGAATGGAAGTGACATAGATGCACGTAATGCATCAACGAGACGACAATTAGGGGTATTGGTTGAAGAGAAGATTGCTGGTTCACCGGTTGAAAGATTAGAAGCAACTACTTCTAATTGTAAATTAGGCTTTACTGTCTTCAGGGTTGCAAATGTTAAATCGGCTGGTAAACCTTTAATGGTGAGCAGAGCTTGTAAAAACCTAACAAGTCGTTCTCCTGTATCAATTCCGTAATTGTCGATAAATGAAAGAAATCCTTCAGGGGCTGGATCTTGTAGAACAGCAAAGTCGAAACGTTCACAAATATCTTTTAGAGCGGCAATAGTATAACCGAGAACCATTCCAAATGCAACGAGGGAACCGGCGCTCAGACCAACATATTTTCGAACAAAACGTAATATAGATTTTTCTTCTAATGCTTTTAATGCCCCGATATGTGCAATAGCTTTAACTCCGCCACCCCCGAGTACAATTACATGGGGTAATTTCATTTATTTATTAATCGCAAATAAATATATTTGCCGTGGGCGCGGTCAGTAATATACTATATTAATACCATAATGAATTAGATGTCTTTTCGTCCAGGATCGTCAAAGGATACAATAGATATCCCTGTATTGCCAATTAATGATCTTTATAAAAACAGATTGTCCCGGGATACCTCCAGGCTTCGGGCCTATAATAAACTATTAGAGGCGATATATCATCGTATTCGTGTTGTATCAGCTATGCCAACACATCCTACAAGTATTATTTATACAATCCCTCCATTCATTCTTGGTGTTCCACGTCTTGACCTACAAGACTGTGTAGTATATCTTGTATGGCAACTTCGTAATAATGGGTTCATGGTTGCATTTACTTACCCAAATATGTTATCCATTAGTTGGGGACATCATGAACGTGATTACGTTGCTAATGATAGCCCTATTGCACAGGCAATGATTGCTACGACTCCAGCTCCACCGGCGGAGACTAAGAGAGGTCAACCTGGTCATGGTCAACCGAAGAAATCGGCTCTCAAGAAGAATCAGGGTTTCGGATCCGCCGGTACAAATGATATAAATATTTTTAAAATGGATCAAGGTGCCAGGGCTGAGCCGCTTTCGGCTATGGATTATCATCCACCAGCGGGTTTCATAAATGCTGTAGAGCGTCCTGCCCCAACGACACAACGCGGAACATTTACGGGCTTCTAATAGAGATGAATTCTGAAGAAGAACGTCGTACACCAACACCAAATAATCCCTATATGTTTAATGGTAGTCGTACAGCACCCGGGGCATTTAAAGCGAATAATAGGAGAAGTAGAGGCGGCAGTCGTAGGCGGACTTCTCATCGTGGTAGAAATAGAAAAAATCGTTCCAGAAAATAGATGATAAGTCCTAATATCTTCCAATTTTCAGGAACTAATCTTCTTGCATGGACTGCAGCTTATGCACTATGGGAACCTATATCATACTTCATTTTCCCAGCAATCTTCAAAGCAGCAACAACACAGGAATATTATAATCCGCGTAAATTCTCCTTTGGCATAGTTGCATTTGGAGACTACATTTATAGTACAATCCTCTGGATAATAACTGTTGTATTAATAACAAATATATTTGGTACACAGGCACCAGCAACTTGGATAGATTGGATTAAACGTCTTGCTGTCTTTTTGGGAGTTCAATGGGCTGGAGATTTAACCTTTTATGGTCTGATAACACAGATCAAAAAAGTCTATACAAATAAATATATTGATTTCTTCGCTCGTTATGGAAAACAAGTAGGAATAGGAGCACCAATAGGAGATTCATTATATGGAATTGTCTGGTTTTTGACAACACAATTTGTAGCGTCTTCGCTTGCAACATGGATGCAGACATTAGCAATAGCTACATTTTTATTTGCCACTTTTATGTTTTCATTCTAAAAATTTTGTATACATTTAATAAAATGGATATGTTTACTCAATTATTCTGGCTATCTACAATTCTGTTTATTGGTTTATCAGCCTATTTGCTATGTTGTACAAAGAAAAGTAATGCATTTTATCTTCAAATCGCTTCTGGATGTGGTATGTTTGCAACAAGTAAGATTGGGCGTAAATTCTTAGGTTTAGAGTGATCGTAATCCGGCCGTGGTCCAAAGTGAGACTGCACGTCCAGCGACTGCATCACCAACGCGTCTTGAGCCGACTTTTACATCAGCAAGAGCTTTTTGATCTGCTCGCATGGCAGCGCCAGCTGAGCCAAAAGTGGTAATCCATGCCTCTGCAATTCTTGGACTAACACCAGTTACGAGACATAACATAGAGGCACCGAAGAGAAGTGGATCTTCGGCATTATTCTTCTTGACAACTTGAATTCCATCTGTGGCTCTTTGTGGAGCAGTCTCAACTTGGAAGACAGAATTATCTTCAGTCCATTGTGACCATAATCCTTCAACTAATTGTGCTGTTCCTTCGACACTTAGGGTACGAAATACGGGGATTCCATGACGATACATAAGACGACTAACAATCTTCATAATTGCAGTTTCTGAAAGTCTTGGTCCAGCAAGTGCAGGTGCAGCTTTAACAAATAGTGAGTCACCGATACGCTGTTGTTGTTGTATCGCCGGCATTCCTTCAAGAATATATCCAACACGTGCACCTGTCTCTGATCCAAAAGCCAGTAGACGACCACGTTGTTCTCTGTATCGTTTATCCATAATTGATGCCTCGAAATCGGCAAATGTCTTCCGTTCAAGGATAAGTGCGGGTTTAGCAGCATCACCTATATGTATATCCCCGACGTGTAATTGTTTCATTTCATGTTGTACTTTTAGTGCATCATGTAATGAGTGTTCACGATAATCGACTATTAAAGTGGGCGATGCCATTTAATTATTAATGCTTAATTACTTTAGATGAATAACACAGGTGAATCAAAAGATCCAGTATATGAAAATCGTGCATATGGAATTCAATCAATAGAAACAAAAAACGATAATGCATATGTTGAGTATGATGATAAACGGAAAAGAGAAGAGGATGGTTGGTTCTCCCTTTGTTTAGCCTGTCTTATGTGCCGTTAATTAATTCGCAATCAAAATGTGGGTTGAATGGCTGCATATACCAATCATGATCCTTACAAATTTGTTCAAGTTCCTCTTTAGTTTCATAATTAAGATGAACATGAACATCATCATTTCGTCCATGTCCACAAAAACCCATACCCCATTCATTATATTCATAATATATATCCAATAAGGGGTACATTTGCGATAATTTTTGATAGAAATAAACAGGAGGGGCCCATGCTGTCTGGAAAATGCAGGTTAGATCTTCTTTGTTGGGTGTTAGACGCGGACTACGAGGTTCCATATAATTAGCCCAAAAACGATCAGTATTGTAATTTGCACGACGCCATTCCATTAATACAGAATCATCTTTTCCATTTGATGGTGGAGCTTCAAAATATGATTCGGGAACAAATGGACGTTCAAGTAGCATTGTTTTTAGTTCAGGTTTATCGACAGGAATGGTTATACGAACATAATTAAAACACTCGTTTGGCATTTTATAAATATATATATTACTAAAGTTTTATGTACCTATTAGAGCCAAGAGTTTAAAATATGATAAAATAAAAATATAGAATGACTCCATTAAATGTCATAATTCCGATGGCTGGTCTTGGGTCACGTTTTCTCGACCATGGATTTACTATTAATAAATACCTTCTTCCAATTGACGGATTCCTTACACCAATGATAAAGGCTGCAATTCTTACATTAAAAGTTCCTGAGAGCTCTCATTTTATTTTTATTTTACGTGAATTAAGTGGTCCTGATCTAACCTTACGCGCACTTTTAGAGAATATATGTAAAGAAAATAATTATACTTGTACAATTAGAAGTGTGAATTATTTAACAGAAGGACCAGCATCGACCGCAATGATTGCAGCTGATATAATTAATAATGATACACCTCTATTAATTAGTAATTCTGATCAGATTTTGGACTGGAATTATGATGCATTTATGGAAAGGACACTAAGTGCAGATGGAACTGTATTAACATATAATCCTGCTTATGAATTAGTTTTGGGTACGAAGGATAAAAACAGTTTTGTTCATTTTAACTCTGATGGAAGACCAGATCAATTTGCGGAGAAGATTGTATTAAGTAAAGAGGCACTCGTAGGGGTACATTATTTTAAAAAAGGTTCTTATTTTGTGGATGCTGCTAATTATACTTTTAGGAATAATATGCGTGCTCCTAACGGAGAATTCTATTTATCATTGACCTATCAAGCAATGTTAAATATGGGTTATTCGATAAATACTTATAACTTGAGTGATTCAGGTAATGAACATTATTATCCTGTGGGTGAACCTGGTGATTACTTCAATTATTATAATAAACAAGTGACATTTAGTGATGATTATGAACCACTGGCTCAGTTTACGATTGAAGAATATTCTTCGGGTGCTGAAATAACTTTTAGTAATGAATTTGTTTGTATTTTAGATGCGGAACCGAGAATGTTTATTTCTGGTCCGAAGTTTAAAATTACCATGGATTCGAGGAAAAATATTCTTCGTGTTCCACTGAATAGTAATGAATCTAAATTCCAAGAAGTACATCGCGAAGATTTTGTTCGAGGCTGGCTTATTGGAGACTTCAAACCATCTATCATGAGGTCTACAGACTTCGAAATTGGTCTACTTCATCATCCTGCAGGTGAAAAATGGCCATTCCATTACCATAAAGAGGCTATAGAAATAAATTATTTATTGAAAGGATCAATGAAGTTAAATGGTCTCCATCTATCGGCTGGGACGCGCTTCATTATGCCACGAAATATGATTGCATGTCCAGAATTTTTAGAAAATTGTGTTATTCTATGTATAAAAGTTCCATCTGTGCCTAAAGATAAATATATCATTTAGATAAATGGAATTTGATGCGGCATTTTTTGATGCGGCCTCTCAGGCCTGGCTCGCCAATAAGCGCCGTTGCGGCGCATCATATGTTTACCGGTGTGTACATATATGCAGTGATGGCAAAAAATGTATTAATAAACCATGGAAGGATAAAAAGGTTTGCTATTTTCACTTGCACTAATAAACTTGTTCCTTTAATTTATGATCATGATTAATATCATTTAAAACTATACATGGTAACATAGAATTACCTATTGCATATGCCATAATTCTTTCATAAATTCCACCAGGTTTAAACTCAATTCGAAGAGCTGTATAAATATTATATAATTTATCATATAATGCAATAATCCAAGGCATTGTATTATTATATGTTTCAATAGGAATAATATAAGTGTTAAGTAAAGGATATAATCTTAATCTATTAAATTTCTTTTTATAATATTGTTCATAATCATCAATTATAAATTCAAGAATATTAGGTTGATACCATGAAAGATAACTACAAAATACAAAATCTTTTAAAAAAATTGCAAAATATTTGGGTTGATCATTAAGATTATCCAATATAGTTGTAATAGTACTATTGTTAAAAAACATATCATATTGAAAGAAACCAATATATTTATATTGTTTATGTAAATTATTTGCATAAACATGATATAATACTGAATTTTCATTGTACCCACGTTGTTGGAATGTATCATCATAAATAGGTAATTCCCATTCATTAATAATTTTATATTTATTTGGTGTATACTCCTTAGGAATATTCTTATTAACGGCGACAAATGTAAAATATTTTGTTAAAATTTCTTGAGGAATATCCGCGTAGCATTCATCAAATATCTTTTTATGAAAAACGACAAATAATTGAAACATTATAATATATTAAATATAATATAATTTAAGTATCCAATACTAAACCAATAATATTAGTTTAGTGTTGGATTTCTCCGTTGTGGTCCTCGTCTGAGCAAATATAAAACCCATAAGAAAACTATTTTACAGGAATATATTACCAGAAGTTTCAGTTTTCTATAGAATTTCCAAGATTGAACTTATACGATAAATTCAATGTTGGAGTTAAAACCCCGTTGTGGTCACTGTGGGATTCGAACCCACAATTACAGCTTTATAAGAACTGCGGCTTGTCCAGTTAGCTCGAAGTGACCTCTGGTGCCCCCTATCGGAATCGAACCGATGACCTTTTCATTACAAATGAAATGCAATAACCACTTTGCAAAGGGGGCTATGGGTGATTTAGCAGGAAATGCATGGAACTCATCAACATCCAGAACATGCACTCCATGTTCAGCCCACCACTGAACACCACACCTTGTGTACCACCCAATCTTTAATTGAGATAAGTCTTTAAGTTAATTAAGACCATATCTTCCTCGCACTGCATTATGATTATTTAGAATTTCTGCGGCACTTAATGCTACTTTATAAACACAAATAACAGATAGAGGGCCATTCCAGAAGTTATCAGCTCGACCTACATGTTCAGTTGTAGGACTTAAATATTGATAAAATGTCTGTGAATCCGTATTGACTAATTTACCATTAAAATAATATGTCACAGTGCCATTTGTTTGGTGAGTAACAGCTGCTGTGAACCAATTATTCTGTGAATATGTAACATCTGAACTGATTGTACCAGTTCCTCCTGAACTAAAATGTAATTGATATCTATTCAATGCAGGACTATACATATATAAATTAAAATTACGATTACCTGAAGATGATCCAATCATCGCACGATAATTACCTGCAGCAATTGAAGTTAAATTTCCAACAATAAAAATTGTTTTACCAGTATATGTTTGATTATATTTACTTGCAACCAAAGAACCACTTCCAGTTGAACCATTGAACGACAAATAACCTCCATTTGATGAACTATATGTTACGCCAGTTAGACTTGTAGCATTATTTGCATTTGTACTTAAATCTGTCCATGTTGTACCAGAACCAGGATAACTTGCGGCATTACCTGCATCGAGATATAATAACATATTAGTTGTAGTTATTGTTGATCTTTGTGATCGGCCAAACCCAAGAGCTGCAGATGCCATAGATGCAATGGGCATTATCTATTTCTCCAAGCGGTCTTAATACGAATTAGTGCGTGGATAAATCTGCGCGAATCGTGCAATAGGGCCTTCTTGTCCTGGAACATTATAGTAGGATCCATCCTTTGGATGAATCTAGTACCAATTTGTTCTGGGATAAGTCGGCGCGAATGAACGTTCCAAACCGGGTGTCCATTGAGTGTAATCGGTCCGTCCAGCGCGTGTACGTCCGCTTGACTCAAAGAATGGATCGAGACCAGCGGCTAAGTCACGCGCCTCTTGTGGAACTTCGAATGTAGCTGCATTATAGTCCGCAGGCGCCATACGACTGGTAGAGGCTTCCGCTTCGTCTTCATAAACAATCTTCGGATTCAGTTCCTGAGTTTCGAAAACTTCATATACTCCATCTTCACGTTGATGAACTAATGGCCGCTGTCCCTTCTTCTCATAAATCTTATTGATCAATGTCTTCGCATCTTCAATATCATATTTCAAGTCCTTTGAGCATGCCGGGGCATAGGTTTGTAGTAGTTTCATCTCTTGTTCTTCTAAACTCTTGTTATCAGGGGGTAAAACTTCGAAGTTTTCTATTGTCGTGTACTTCGCTGTGCTCACGGGTCCAGTCTGTTGTAGACCTAACATCCATTCTTGCTGTTTTTCCTGGAACTTCATTGAATTTTCAGGTAAACCGGCCCAATCGAATGGCCAGAGACGCATCTTCTCATTGATCTCGGCCTTCGACATTTGACGATCACCTTCATTATTGAATACTACATCATGTTCATAATCATCAACCTTTTGTATAGGACGAGTAGTATAAGGTTTTGTCCAAGGATCAGTGCCCGCATCTTGAACAACCGGAATATCACTACCCTTCTGAATAGCTACAGCATCTCGCCTTGCAATTGTTTCAAAACCAGCAATACTTCGTTTACCCATTATAAAGACTAATGCATAAATGAATCCTAATATTACTAAAATAGACATTATATTTCCAGGTGTAACCATTATTCTAACTGTAATATACACTTAAAATAATAGATCTTATTACAACCTCGTTTACCAATGATAGCCAGTATCAGGACCAGCAGTAACAGAATAAGGTGGAGGACTGACAACACCGCCGGGCCAACTTACTTGTATATTTGCAAAACCCTCATTAACACTTGAAACAAATAATAACGCACAAAGTGCTAAAATTACTAATAATGCACCAGTAATATTAATCATATTCTATTTAAAGTCTCTATTTTTGATAAATACCATTTTTCATATTTGCTACTGCTGTTCGATTACTTGCACTATAAAACCCCTCACGAACTAAATACTGACGACTATTGATATACATGTAAATTATACCAAGCACAATGATTAATCCCAAAATCACATTAACTGATGCCATTTCTATTCTATTAGTAGAATGACAAAGAAAAATACACGTAGACTTTATAAAGGTGGAGCAAAGGGCAAGAAAAAGACCGCTCGCCGCAGTGACCGTCAAACGGCTCTTAATATTACTTCTCTTGGACAAATGAGCTCCCTGAAGAAATTGATGAAGAATACATCTGTAATCATGGTCTTCGTTTACGCAGATTGGTGCGGACATTGTCAACGCTTCAAACCGGAATGGAAGAATTTGGAGAAGATGCCAAATCGTAATGTATCAATGGTATCAATTCGTGATGATGTCTTCCCTAAAAGTCCATTAAAGGATAACGTTGAAGTTGAAGGATATCCAACTGTCGCAATAGTGAATACGGCACAAAATGTTACAGTTAATGTGCCTAATAGAGAGCCTGAATCATTGAAAAAACTATTAACAAATGGTCAGAATTTAACAAGTCCTCCACCTCCAAATGTAACGACAAATGAACTCGAGAACAAATTGAATAAAATGAATTTGACAAGTCGCAGTACACCTTCAGGTACCACTATTGTTGATGTTGAACCTGAACCAAGTCAAAGGAAAGAGACTGAAATTGATGAAAATTTAAACAATGTGCCAAACGAGATCAGTCCTCCGCCAGAGGATTCAATTGTTAAATCAATTGAGCGTGAAGGATCAAGACAATTAGGAGGCGGTCATAAAAGAAAGGGATTATACAATTCATTACGCGAATATAATTCGAGAGCTGAGTAAAATTGACGGGATTTTAGCTCCGCTAAAAAATTAGCTAACATGCCAGATCTTGTATTTCAAATCTTAGATATTCTCCCTCGCGACGAAATAGTCGAGAGTGAGAGTGTTGTCAAATACGATACACGATCGGCTTCCGATGATGAAAATAGTGAAGATGGTCTGCGACGCAAGCCGCCAACCAAAACACAACTATTAATTCACCTATTCGGTCGCACTGCTACCGGTACAAGTGTTCGCATAGATGTCGAAGGATTTTGTCCTTATTTCTATGTCGAAGCACCCTCAGTTAGTACACCCAATCTTCGTGTCGCTCGACGTCAATTAGTCGAATATATACAGCGCCACTGTCCTTTTGCAGCACATGTAACAACAAGTCTTGAATTACGCGAAAAATTCTTTGGTTATACAAATCATCGAACCTATGCATTCATTAAACTAACTGTTACTTCTATGCGAAATTTCCAAACTCTAAAACAGCTTTTCCTTGATAAAACCAATCGACCTTCTATTAAGAGTTCAATTGGACCATTATGGGGTAGAGCAGCACCTGCGATCTATGAAGCTAATCTGGATCCTATGCTAAGATTCCTTCATACACAAAATATTCAACCATGTGGTTGGGTCAAGGTAGACAATATTACTGAATCCATGATTAGTGATGGCGAATCCGTTCGTTGTTACTATATGGATGTTAATTCAACAGATGCCCCCATGGCTGCTGCACCTTTCATTACAATTAGTTGGGACATTGAGTGTTTCTCTACATGTGATGATTTCCCAAAACCGAAAAAAGACTACATTCGTGTAGCAAAAGACTTATATGATCATGCAACCTCTGGTCCAGAAGCTATTGCCTTAATTGAAGAGGCAATGATTTGGACAGGTCCTGCTGATGTACGTGCAACTCAAGGTTGCAAAATGACTCCCATAATCTGTAAATATAAACTACCTCCTGATGCTCGCAAGACTTTTAAGACTGTGATGAATAAAGATTCTGTTTATACCGCTATTGAGAAATGTCTGAAAATCACGGATCGTGATGAAGCAGTAGAAGCTCTCAATACATATTTAAATCAGACAATGGGGTCTCGTTTCCCTATTAGTGGTGATCCGGTTATCCAAATCGGTGCCGTTGTAGCAGTTTCTGGCTCCGTTACGGAAAGACATATCTTTGTCTATCCGTCATGTGAACCTGTAGATGGAGCGATTGTACATGCTGCGCCTACTGAGGCACGTATGCTTCAGTCATTCTTCGAATGGCTCGAGCTTATGGATGCAGATATTCTAATTGGTTATAACGTCTTTGGTTTTGATGAAAAATATATGTGGCATCGTCTTGAGGAATTAGGACTCGAATCAGAACTTTCAGTTCAGGCTCTAAATCGACTTGTAGAAGTTGGTGGTGAAGTAAAGTTGAAAGAATCATTCTTGTCCTCTTCTGCTCTCGGTGATAATTACTTTTACACATGGACAAGTGATGGTCGACTCCAAATTGACCTTCTCGGCTATGTTAAACGAACTATGTCTCTTGAATCCTATAAATTGGACGATGTTGCAAAGACTCTCATGTCTGGCTCCATTGTCGCACTTGCTGATGAGCCGACCGATGGCACCCTTGAACTCACTATTAAAGGTGCTGTTAAGGATATCCGTGTTGGTCGTGCATTGAAATTATTGGATGAATCAGGGGAAGCTATTACAGGAAAATTAGAAGTGGTCACTGTCTTGGACGGTGGCAAAAAGATTATTGTTTCATTCCCCACATGTGATCCAGATGAATGGATTTCAATTAAGGAGGATGCAACATCTTGGGTAATTACAAAAGACGATGTCGGTCCAGCTGATATCTTCAATTTCCACTGCGGTTCCGATACAGATCGTGCCAAAGTAGCAAAATACTGTATTCAGGATTGTGATTTGGTCCTCGAATTATATAAAAAACTGGAGACATTTATGAATGCAATGGCTATGGCCAATGTATGTTCTGTTCCTATTGGGTATATCTTTACTCGTGGACAAGGCATTAAGATTGAATCGCTAATTGCAAAAGAGTGTTTGGAACTGAACAAGTGTATTATGACTTTGCCGTCACCTACACAAGGTCCGTCCGAAAACAGTTATGAGGGTGCCATTGTATTGGACCCTATTCCAGCCTTTTATAATCGCTCACCTATTGGTGTTGGTGATTTTGCATCGCTTTATCCGTCTACAATTGTCAGCGAAAACATTTCGCATGATACATTGGTGTGGGTGAAAGATTTTGATGATGATGGCTACATAATTAAACATGTATGGGGATCAAATGAATTTGATGGCTTGGAGGACGTGGACTACACGGACATCAAGTATGATTTATTGATTCCTGATCCAGCAGATAAGAGGAAGACGCCAAGAAAGATCAAGGCAGGAACTCGTATTTGTAGGTATGCCCAGGATGCACCTGGGATGATGCCGATTATTATTAAGAAGCTGCTGGCTGCGCGTAAAGCGAAGCGTAATGAGGCGGCGAAAGAGACTGATCCTTTGCGTGCAACTCTCCTTGATACGGAGCAGCTCGCCTATAAAACGACTGCAAATTCGCTTTATGGACAATTAGGATCAGGCACATTTAAAATGAGATTGCAAGACTTGGCCGCCTCTACGACGGCTTATGGTCGATTGCAAATCATGTTTGCGAAAGCAGTTATTGAAAAATTCTATGGACCAGAGAGCGGCGATCCACGTTGCACCTCTACACGCACACATTTTGTGGGTCACGATTCCAAAGAAGTAGCATGTGAAGCAAACATCATGTATGGTGACTCCGTAACAGGAAATACAGCCCTATTTGTAAATGGGGCTGTGCAAAGCAACGCCTTGCAAGAGCCACGTACAATTAGAATTGATGAGATTGGCCAGGCCGATGCTTGGACAACACATCATGATACAAAGGAAGCGATTGATTTGAGCGGATCTGGTCTACAGATCTGGACAGAACGAGGATTTACGCCTATTAAGCGGATCATTCGTCATCGCCTCCATCCAAATAAAAAACTCTATCGTATCTTAACCCATACAGGTGTAGTAGATGCGACAGAAGATCATAGTCTGGTTAGACCAGACGGATCTGAATGCCGACCTGCAGATGTTGTGGTCGGTACAGAACTATTACATAATCACGAACAACACGGAGCACTACTACTTGCGAATTCATCAACTATTACAGAAGATGAAGC
>JACCDY010131715.1_pt1 | contig 18859 bp, 19 predicted proteins | sample 7446391 | NCBI WGS metagenome assembly JACCDY01 (sample SAMN15323451, study PRJNA562643) | freshwater metagenome | isolation source: river surface water | place: USA:Blue River Watershed | collected 2017-08-18
AAATCCACAAAGCGAAGGCTTACTTGCGACACAAAAATTCTTTCAATAAAATATTACCACTATGAAAATGATAACGAACAAAAAAACGGTCTTCACCTTTTTGATGTTTCTATTGATCTCTGGGGCTGCACTTGCGCAGCCCCAACAAGGATTGATGAATCGATTGATAGAAATTAAATACAGTAGCGAACTCTATTTAACCACCACATTAAAAAACGATCAATTAGATCAAAGTAGAAAAGACAGCGCACTTGCCATTTACAATACAATGCGTTGGATGGTAGATGGATGGGTGTATCAATTAAGCAGTGATTTAATCACGGCAAATAGTACCAGACAATTTAAAAAGATTAATGCAAACTATGCAGAAGATTTAAAAGACATCAATACATTCTATGAAAAACATATTCAACCTAAAATCTACAACCAACCTAGAACACTCAACCTCACAACCAATGTATTTTATTTATTAAAAGATTCTTACTCCATCATTAAAGGACTGAGTGATCTGAAAACGCGTAAAACTATGGCGATAGTGGAATTGTTGGATCATACAAGGTTGTTGAGCCCTGGGGAGGTGGTGAAGGGGGTGAAATAGACATCAACAGTCATATTTGATTAATCTTTTACAAATGTAGAAATTACTCTTTTTAATTTATATTTGATATATGCATTAAAAATTATGATAGATAAAATAAAAAAATATCCTTGGCTTAATTTATTGATTCCATTTTTAATGATTAATTTATTTAGTGTTTCTGGATTGATTGTGTTTTTCCAAAGATCTATTTTCTATTATGAATATGCAGTAGTCCTTTTTACTTTATGGTACTTTAAAAAAATATGGCCTAGTATCGTACTTTTCATATTAATTTTTATTTTAGATATTTTTTCATTGTTTTCAAGTTTGTTCCTTTTTCAACTAAATGAATTTATCACTAGCATACAATTTGCAAATCTTTATAAATTTAATTTTTCTCAATTTTTACTTGTCTTACTTGGAGTAACATATACTTGTATAGTTATTTTCGTACTAAAAAGAAGTCAAAAATATATTCATCATAATTCAAAAATATTTCTTTTTATTTTTCTATTTATATACGGTACAATTTTTATGATAGATATCATAAATGGCAATAGTATTTTTTATACTATTGACACAGAGGCGAGAAATAAATATAGAGAAAAAGATCACCAGAATTTAGCTAGTTCGTTATTATATGATCAAATTAAAGAATTATCAACTATTTCAAATAATAAGCCAATAATTTTACAGGATAGCTCTATTACCTTTTCAACTTTTATAAACGATACAATAGGAAATCAAATGACTATTGTGGTAGAATCATGGGGGGCAATAGCAGATGATGAAATTCAAAAAAAATTTAATCAATCCTTAATTCGTGAATTTAATAAAGAAGGATATACTGTAACTACTGGACTAAGTAGATATTATGGATCTACTACTGCAGCTGGTTTAAGAGAATTAACAAATTCGAAAGGAGAATATGGGTACTTTATGGATAAAAACTCTGATACAACTATAAAATCCATTTTTAATTATAAAAACAAACAAAAATACGATACGTACGCTTTTCACCCATTTACAGGAAGGATGTTTTCTAGATCAATTTGGTGGAAAAATTTGGGAACAAATGCGATATACTTTAGAGACAACTATTTAAAAGACTATCCAAATGACTATCAAAATATAGTTAATGAATCACATTTTCCAGCTGTAAAAGATGAAGCATTTTTTGATTATATTAATACAATCACCAAAAATAGTTCGAAAAAATATGTGTATTATCTAACTGTAAATTCACACCTTCCATATCAACAAATTACAGTTGATCTTAATTATGACAGTTCACTAAACATAAACGAACTTAACTTAATAAATGAGGCAAAGTACCAATTAATTCATATAAAAAACTTCATCAACTACATTGCTCACAATATTGCCATAAATAAATGGGACAAAGTGATCATAGTTGGCGACCATATCCCACCCTTTTTTACCAAACAAGAGCGTAGTTTTTATAAAGAAGGGGTTGTACCATATATGGTAATCCGGAAGGAAATAAAATAACTACTATTGTCCATACTAATGATTAGATATAAATATTATGATATTTATCTATTAAATTAATGTACTGCCCGTAAATGCGTATCAGAATTAAAGCGGCTTAGAAATTTTTTTCAAACTCTGTAATTGTTCTTTTAATACCGTCTTGCAACTTTATATTTGGCTTCCAACCTAGATTAGTAAGTTTAGTGGTATCCATTAATTTACGAGGGGTGCCATCTGGCTTAGTGGTATCAAATTCAAGAGAGCCAGTATATCCTACTTCAGCGGCAATGTTAGTAGCTAGCTCTTTAATGGAGAGATCTTCGCCCCAACCAACGTTTATTAAACCTGCTTCATTATAATTTTGCAAAAGGAAATAACAAGCATCTGCTAAATCATCTACATGCATGAATTCACGTCGAGGAGTTCCGGTACCCCATATTGTAACAACTGGATCATTGTTCTTTTTAGCTAATATTATTCGGCGTATTAAAGCTGGAAGTACATGTGAGTTCTCGGGATGGTAGTTATCATTAGTACCATATAGATTGGTAGGCATTGCTGATATAAAATTACATCCATATTGGGCGCGGTAGCTATCACACATTTCAATCCCTGCAATTTTTGCTACTGCATAGGGTTGATTGGTGGACTCTAAGTAATCACTTAGCAAATATTCTTCTTTTAAAGGCTGTGGTGCATTCTTTGGATAAATACAAGATGAGCCTAAAAACAATAACTTCTTTACTTTATTCAAGTAAGCGGCATGAATAATATTAGCCTCCATCATCAGATTATCATATATAAATTCAGCACGATAAGTATTATTCGCATGAATGCCTCCTACTTTTGCTGCTGCAAGTATTACATAGTCTGGTTGCTCTGTTGTAAAAAAATCATTTACTTCTTGTTGATTCCTTAAATCTAACTCAATAGAGGTTCTATGAATAATATTATGATAGCCTTCTGCATTTAACTTACGCTCAATAGCGGAGCCTACCATTCCTCTATGGCCAGCAATATATATTTTAGCAGATTTCTCCATAAATGTAATTAATACTATTCACTTTCTTTACTAGTTGAATAACCGTTTTGTTTTAACAACAACTCTTTCTTAAATATTTCTAAATCACTTGCAACCATTTCTTTAACTAAGCCTGCTAAATCATATTTAGGCTTCCATCCTAATTTAGTCAAGGCTTTGTTTGCGTCTCCAATTAACAAATCCACTTCGGTAGGGCGATAATATTTAGGATCTACTTTAATCACTATTTGGCCTTCTTTTAAATTATAATTTCCTGTATTCTTTACAACATATCCTTGCTCTGCCTCATCTGTTCCTTTAAATCCAAGCACAATATCTAATTCAGCAAAACTCATTTTTATAAAATCACGGATGGTTGTAGTTATTCCTGTAGCCAAAACAAAATCTTCTGGCTTCTCTTGCTGAAGCATTAAGTACATTCCTTCTATATAATCTTTAGCATGCCCCCAGTCACGTTGTGCATTTAAGTTTCCTAAGTATAAACAATCATCTAAACCTAAGGCTATACGAGCAGCGGCACGTGTTACTTTACGTGTTAAGAAAGTTTCACCACGTTGAGGTGACTCATGATTAAATAAAATACCATTACAAGCATAAATATTATATGCTTCTCGGTAATTCACTGTAATCCAATAAGCATATAATTTAGCTACACCATAAGGAGAGCGTGGATAAAAAGGAGTAGTCTCAGATTGAGGTACTGCTTGAACTAAACCATATAATTCGGAAGTAGATGCTTGATAAAATTTTGTTTTTTTAGTAAGTCCTAATAAACGAATAGCTTCTAAAATTCTTAAAGTTCCAATACCGTCAACATTAGCTGTATATTCAGGTTCCTCAAAACTTACTTGCACATGACTCATTGCACCTAGGTTGTAAATTTCATCTGGCTGAACTTCCTGAATAATACGAATTAGGTTTGTGCTATCTGATAAATCACCATAATGTAAGTGAAGATGTCTATCTGGAATATGTGGATCCTCGTAAATATGATCAATTCTTTGAGTATTAAACAAAGAAGATCTTCTTTTAATTCCATGTACTTCATAACCTTTGTTGAGTAAAAACTCGGCCAAATAGGCTCCATCCTGACCAGTAATACCAGTTATTAGGGCTTTTTTCATGATAATGTTTATAATGTACAAATTTAATACTAATACCTAAAAGAAAAGCCAGATTATTGTGTATCTGGCTTAGAATATTGAATATAGAAATGATTAAAACTAATGACTAATCCCTTTTCCAAAAAAAACGTTAGCAAAGGTTTTAAATACTATTTCTATATCGAATAAAAATGACTTTCTATTTAAATATTCTTGTTCTAGCTTAACCTTTTCTTCAATGGATATTTCATCTCTTCCATTAATCTGAGCCCAACCGGTAATTCCAGGTTTTAATTTTGAAACTCCAGTTGCAACTCGTAATTCTATTAAATCGACTTGGTTGTATAATGCAGGACGCGGCCCCACAAATACCATTTCACCTTTAATTATATTGATTAAATTAGGCAATTCATCTAAACTCATTTTACGTATAAACTTACCAATTTTAAGTAGATATTGATCGGGGTTTTCTAATAAGTGAGTGGCCACATTGGGAGTATTATTCTTCATACTACGAAACTTGTAGATATAGAAAAATGTATTATTAATGCCAATGCGTTTTTGCTTGAAAAATAACGGAAAACCATCTTCTTTAAGAATATATAATGCAATAATTAGAAATACTGGTAAAAGCAGTAGCAATAGAATGAAAGAAAATAATCTATTTAACATTATTTATTTTATTTTAAATCCACTTAAAATCGGAGTAGGATTCCATCCTATGGAATTTCTTGCTTTAGAATCATCAAAAGTTAATGTTGATGTTAATTTATATAATTTATTAGAATTTATTGGAAATTTACTTCCAAATAAATCTCCAATTTTTGCTAAAATTTTAGCTAAATTAAAAGGGATATTGATTACAATTGATTTTTTTAGTTGTAATGATATACTTTTACTTAGATCGTTAACTGTCGGATGGAAGCCATCTGTTAAATTATACGTTCCTCCAACTTCTGATGCCTTGAAAATAATTTTAGCGACATCTGTTGCCAATACCATACTTTTTTTCGCTTTGCCAGCTGCTATATTAAAATAATATCCATTCTTAATTCCTCTAATCATTGAGCCTAGATTTCCTGGAGGATTTACACCAACGATAAGAGGCAATCTGAGAATTGTACAAATTACATTATGCTCATCACACCATCTTTTTACTACTTTCTCGGCTTCTATTTTACTCTTACCATATGGATCATCCGCTTGTAAGGGATGTGTTTCATTTATGTATTCACCACTAGTTAAACCATAAACACTCACTGAACTAATAAATACAAATTTCTTAGGTGTAAATTTTTCTAATCCTTTTAACAAATTTTTTGTGCCATTAAGATTCGTTTTATAAAATTCTAATATTTCATTTTTTCTTAAAGGTACGACATGAGCTTTCCCTGCACAATGAATAACAGTATCAAATTGTTCCTCAAAAATTGGCACAAGATTGTCTAGATTAACATTAAAGTCACTTTTATTCCTACTTAATCCTTTAATATTCAAATAAGAATATTCTTTCATAATAATAGTCCCTAAAAATCCAGTTGAACCAGTAAGTAAAATTTTATTTGACATTTAGATAGAAATTGAATAATTCATGATTAACCAAATCAGCATCAAAATTTTCAACAACATATTTTCTAGAATTTAATGATATTTCATTAAGCTTCTTTGAATTATAAATTAAATCAACTATTTCATTTACAAAAGCATCAATATCTCCAAATGGCACCAATATACCACTATATTTATCGCAAATAGAATCAGCAAGACCGGGGATATTATAACCAACTGTAGGAACTCCTATGGCAGCAGCATCAATAACTATAGAACCAAAACCTTCTCTGTGACTTGGAAGACACATCAAATTACAAGCAGAAATAAATTGAAAATGATTATTAACAAAGCCTAATTCTATTATATTTTTTAATAAATCTGGTTTAGATTTATAAAATTTCAGTAGCTCCCCTTTTGATTCGTCTGGTCCTATAAAAAATAGTTTAAGTTTTTTATTTTTAATTTTTTTTAATAATTGAAAAAATATTTGTAGCATATCAATACATCCTTTATCTACAGATTTTCTTGCAATATATCCAAGAACAAATTCATCATCACTAATATTGTATTTTTTAAATACATTTACTCTGTCATTTTTTAAATCATCTTTATTGAATTTAATGATATCTACTCCACTAATAGAACCATTTAACATAAATGGAATAATCATCCCCTTATGTGATATTCCATTTTCAAATAGAAATTCAGATTGTGATTTACTGTCTGTAAAACAATGCGTGTTCAATCTACATATTATTCTATCAACATATTTTAGTAAATATCTTACAAGACCTTGTCGATTTACCCATACTTGACCTGTGAATGTATGAACCCTAATATCTACACTAAGAAAAAATGAGATTATTGAAGAATAAAGACCCGCTTTTGTCATTAATGAATGAACTACTTTAGGTCTATATTTTAATATTAATTTTACAATCAAAAATAGTGAAATTAAATCTCGTATTAAATGGAACTTTCTTTCTAAAGGAATATTTTTAAAACTTACATTTGGAAATTGTTTAGAAAATATTTCTACATTATCTCCTAAAACAAATAAGTGTAAATTGTTCGGCACCCTTAATAAGGTATTTCTTAAATGCGTTGATACACAATAATTGGAGGTGACAATACGAAATACAACAGTTTTACTATACATAGGAATTTAATTCTAATTGAATTTGTTCATTCACATAATTGTCTTTTGATCTTATTTGAATTAATTTATTATAAAGTACATTTCCAAAATAAATTTTAGAAATAATATATAAAAGTGCGGCGTTTAAGCCAAATTTCAAAAAATACAAAATCTGCTTCGTATTTTTAAAACTTGACTTATTATAAAATATTATATGTTTTAAATTTACAAAGGCAAAATAGTTAGACAAATAAGCACCATGAACATTTATTGACGCATCTTCTTGATATATATATAGTGGATCTATAGACTTATCAAGATTACAATTATTAGATATAAATAAAATTACTCTTTGATCTTCTGCGTATCTAGATTCTGAATAAGCAATTTCTCTTAAAATTTGAGTTTTGATACATAATGTTGCATGAGTAAATAAATTAAAAAAATTATTATACACAACTTTTCTTATCCCTTTTATATTTAATCGATTATCAACTAATAATGTGGAAGAAATTAATCCATCATATCCATTGTTAATAGAATCATTGAATCTATATAATCTAGTACTCAACATTAAATCATCCATATCTAAAATCACAAGCCAATCGGTCTGAACTTTCGATAAACCAAAATTACGGGCCTTACCTCTTCCAACATTTATATCAATTTTAAAATATGTAATTCTGTCATCATTCAAATTATTAATTATTATTCCAGAATTATCAGTAGAACCATCATCAATTATTAGCCATATCCAATCTTTATAACTTTGTTTTAAAAGAGTATTATAACATCTCAATATGTACTGTTCGCAATTATAGGTAATTGTAAAAACAGTTATCTTATTTTTTTTCAATTTTAGTATAATATTTTGATAACCAAAACGTTGATAATAGACCTATAAAAGAGGCAAGACTAAAATAATGCAGAATAGTCAATAACAACAACTTAAATAACAACTTAAACTGCTTAGGGAAATATCTTATACTATAACTTACATTGAATAAAATAGAAATGATGCCTAATAAACCAAATTGAATTGGTACTCCAATTATACCAATATCTGTTAAAGGAACATAAAATCCAGCTTGTGCATCATAAGGATCATCTATCATATTTGGTTTAATTCCATATAGAAAGTTTCCAAAATCTAAAAATTTAATGTAATGACTTAATTCCAATAAAAGCAAATTAAATTTACTATTTGAAATTTGATAATAATAAGCCTGTCCTAGAAAAATATAATCAATAATAAAAAATATTATTGGAATTAAGAGTATTAATGTTTTGCTATTTTTTATGAAAAAATATCTGTATTTATTTATCATAATAAACAAAAAATAGACGAGTATGAATTGAAAATTAAGAGTTAAAAAGAATATTATACTTAAAATTATAAATAATTTTTTTTTTCTCTTTATATAGTAAATAAAAACCAAGTATAGTAATAACAATGTACTAACATGGATATTATCAATTATTCCAGTACTTCTTCTTAAATCAAAGTTGAATGGACCTAAAGAAATGTTTCTTATTATATCTTGCTCAAAGACATTGTCACCCGAAGAAAACAATGGGGGTATAAGCAAATAATCTCTAAAAAATAAATTTACAACTAGAATATATAAGTTTAAATGCAAAAGTAATTTAAATACATTATCAATAAACGACAATGATTTATAAAATAAAATTATACTACAACCCAATATTGTACCTAAATATAAACCTGTAATTCTATTATAAAGAATAAACTCACCAATTAAAAAGATTGAGTTGATAAATATTAACAATAAAAGTATATTCTTACCTTTCACCTATTTTTAAGTACAAATATTTAAAAAATGTGATTCCAAAATCAACAAAACAACTCCAATAAAAATTAAAATAACTTAATCCAACTAAATTAAAATAATGCTTTCTTATTTTTAACTCATTTATCTTATCTATAAATAATCTATTAACATTTAATTCATCTTTTGGATCTAAAATTATAGCATTTAAATTACTATCGATATATAATTCTACTCCATTTAATTTAAGAAAATGAGAATGTAATAAGTCCTCCATAAATGCTTTTGATTTAAATGGAAAATAATTTTCCAAAACAAGATAATTTCTATTATGAATGACGCAACCACCAGGAAGCCAATCTACATTTAAAAGCTTATTATTAGTAATAATTCCAATGCTTTTTCCAAATTTGTTAACTGCACCTTCTTTTAAATGAAAATCAAAATAAAATATTGCATAAAATAATCGTGAAAAAAAAGTAAATGAACTTCTATAAACCGACTTATTTGATTTATTTGTTAAGAGTGGTGAAACGGATGAAAATTTTGGCAGTGATATTAGTGTTTTATGTATATTCTCAATAAATGTTTTGTTAAATTGTATATCGTCATCTAGCTGTAAAACAAAATCGCCTTTTACAATTTTAAAACCTTCTGAACGCTGATAAACTTGCCCTCCTTTATTTGTTATAACAGTTACAATGTTTAATTCTTTGTAATCAGAAATATCAAATTCAAATTTAAATTTAATTGGAATTACAATTATTACTTCAAAAATTTCTACTGTGCTATTTTTGATTGAATCCAAAGTTAATTGCAATTTGTTGCTACCAAGTGTAGGAATTACAATTGAAATATTTAGTTTTCTATTATTCAAAAGAAAAAGAATTCGGTTTAAGCGGAGATATATAATTATTTTTTATTGTATCAAATGAAAAATGATTATTAGCTACAAGAAGTTTTGGTAAAGCTAATTTAAAGTCATTAAAATCATAAAATCTAAAATGTCCAGTGATTAATTCATTAATTCTATCAGATAGGAGACAATTATCATCGTTGATATAGCATAATGGTACATGGAAATTTAAACAATCAATGGAGGCTCCTGTATCTCCATAAACTATTATTTTGGCTAACTCGACATCTTTTGATAAAACAGAATTTGTGGAATTTTTGATAAAACTAAACTTTTTAAAAAAATTATGGAGTATTTTAATTCCTCTAGAGGAAGGGTGCATTCTTACTAAAACTTTTAAATCTAAATTTCTTATAGAATATTCAATAAATTTTAGCAATTTAATATTTTGGTTTATTTCGTTTCCAAGTAGTATTAGAATATCAAATTCTTTTTTAGACTTTATTTTATCATTAATTGAATTTACTTTTAAATGAGCCCCGATTTTAAATTTAGAAACAGGCCATTTGTATGTGTTTTTAAAATGATCGTAATTACTTTTACTTAATGTATAAAAAGAAAAATTATCATAAATAATTTTTTCTAAATTTCCATAATAGTAATTTAAAATTCTTAAAGAAACAGGAAAATGAGCGTACCCTATTACTTTGATGTTTAATTTTCTAAATATTAAACAAATAATTCTTTCATAAGAACGACCTTCATGAGGTATGATTAATTTTCCTTGAATATTATTTGAATACTTGTAAAGGTTATTGTATATATAATAATTCTGATACGAATCAATAAATGAACCAGTTTTAATATCTATTAATAGATTTTTATTTATGAGTTGATCTTCAAATGAATTAACCTTAATTTGTAATGGATTATAAAAATGTTTCAGCGAAACAATCAATAAACTAATTAAATTACTAAATGTCAAAAATGATTCTTTGAATAAAATATTATTACTTGTCTTAATTGTTGAATTCCATTCACCAATGTTTAATAACAACAATGAATTTTTATCATTTTTCCAGTATTTAGAAAAAAAATAATCCTCATATATTAAATTATTATTTCTTTTCAATTCAAATTTATTTCCAACAAATAATTTAAACTCATTTGATGGAAGAATTTTATTTTTATACTTAAGAGATTTTAATTTATTTATAAAAATTAAAAAGAAGTAAAATATTAATTTATATGGAATAAATTCAAAAATTTTAAACTTAATTTTAATACGCTTATATAAATTATATATATCGATATCATCTACAAAAATTACACTGTTTGTAGACTTAAAAAATTCAATTTGCTCAAGCACCCAAAATTTATCAACTAAATTATCAGAAACAGATAGTTTTGAAAATGTTCTATAAGACAAAACTTGTGTCGAAACATTCAAACTTTTTGATTTATTTATAAATTGAGATCCAACTAAATCAATTTTTTGTAAATAAGAGTCTTTAAATTTTGATGAATTAATTGGTTTAATTAAGTTAAAATATTCATTAGGATTGATATCAAAATATTTTTCAAGCGTACTATATATTGTAAGGTTAAGTACGTCTTTATTTTTGAACTTGGAAATAGTTGTTCTTTTATCTAAAAAAACTATTTTCATCTATTTTCTTTCAGAAATTTTCTTTGATGGTATGCCAACATTGATGGAGTATTCTTCAGTACTTTTTGTTACAATAGAACCGGCGCCAATAACAGATCCTTTTCTAATTATTACGTCTTTCAATATAACAACATTCGCTCCTATCCATACATCATCTTCTATTATAATTTTACCAGATGTATGCCCTTGATTGTTTATAAGTTCGTCTCTTTTAAAATTATGATCACTTGCCCTCAAGACTGAATTAGGGCCAATTAATACATTATTACCTATATTAATTTTACCACCTGACGCTCCTATAAATACATTTGAATTATAACTATTGTTATTGCCAATTAAAATTTCACCATTATCGGCATACAACCTTACAATTCCATTTGTTGAGAATTTACTACCAATAACTATATTATTACCATTTTTTATTTTGAGAAAAAAATCTGGTAAAAAAGAAGTTCCTACACTTCTCAACTTCGTTCTTATAATAATACTATATAAAATTTTAATTAGTATCTTTAGTTTATTCATTAATTTTTTCACTAACTATTTATACTTTTTACCCAATTATACATATTCCTAATTCCTTTTGTGAAACTTGTATTGGGTGACCATTTCATCTCAGATTTGATCAATTCATTATTGCCATATATTCCAAAAATATCCCCTGGTGTTTCTCCTTCAAATCTTACTTTAATAATTTCTGGGAATAAATCTACTATTGTACTTATTACTTCATTTACTGTTGTTTTAACACCAGTTGATACGTTGTAAACATGAAATCCTTCGTTTTGATAATACATACTTTTAATAAAAGCCTCTACTACATCATCTATATATACCATATCACGAAATCTATCACCAGAACCTTTTACAATTATTGAATTATTGCTAAATGCCTGGGCAAGAAATATACTAACCATGCCCTGCTTAAGATTTTTTAAATTTTGCCCTGGACCAAATACATTAAACAACCTTAAAGCAACGCAGTTAATCCCAAATTTGGAATAAATTTTCATGTAATATTCACTCGCAAGCTTGCCTACACTATAAAATGATATTGGATTTGGAATAGATTTTTCACTAACATATTCTATTGGTTGGTCACCATAAACACTCATTGTAGAAGCAAAAATAAATTTTTTACAGTTATTTTGTTTTGCATATTTTAATAACATTAGTGTTGATTCTGTATTAGATTTTAAATCATAAACCGGATTATCATAACTAATTTCTCCAGAACTTTGACCTGCAATGTGCAAAATTGATATTATATTATAACTAAAAACTAAATCTAAAATATTAGTATCAAATACATCACCTTCAAAAAATATAATGTCAGGATGCAAATTATTTTTATCTCCTGTGGATAAATTATCTATTGTAATTACATTGTGGCCTAAACTTATCAATTTCTTTGCCACACATGATCCAATAAAACCAGCAGCGCCTGTTACTAATACAAATTCTTTATTCATGTTCTATTAATTCATTAAAACTTTTGATAGTGGTTGTGCCTTGGGGAAAGGATGTATCTACATTCTCGATTCCAACAAAATCAATACAAGTCTCATTTGCTGCAAGATAATCTGTCATAGCGTCTCCGAAGAACAATATTTCACTTGATTTTAAATTATATTCAAATAAAATGTTGTTTATAATATTTGTTTTTGAAGTAGGCGAACCAAATATATTTTCAAAATATTTACAAAGCTTTTTCTCTTTAATGATATATTTCATTTCTTCTTGTGGTGTGCCAGAACATATAAATTGTTTTGAATTAGATAAATTTCTTTCTAAAAATTCAATTACTCCAGGATTAATTGGTGCATTTACGATTTTTTTCAGCACAATTTGAGAAAATATTTCTCCTAACCTTATCAATTCTTCATCCGAAATTTTTTCATTTAATATTACTTCGCTATAGTATCTGAACTTTTCATAACGAGAAATACCTCCATGCATTAAATGATATGCTTTTATTTTTTCAACAATTTCCTGCCCATAAGGCTTGTACATAGAAACAAATGCTTCAGTTTTAAGATTAACCGAATCACAAATTACGCCATCAAAATCATAAATTATACATTTATAGAACTTCATACTTCTGCTATAATTGTTACTGGAGAGCCATCTAATCCTTTTCTAAGTATTGGTAAACAAAAGATTTTTTTGGGTTGAGTTGTCAATTTGTCTAAATACATATCTTCAACAATAAGAATTTCATTTTCAATTAGAAATTTATTGTGTGAGATTCTACCAAGCGGTCTATTTTTAAATGAAGTTAGAGAAATTACATCCATTCCAAGAACTCTCAAATTTGGACACTTTGATTTTAATTTATTTGCTAATTCGGGAGATATTCCTGGATTAGATTTCCAATACCTCTCATCATTTCTAAATCTTGAAAAACCAGTTTTAAATATTAAAAAATCAATATTGTTAGGAATATTTTGTATCTGCTCAGTAGTTAAATCAATAATTTGATCATCAATAGCTTCAATTTCAATAAAAAATGGCGAATTAAATACCCAAAAATTAGCATCATAGTCCTCAACAACTTTCCCATTTACTGCAAAATGATTTGGAAAATCAATGTGTGTTCCAGAATGATTACAGAACTCAAGTAATTTGGTATTAGCTGAATCTCCATTTTCTATAGAACGCAAACTTTTCATATTCACACCAAAGTCTCCACCATATAATGGTGTATTTTCGTCCATGAAATATGATAAAAATATAATATTAGACATCATATTGGTTTATATTTTAATTCTTCACCTCTTTCCAATAATTCTTGATAATTTTCATAAATACAATCTAATATGCCTTGTCCTAAATCATGATAGTTTTTTGGCACTAATTTAAGAGCAACTTTAGGTTTAAATGAATAAGGAGTAATTTGATAATGCCCTGAAAAGCTTTCATCTAAATATTCTATAGTTATTTGATTATTAAGCATTTCATTTATCATGCTTAATATCTCTTTTACTTTCATAGTTTGAGGCCCAGTAACCATGATATATTTATTCACATATCTATTTTCTAAAATATCTACGCTTACCTGGGCAGCATCAAGAACATTTATGTAATCTCTAATTTCATTACCGTCTCCTTTTCTGGCAATTTTATTTTCTAGCAAAGCTTGATGGATTGCATTTTTTATAAAGTTAAATGAATTTGCTCTTGGCCCATAAAGTGACCCATATCTTAAAACTGTAAACTCTAAATTGTATTCTTTATAGTAATTCTCAATAAAAAGTTCACAAGATTGTTTGGAGCTTCTATAAAACGACCCATGATCACTATATACATATATTGTGCTTGAATATACAAATCGTTTTATTGAGAATTCTCTACATGCATCTAGAATATTTATTGTACCAATAATATTAAAATTTGCAGACTCAACTGGATTGTCTCTTGCTTCACCAATATCAGCTATAGCAGCGAAATGATATACAAAATCAGCCCCCTTGATTGTTTCTCTTACTAAATCTCTGTCTAAAATATTCCCTACAATCATAATTTGATCAGCACGTAAATATTTAGAATCTATTATATCAAAAATTACAACTTCATGTCCCATATCTGATAGAGAATCCGATACATGGCTACCTAAAAATCCAGATCCTCCAAAAACTATTACCTTACTCATTTTCAGTTTTTAAATACTTTACCAAATTATTAATTGCCCAAGTTCCTTGTCTTACTACATTTTCATAAGTTCGTGATCCAATATGTGGGGTAATGATAATATTTTCATTTGAAAGAAATGGATGATTCAAGATCATTGGCTCCTCTTCTAAAACGTCTGTTAGATATGCTTTAATAATTTTTTTTTCTAAACCTATTAATATTGCCTCATTTACAACCAGTCCGGCCCTGGCAGTATTAATAATTATAGTCCCTTTTTTACATTTTTCAATTGTAGATAAGTTTAAAATACCCCTAGTTCCCTCATTTAATGATGCATTCAAACTCAAAAAATCAACTTTGCTTAATAATTTTTCTACATTATCCGCAATTTCTATGTCAAATTTTTTAACAAAATCTATATCTATGTATTTATCGAAAGCTATAATTTTCATTCCAAATGCAGCTGCTCTTATTGCCACCTCTTTCCCAACATGCCCAAGACCAATTATGCCTAATGTCTTTTTATAAAGTTCAACACCAATTAACTTAGTCCAGCTTTGACTTTGAATCAGGTCATGTTCTTTAATTATATTTTTTGAATAAGTTAACATTAGCGCAAATACATGCTCTGCAACAGTAGTATTATTTACTCCAGGTGTATTAGTTACTGGTATATTAAATTCTTTAGCCGCTTCTAAATCAACTTTATCTAACCCAATTCCATATTTTGAAAGTATTTTTAATTTAGATTTTGCTCCTCTTTCAATTACTCTTCGTGTAATTTCATCATCTCCACAAATAACACCATCAAATTCAGATATGACACTTAAAATTACATCTTCTTTTAGTGGTCCACGCATTTTAACAACTTCAAAATTATAGGAATAAAGTAAATCGTGATGACTACCAGGGGTATCTTGAAATGATGTCGAAGTAAGTAATATTTTCATAATAATTTTTTAACTTAAATATTTCTTAATTAACAGATCACCACTCATTCTTTTATTAACATTTTCTAAGTCTTTCTTAGTATCAACTGAATAAGTTTCCGTATCCGTTAAAACCATTTTTATTTTGATACCATTTTCCAATAATCTATTCATATCTACAGATTCAATTATTTCAAGAGGTGTTTGCTGCATTTCATTATATTCTAATAAAAAATCTCTAGAAAATGGAATTATACAAACTTGCTTCAACATTGGAACATCATTAACACCCTTCTTTCTAGATGGAATTGGTTCTCTTGAAAAATATAAAGCAAAATTATTTTTGTCTACAACCACTTTGACTTCGGCAGGATCTTCATGTTCCTGAATAGTATTCATTTTAGCCATTAAGTTTGTGATCTTTATATTATCGTCAATTAGCAGGGGTAAAATTGAATCATTAATCATCTCAGGAGTAACCATAGGTTCATCACCTTGAATCATTACAACAATATCTACTTTAGATAGAGTTTCTTTTTCGATTTTCAACAAGGCTTCTGCAGTGCGATCGGAAGCTCTTTCATGCTTATCGGATGTCATTACCGCTTTGCCGCCAATAGAACTTATATAGTTGTATATTTCTACATCGCAAGTTGCAACATAAACTTCCTCCAGAGTGGAACATAATTTTGAACGATGATAAACATGCCCAATCATTGGCATTCCCAAGATATCTGCCAAAGGTTTTTGAGGTAATCTACTTGAAGCAAGCCTAGCAGGTATAATTCCAATAATTTTCATGTATTTTTATTTTAAAGTTAAAATGGATAATTGTTCTCTAATTTTTGTACCTAAAAACAAAACATCTAAACTAAAAGCTATAAAGTTATACCCCTTATCTACTTTTTCGTTTATTAATTTAATATCAGGTTGAATTACGTGAAATCCAATCCACTTATCATATTGTTTTGCGATAGTTTCGTATTGAATAAGTGCTTTCTTTACTTGATCATCATCCCACATGCCGGGTTTACCGATTGAACCAGACAAATCGTAAGGTCCAATAAAAGTTCCATCAATTCCTTCAACATTGATAATTGTTTCAAGGTCATTAACTGCATTGATATGTTCTATTTGAGCAATTAATACTATTTCATTTGCTTTTCCTTCTTTGTATTCATCAAATCCAAAACCATAAGATTGAGCTCTGGCAAGTCCAACCCCTCTTGTGCCAATAGGTGGATACTTTACAGACTGCACCGCTTTTATTGCATCTGCAACTGAATTTACTGAAGGCACAATTATACCATCTGCTCCTGCATCTAATACTCTCTTTATAATTCGTTGATTATTTTCACCCACACGAACAAAAGCTTTGATTCCCTTACTTTGAATTGCCATAATCAGCTGCTGAGCTTCAAAATAATCAGTAACTGAATGCTCCATGTCAATACACAACCAATCAAAACCAGCATCGGCCATAATTTCTGCGACGGAAGGATTATTTAATGTAATCCAAGAACCAATTTGAGTTTTTTTCATTTATATTTTATTTAACCAATCTTTTAAATCTACCTTATTATTAATTACCATAATGCCATGTGCCGCAGGGTCATCCTTTACAACCAAGCCAGAAGGATCATAATATATAGAAGGCTTTCCTAAATGCCTTCCTACCAAAGCAGTAGAGGTGAAAGGCATAGAAATAACAGCTTTAGCTTTTGCAATAATCAATTCTGCTGGAGTTGATGGATCAATATTTAAAAAATCATACTCTTTTGAGATTCGGTTAATCTGATTGACATATTTGTAGTGCGCCAATTTACCTATGTTTCTTTTTCGCTTAAATGCAATAGAGAAATTTAAAAATTTAACAGTCTCAAACACATCAGCTAAAAATGCATTTGCAACTTCAGGAACATAATAATCTTGATCTAAACCAAGAGAATTGTAATAGGTTGTTCTTACTGGTTGAACATCAAAAACAGCAATTGCGTTTTCATGTAATATTATATCCTCAATTTCCGAAAAAACAAATGAAATCGGACCCAATATATCAACTTTGATTGGGAAATTTGAATTTTTTGCAACAAAATCATATTGAAATTGATCCCAAACGATAAAATTTGGCCAACTAATTATATCCCAGCTATTGGCAATTCTATAAATTTTATCTGCTTTTTTAAACCTCTCAATATTAGTTGAATAAAAATAAAAATAAATTTTTGAATTATACTTTTCAGCTGTATACGTCCATAAAGGTCTATAAATCCAATTTGAATTATGAAACAGATATTGAATTGCTATTCCTCTGCCTTTATTCAAATTAATAATCTTTGAAAAAAACGAATCCCTTAATAAAAGTACATTCCACCATTGTCCTAAAATCAATAAAAAAATTGAACTAATTAATTGAGAAAAAGAATACACTAAGAACAGAGCTAGTGAGTTATAAGTTAAAGGAGGGAGAATTGGACTTTCAACACTATTTACTTTAATTTTATCATTCAATACAATACCATTTTTCTTTGATACTGTATGAGCTAAATAATCTATTCCAAAGCAATCAAAATGTTTTAAATACCAAGATAAAATTCCATACTCGTAAGTCCCTGATCGAATAGGAATATTGGATTCTGCTAAAGAATCAAAATAAACAAAGGTTTCATTTATTTTTGTACTTCTTTTAAAAAGTATTTTCAATGAATTTATGGATTGTTTTACTCCTTCATAAATAGCATAAATCCACAATCTGATCATTTCAATAGACCACAAAAAACTACAAATAAACTTATTTACTTTAATACCATTATTAATAAGACAATTTTGCCATTCAGATGGCAAAGGATAGCCGAATTTCTTGTTTTTATCAGCTAAACAGAGTAAAACTTCATTATTAAAATTGATTCCAATAAATCTTTGTAAAATAAATTGCCTTACGACTAACTCAAGTGAAACTATTTCTGAATCAATTTTAATGAATTTTGATGAATTGATCTTTGAGCTAAGAGAAGTATTAGTTAATTGAATTTTAAGATTATCCAAAAAATCAAGTTGATTTAAATCTTTCAAAA
>JACCDY010045827.1_pt1 | contig 18858 bp, 24 predicted proteins | sample 7446391 | NCBI WGS metagenome assembly JACCDY01 (sample SAMN15323451, study PRJNA562643) | freshwater metagenome | isolation source: river surface water | place: USA:Blue River Watershed | collected 2017-08-18
AATGATTTTTAATCATACAATAGACGACAATATGTATTTGAAATATATAGTTGTTTTTAATAATAATAATTCTGATACTTTTAATCAAAATTTAAGTAATCAAACAAATACAACTGTTGATAGTGTTTGTAATGATCCAAATAGTACATCAACAAATATTAAAAATGATATAATAATTGATTCACTAAAAAAATTAACTGAATACAAGAATAAAAAAACTAATTATTATATTAATAATTATGCCAAAATATTAAAAATGCTAATGACTATGTGTCAAGTTTATAAAATTAATATTTCTTCAGATTCTATTAATCTTTATCAAGAAATTAAAACTAATGAAAATACTGATGGTTTTGATGATGTTCTTAATATTAATATTAAAAATGTTATAAATTTGGTTAATAAAATGGATATTATTACTAATACTAATAAATTCTATTTGACTTATTCTGAAAACAACAGTAAATATTGTACATATAATGTTTATGAAGATTATCTTTCAAATCTGAAGTTATGTTTATCTAATTAATTTTTTTAATTCCAAGTACTTTTGTTTATATTTAAGATATTTTGAGTAATAACTATCTGCTAAAAGACTTGAAGTATTTTTAGGTTCTAATATTTGTTTATAAATGAAACTATTAATATCATAGTTTAGACTTTCTAAATCATCAGGTACGGTATAAAATAGTAGTTTGTTTGTAGTTTCTTCTAAATTAAATAAATTATTTGGTATTGAATGTGAAACCATTTCATAATATCCAAAATTTATATTTTCTGATTCATTAAAACTATTAAATATATTTGATAATTTTTGTAAATAGTCTAGGCTATCAGTGTTAACAACATTTTTATATATTAAAGATAATTCAATAAATTCTTTTTCAAACATCAGGTGATTATAATTTATTATTATATCATTAAGTTCAAGTTCATCTTTATTTAAATTTAATAATAATTCTGTACACATATTGAATAATATATACAATTTTAGTAATTCAATATTTAATGATAAATTATAATCAACCGGTATATCTATCAATTGTATAATAATTTTTCTTTTGGTATTACCACCACCTTTACCAGATTTACCTAATTTACCTTCTGGTTCTTCTGTACTTACTCTAGGTAACATCATACTAGCAATATAATTTACCACTATTTCGCTTATTTCACAAATTAAAGTGACTTTTGTATCTATATTAGTAAAAAGTGTTCGATTGCTTCTACCCCTAATTAAACTTCTAGTTAATCCACTAGTTAAGCCTTCTCTTTGGATATCAATTAGTCCTAGTGGACTTATATTTAAACTAAAATTTACACTAATTGTACTTTCCACCAAATAAGATATTTCTCCAGTAGCAACATTATATGATGTATTTGCTTCAGATATTTGAGTTAATTTTATATGTTGTTTACCTAATGGTTCTGTACCTGCACGAGTACTTGCTTCACTTTCTCTAGGATCACGTGAATAATGTAAAGTACAGTGTATTAAATTTAGTGGTTTAGTACGTACTCCATCAAATCTAAATGTCTTATCAATATTTACTATTTTAATATAAATATCTTGAGGATTTATATCTAATACTATTTGTATATTGCCTATATTTTGTGGATAAGCTAACCTTAATCTTGATTGTAATCTTTCATTTAAATGGACTTGAAGTGCTACTATTGTAGATCTATCAATCAAAAGTAAATCAGTTGCACCATCGCGTTCAAAAATATTAATAATATCTCTACCTTCAGAAAGTGTTGAACTTGGTGTTCTTTCCAAAAATTTAGTTAATAAAGATATTGGAGTTTCTAAAGGTCTAGCTAAGGAACTTATAGAATTTGTTAAAGTAGCGGCTCCTTCACCAGCTACAGCTTCACCAGCAGCACCTTCACAATATTCTACATAATCTGCATGTCTAGTTGTAAAAAATGGATGTCCTAATTCTAATCCTCTATTAAAAATTGTACATAAATCTTCTCTGACTTGTTCATTAGTTTTGTCTGATACTTCTGCTCTAAGTCTTCCAGATTCATCTTGTAAAGTACCTAATTCATGATATCGTCTTGGTAAATTTTCAAATTCTAATTTAAGTCTTTCTTCAGCTTTTGCATCCTCCGATGTTATGTATTCATTATATATTCTTCTAATTTCGTTTAGTGTCATTTTGTAACTTGGATTTTTTAAATATATATGTATATACTTCATATACACTTTTTTTAAATCTTCATCTGATATTCTATTATCGTCTACTATTTTTGGATAAATTCTTTTAATTTCAGATATAAACTTCGATACAGTTCTTTCTTCAAATTCTGTAGAATCAGTCGAAGCGACAGCAGCTGCTGCTCTACCAAGTATCGTATCAATTTTATTACTAACAGCTGTTATATCAATTGAATTACAATTAAAATCTTTAAGAACCGTAAATTTAAGTTTTGAAAATGTTTCTTGCATACTATTAATCAATTCTTTAAATTCTTGTGAATTTATTAGTCTTCCTGCCTGTTCAGTACTTAATTCATTGAAAATATTTAAACCTTTAATACAAATTTTTATTTTATTAAATACTCTTAAATTTTCCTTACTCAAGGCGAATACAACTGGCAAATCACAAACTCGTTTATAAAAAGCTTCTGTTATATAGTCTCGAATAAAATTGTTTATCTCTTCTTCGTTCATATATTAATGTTTAATAAAAAAATATATGTATATATATTTTAATCCATCAAAATATTAAATCAATACTTTATTTCATTATTTATATCAGATAAAAATGATAAACTATGAGCATGAATTCTTTTTTCTTTTGTTAAATCTTTTAAATTAATTGTTTCTTTACTCATTCCACTCATTAAACCTAAAAATATTCTTGAATATACGCTAGAATGAGTTATACTTATGATTAATTTATTATCAGTTTTATAATTTGATTTAAAATGTTTCATCAACATATCTTGTTTTGATTTTGTTGGGTCTCTTTCTAAATATTTACTAATTCTTGGTTTGTGTACTGTTAATCCTTCAACATCTTTTAATTTAATATATAAAATTAACGAAGTCATTAATGTTCTTTCTAATGGTGATGTTCTAATTTCAACTTCTTTTATTCCAAATTTGGCTATATATTTTTTAATAAAATTTATATATGGGGTAGCTTCTTTATAACTATTTGTATAGTCTATTCTATTATTATGAGTCTTAAAGTGTCTAATAATAATATGATGATTTAATTCTTGATTTTCTGGTTGCATTATATATATGATTTATATAAAATTTATAAACGCACTTTAATTATGATATTATTATCATAATTATCCAATTATTTAATTACAAAAATTTTACAGTACCAATTTTAATTTCTCCACCCAATGATAATACTGGTTTTTGATTAATTCTATTAGATACAAAACACTTGTCCAAATCTAACATTAATCTATCTAAATAACATATATATTTATTATCGTTTAATACTTTTCTTATAAAATATGATAACGCTCCAACACTTAATTTTAATTCAGGGTCCCAATATTCATAACTAAATGATGAATCATAACATCCAGATAAACTAAATATTTTTATGTTATTTAATTTTCTTTTACTCAAACTACTTTTAACCAAGTTTCTTTGTGCTACTACTTCATAACTAATTGGTAAATCGGTACATGATGCACTATTACAACTATCAAAAATAAAAAATAATTTAGTTAATCTGTTGATTTTCAATATAAAGTTGTCATATAAATAATCATCCAAAATAAATCCTCTAGTTGTAAAATCTAATGGTACTATTACTTCGTCTCTTCTATCAGGTTCATCTCCAGAAGTATCAGTCACAGATGAACCATGACCTGAATAATAAAATAATATATCCAAGGCCTGACCTGTCAATGATTTAGCTATTAAATTATTTATTGAATCAGTAATATTTTGATAGTTTGGTACCAAATAACCTGTTTTTTCAATAAGCATAATAATATTTTCTTTACGGTATTTAAATTTATTAACTAACAGGTCAGAAAATAATACCACATCATTTTGACAACCATATAATTCGTTTGGTGTACCTATATAATTACAACCTATTAATAAGGCAAACTTTTTTTCTGGTGGAATTGACATTTAGATTTATATTTAATTATAGTGGATATTATAATTACTCACTCAGTTGGATATCACTACTCATATAAAAATATTAAAAATACAACATGCTTATAAACTTAATTATATATATTATTATTAAGTTTTATTCATATTATAATGAATTATACAAAAAGAAAATTTGGCTCAGATTATAATTTAGATATTGATGTGCCTAAAAATTATAAAAAAACTAGATCTGTTTGTAAAATAAATAATAATTTTGATAATAATTTTGATAATAATTATAATAAACCAAATAATCAAAACTATGAAAATTATGTGTCAATTGACCAATCAAACTATTTTTGCGAATATACTAATCAAAATGATTTTGAGCTAGAAAATATAGGTAAAAATATGAGTAGGAATAAAAAATTATAAAAAAATAATTTTTTATCAATATACTAATATTACTATGAATAAAAATAAAATTTTTGATCTGAATAATTTTGATATAAAATTTAATGCCAAATTAGAATCTAATTTAGCTTTGGTTAAAAAAACGTTTGGTTCCAAGTTTATTATTAAATATAATGAAATTGAAGTTCCAGTAATTTTTTCTAAAATTAAATTGGATTCTAATAATTTTGAATTTTATGTATTAAAATATGATGAACCAGATAGAACCGATGATTTGTACCCATTCAAAATATCTTTTTTTGATCCTATTGTTAATAAATTTAATGGCAACTCCTATATTAATAATATAAGAAAAACAAATAAAATATCTGGTTCTTCTATGGTAAAATTAGTTATAGAAATTAATCGTGTACTTGGAGTTAAAAAAACCTTTTTATGGGATGGTTCTGAAGTCTCTTGTGGAGATGATCAAATTGATTTGGGATTAATGAAAATATTTGAAAAAGGTTATACTTTCTATATGAATTTTGGTTTCAAACCTGATACAACTCAAAAATATTATAATTTGTTGATATTTGATAATTCTACCCAATTAGAATCTAAATTAAAAACACTATTAAATAAAGTAAAAAAAATAACAATATCTAATATTATATCTCGATACGAAAAGCTTTTGGATATTATTACAAAAGTTGTTAAAACTCAAGATTATACATCTTTTTATATTGCTGACATTGAAACTTATACTTTTAATCCAATTGACTCTAATCAATTAGTTAATGTAAAAGATTCTAAGAAAAAAATTGCTGGACTATTTGAAGAAATTAACTCGGTTTTATCAATACTTAAAAAAACTAATAAAAAATATTTGGTTGATTATTTGGTAGAACTTTTTAAATCAAATTGTTCTGATTGTACTGTTTTGTTAAAATATTTATGTTATAATTCAAATTATAAAATAGTTTGGAAAAAAAATATTATACAGCGTAATTATTTAATATATTTTCATTATATTATCGCTATTAGAAAATATTTTTATTATTCGTATACATTTTAACTTATTTATTTTTTCACGAATCGAACTTTGTTTTTTTAAGTAGAGGTAAAACTATATTATCATCTGATATATTTAGTTTTTCCATTTGATTTGTTTCTTGTTCTACTTGTTTACTTACTTCAGGACTTGAAATTATTATAGGGCTATTTATATCTTTATTTTTTGAACTAGACTTGACCCAAGGTACAAATGCAGAATTTGGTGAAATAATTAATTCAGTTTTCTTCATTATTCTAATATATTATTATCTAATTATTACAATTATATGAATAAATCATTTTCAATTTTTTACAATAAAGTTAATATTCGAATACTTTGTTTTAATATAATTTAAATACATATAGTTTGAATATAACTCGAATATTTTAATTGATTCGGGTAATTCATTTAAATTATATTTAAAATTTTTTGATAATTTAAGTTTAACCAGATTTTTAGGCCAGACAGTAATTTGACCTGAATAATTATCACCCAATCCAATACAACCAATAGAATCAGGTAATTTATCAATTGGTATCGCATAGTTATCAGGTAAACTCAAATATATTAATTTGCTAGGTAAATTTCCAAATTCTAAATTATATTCAGAATTTGGATTAAATATTAAATATTTTAGCTCTGGAGACCAATTTATATGTGAATTAAAAATTTTTCCCAAAATCAAAGTTTCTAGTCCAACTGGTAAATTATTTAGCGGATAATTATATTTATCTCCTAGATCTAAATATTTTAATTCAGTCGGAAAAAAATATATTTCTTCAAAATAATTTTTTGATAATTTTAATTTTTCTAAATCTGATGGTAGTTTATTTATTTTAGTATCATATTTATTTCCTAAATACAATTCTTTTAAATTATTATTTAAATAATTTAGTGGATAATAAAATTCTGATTCCGATACAAACATAATAGATTCTATATTATTTGGTAAATTATCTAACGATTTATTAAATTTTTGACCAAAAATTATTTTTTTTATGTTTGAACCAATATATAATATTTCTTGATTAAAATCATTTCCAAAATATATTGTATCTACGGTTCCAATTACATTTATATAATTTTCTAATGACTCATTAAAATCATCCGAAAAAATAATTTGATTATCTTGTATTATATATTTTATATTTTTCATCAATTCTATATTATTAAATTTGTTTTTTATTTTTATTTTTTTTCTCATTCTTTTCATCAACAATATTTTTAATTATTTTATTTATAATATTTTTATATTCTAAATCATTTGAATCCAATATATTTTCCAAATAATTTCGATCTGAAAAATCTATATTGGCAAAATATTTATTTATAAAAATATTAATTATTTGATTTTCTTTATACAATTGCATATTAGATTGTCCTCTATATAATGGATTACCTACCTCAATATATTCTAATCCTTCCAAATCATTCTTTTTTAACATGTAATCTTTTAATGCTCTTGTTTTTGAAATTAGTCTATATTTGAATAATGTTTTACAAGCTTTACATAATCTTATGTCAAGTGCAAAGATTAATCTAGCACCCAAAGCTTTACATTCTGTACACTCAAAAGGCATATTATTTATTTTATAATTTACCAGTATAATAAAAATGATTAAATTATATTCATATTATATATAATATTAAAAATGACTGAATCAAATTATAATGATAATTCTAATGATAATTTTAATAACTATTCTAATGATAAAATCAGTTTAATAAAAGATAATATTAAATTTCAAGATCAACAGTTAGCCAGATTAGAACAAGGTTTAGATTCGCTTGAATATTCAAGTGAAAATATAAAAAATGAATTGGTACAACAATCCAATATGTTAAATAATTTAGAAACTGATGTAAACGAAGAAAAAAATAATATTAACAATTTAACTTCTCGAGTTAAAAAATTATATGAAAAAAAATCCTGTTGGATCTTGACTATTGGGGTCTTGGTTCCTTTACTAATTATCCTGATTATCGCGATCGTCTATAGTTAAATTTTTCATAATATTTGATATAGATAATTCGAATTCATCAATATCTTTTTTATTTATAGAAAATAATTCAATCTTGGTAGAACTATTTTTTATATATAATTTTTTTGTCTCAAATAATTTTTCAAATAAATTAACTTTTTCATCTAATCCAACTTCCAACACAGTACTTACTATCTTATATTCTAAATTGGCAGAAAATTCAAATGGTCTAATTCTTGGTATATGATATATATTTAGTTGTCCAAACATATTATCTATTTGCATATGTGATAAAATAACTGAATTTGTTTTTATTTTTCTATTTGGAATAATGTCAGCAATTTTATTATCCAGAACATAATCCATTTTATAATATATTTTTCCATTAGAAAACCATTTATCAACACTCACATACAAATGATATTGTTTTTTAGGTATATTTATAATTTTATTTTTATTACTTGAATGGTATACTTTACCTGTGTTCTTTATATGTTTATCTAACATCTATAAATTGTTATCTATATAATATAATCATTATTATTCAAATTTTAAGCAATAGTTTTTATTGTATAAAAATTTTCATAATAAATATAAAGCGGGTGAGTTGGATTAGGTCTAAAACCTAAATCAATCCATTTTTTACAAATTTTATCAAATCCCTTATGATACATTAAAACAAATATTTCTTTGTCTAATTTAGATCCATCAATTTGATAATTATCTAAAATAAAATCTATTTTTGTTTTGGAATTGGATAGTGATGCTTCTTCAAAAAAATAATTTATATCTGTTTGATTAATACTTTTAACCAAATTATTTTCTATATCATACATTTTATTAGTATATATATTTGGTATTATAAATATTTAATTTTATAATCAAATTTTTATCAAATTTTCATCAAATTTTTTATTAAATTTTTTCAAGTATCGAGGAAAAAATCTTTGTGATAATATCTTCAATATTTACATTCATTTCATTTTTAATCCATTGGACAGTTGATTCCATATCTGATGCAAAATTATCAAAAAAAATTTTTGTAGAATCAGATTGTGATTCATGTACCAGATTGGTATATTGGTCTGGAATTATAAACATTTCATAATCTTCATTATAAAATATTTTATTGTGATAAAACATGATATTCAAATACATTGCAAATTGTTCATTACACCTTTTTCGGTGAATATTGAGACACTTATGTCACCAAAATCGGCATAATTGCACCCATCATGGGCTTGGTTTACACTTGACCTCCCGATTTGTAGTGTCCTTTTTGATGGAGGTTGTAACCTTTTGTTTTAATTCTTTTTTTATTTCGCCTTTTTCTAAATCATAATCTCTCCTGTATTTTAAAGGTCTTTCTTTTTTATCAAGATAATGATTTACTATTTTTATCATATTATTTACTGCGTTTTCATCACGATTTATACATCCCATCTGTCTGTTTTCCATTTTGTATGTTAAGACGGAGTGTAACTTTCGTGATTTTCCTTTTAGATCTGGTAAATATAAGTTTTCACAAACTTCCTCTGTTTTATAGTTTAGCTTAGATGTTCTAAATTCATCCAAGTTATATAATTTCATTTGTTTTCCAATTAGTTTTTTTATTCTTGTATTTGGTGTTGAAATATTACCCTTATGACAATTTCCTTTCATTGATGCGTCACCATATAATAAAATTGCATTTTTACCAAATGTTTTTTTTATTTCTCTTATCATTTTTGTATCAGTATGTTTTTTATTTAAATATCCATACCACTTGTACTTTCTAAATATTTCTTTATTATATTTTTTAAATAGCATACTATTTATTTTGTTCTTGTTTTTAATAAATTCTTTAAACTTTTCTACATTACAAGTTCTTGAATTGTATTTAGTTAATTCATTTTCAATTTTAGATATATCGTTTTTATTTTTATAATTTTGAATTAATCTTTGATACTTAAATCTTTTACTAATTCTTGCATATTTTTTATTAGTATATCTTAAACGTTTACCATTTTTATTTTTAATATAGGTTAGACATTTCTTTCCAGGATCGATAACACACCAATTATTTTTTTTAACTTCTTCTAATTGTTTATCATTTAAGTCCTCTAGATATAAAAAATCTGTCCCATTTAATATATTTTTTTCTTTAATTTCTTGTTTTCTTTTTTCTAATATTTTATTTTGTTCTTCTTTTGACAACTTTTTGAATTCTGCTTTTTCTTTATCTTTTTGTTCTTTTAATTTAAGTTTGAAAGCTTTTTCTTTATCTTTTTGTTCTTTTAATTTAAGTTTGAAAGCTTTTTCTTTATTTTTCTTTTCTTCTTCTTGTTTTTGTTTAAATTCTTTTATTTCTTGTTCAGTCATATTTTTGGTTATTTTACTATTTTCTTTTCTTTTATTTTTCATATTTTGTTTTTTTTTGTTTTTCGCTTTCAACATTATCTTTTCTTAACATTTGAATAGAAACAGAATAACCATCAGTATAAATTTTATAGTCAAATACATAATTTGATTGTTTAAATACTGGTTTATCAATATCAAATAACATTTTCCATACGGGTTCTTTATAAGTTTCAATATCATCAAAATATTTTTTTTTATCTTTCTTAATAAATAGTTCTACTAAAGATTTGGTATCCAAAGGACAATATTTTGTAATTATATCTGTTCTTAATGGAAAGAATTGAAATGATTTTGTTTCTAATTTTTCTATTTGTTCACACATATAAATCATTGATTTTATATATTTTTGTGGTTCTGATTGTATATCAAATTCATATGAATTTATAAATTTTTTTGGAAATATATTATCTCTATGTTTATTTATCCATTCGTGATATTTTTTATTACACTCTAATTTGTTATTAATCAAATCCTGTTTAACTTCAAAAATTTCTTTACTAAGTTGTTTTCTTAATTCTAATTTTTTATTTTTTTCTGCCTTATCAATTAAATCATTATTTTGTTTTTTAAATGATGAATTTACAAAACGATTTACATATTTAAAAAAATGTAATTTAATATTATTTTCAATATTAGTTAACATATCTGTAGACATTGAATCTAAAATTTGTGAAAGATATACACTACTTATTTTATTTTCATAATTCAGTTGTTTATAGTGTTCTCCATAAAATTTATTAAAATCATCTAACATTTTAAGATTTTCTCCTTTAGGTCTATTACCACCTTTATCACTAAAAGATAATGCTGAAAATGCCATTTTAATAGTATCTTCGGTTATTTTAGGTATATCTTTTTGATTATGATATTTATTTAGGATCCATAATCTTAAAAATTGATAAGTATGAATAACAATTTGATTTGTTCTAAAACAAGTATCAAAAATAATAGTTTTATATTCATCATTTTTAATAATTTTTTTAAGTTGACATTTAACAGTAATAATTTTATCAGGAGGCTTTTTAAGAATATTCATTTATATTATAATATTAGAAAATATTTTTATATCTTTAAATAAAAATAAATATTTATAAATATTTTAAAATAAAAAATAAATAATTCTATATATTTTAAAATTAATTATTTAAATATATATTTATATATTATATATAGATGGACGAAAAAACTAATAAGTATATATGTGAAAAGTGTAATTTTAAATGTAATACAAAAGCCAGATGGGAAGCTCATATAAATACAGAATTACATAAAACAGGACAAAGGAAATTAAGAAGTGATTATAAGGAGCCGTATAAATGTGATAAATGTGATTATAAACATAAAAATATGACAAACTATAAAATACATTTGTTGAATTATCATTCAACAAAAGAAGAAAGGAAAAAAGAATATACATATTATTGTGAATCATGCGACTTTGGATCATTTTGCGAAAATCAACTAAATAAACATAAAGAAACTTCAAAACATAAACTTATTTTTAGTTTGACAAAATAAACTTATTTTTTATATAAAAAATAAGTGTCCCAATATTCACCGAAAAAGGTGTAATATTTTTTTTATTCCAGAACTAAATGTAATAATTGATTCGGATGGTTGAAAAATGTATTCCTGATTGATAATATGACATACTTTTTTATAACTAGAATATTCGATTTGTTCTTCAAAATTCTCTTTTGAATAAATTTCATCGGGTAATTTATGTTCAATATAGTTTATTTCTATATTATTGAATTTAGTTTCCAATAGGGGTTTTACTACTGAAACTAAACATACACAGTGTTCAGATACATGTATAATCATTTGTTGTTTATTATATATAAATATTTATTTATATAGTAAAAATTCAATTTTTAGTTATTTAATTATAATCAAAATCTAATGTAAAGTTAAAAAAATAATGCATAATTTACATTAAATTTTGTAAGATTCCTTCTTGTTCTTGAATTTCTTTATTTAGCAGTTCTAATTCTTTATTTAGAATTGCTTTCTTTTCGTACAACTTGTTTATTTTACCAAACACATTATTAAACTTGTCTTCAGGATTTTCTGGTAAATCTCCAAACAGTTCTCCAAATTCATTAACACCTCCGGCCATTTCATCCGTGAGACCTTTATAATTATAAGAATCCATATTACCATCATTTATAAAAGCTATTGTTCCTATTTTTTCTCCAACATTAGCACATATACTATCTTCAATTGTTCCTTTACAAAATATAATTCGCTGAACAACTTTAGACTGTGTTTTAGCTCTGAATATACGTCCTAGTGCCTGTACTAAATCCTGTGCAGACCATGTTGGAGAAATTATGGAAACTCTGGGATAGTTACCGTGTTGGTCATGGAGACTAATGCCAGCAGAACCACTTTTCATATTACAAATAATAATTCTTTGTCTATCGGCTTGAAAGTCCTCAATATTTTTATTTCTATCTTTGATATCTTGTTCTCCATAAATGAGACACTTTGTATCCAATTTTTCACTTAGATTTAGCAGTGTGTCAGTAAAATTAACGAATATAGCAACAGATTTACCTTCCGCGATATGTGCTTGTGTTAACTTGATAAATGTTGGAACCTTAAGTAATTCGATACGTTGACGTGCATATATGATTTTGGCAAGTGCACATGAACCTGCCTCTCTTTTTTTAAGCTCTTCTGTTGCTTCTTTAATATCATTATATGCAGCTTGAATTTCTACTGCATTATCCATTTCATGAGACTCTGCTTCAATCTTACATTCTGGAAAATCATTTTTAATCTCTTCACTTTTAATTTTCATTCTTGATGCATATTCAGGATATAATTTTTTATGAATTGGCAACATAGGATTAGGTCCATCAGTATTAAGTTTTTTCATGGCTAATCTACCCTTTGAAACATCTTCAAAATATCCAAGAACAACTCCTGTAAGTGTAAATAATTTAGGTTTATCAACTACTGTGGCTGATAGAAGTAGTATACGTGCAGATTTGATTTTTGACAAAGCCAAAAGTATTTTACCATTATTTGTCTTGATATTTTTACATCGGTGAGATTCATCAAAAATAAATAGTGCATCGGCTGGTATTTCGTCTTCTACCCATTTATAATCATATTTGATTTGTTCATCATCAGAGTCCGAATCAGAATCTAAACCAAGTGGATCATCATTTATTTTTTTCTGAACCTGTTCTCTAATTAAAAATTTTGCTTTAACTTTGGTTCCTTCTGAATCATAATAAGTACAATTTTGGAACGATTCATAATTAACAATTCCATAAAATTCACATTTAAATATTTCGAGTACTTTCATCCATGATGCAATAACAGATTTGGGACAAACGATAAATGGTTTCCATCCGATAGTTTTGCACGTACATACAGAAGTAAATGTTTTACCTGTTCCAGTATCTGAAGTATCTAGAGCTCTATTATAACTAATTAATGAATTTATAATTGATTCCACATGAGTCTTTTGATACTCAAGTAATTTATCCATTGGAGATGCTTGAACCTGCATATTTTATATATATAGATATATTTAAATGCTAAATCAAATTTTATCATTCATATAATATAATTTTTATTTTATAATAATATATGAGTTTAATAGATTATCCAAAGTGTTCTTCAGAAATTTTGTCTATACCAATAGACACTAAGAATTTTGATATAAATTATATATATAGAATTTTTGGAGACATAGCTTTTAATGAAAATTTATTTATTGGAGACGATGAAAAATCAATTAGAAATACTGATTATTTGGAATTATTTTTACCAACCACAGATCCATCTGTTTTTAATGTCTATAATAATTTTAGTATCAAAAATGAAATTAATACTGTGGTTGCTAGTAATTTAGAAATTAATGACCCAAATATTATTATTAATGATAAAAGAGTTTGGGTTGCTACTAGTAACTAAAAACTTGATAATTCTTGATAATCTGTATATACAGATTATCTATACTAATAAGTTGTTTATTTTTTTATTGCATTTAATATATTTATTATATTCATATGTTTTTTGGTATTATTATGTTTATTTATCATATCTTCTGAAAATGTTCCTATATCACAATATTCACAATAATATTTAAAACCTAATTTTCGTTCTTCTTTTGATGCATGTTCATTTAATTTATGCTGTTTTACATTTATTACATTTATTGATTTATATTCACATTTATCACATTTACATTCTCCTGTTGCATCACTTCTTTTTTTCCTTCTTCCTGTTTTGTGTAATTCTGTATTTATATGTGTATTCCAATGTGATTCATATTGTGTTCTAAAATTACATTTTTCACATTTATATTTATATTCTTCTTCCATTGTTTACTATTTATATTTATAATATATTTTTTAAATTATTTTTTATTTATAGATATTTATTTAATATAAATTATTTTTTATCATTAAATAAAAATAATTTAAAATTATAAAAATAAATTCTAAGTATATTATATAATATAACAACATGAAAAGAAAAAAGAAATATACTGATTCTTCTAAAGATTTTTATGAAATTAATAAAAATATTATTGATACTGAAAAAGAACTACTTTTGATTGATGGTATTACTAAATTTGATTTACAATTTGCTGAATCATATAATTATGATTACTTATATAAAAATTTGACTCCATTTAATAAAAATATCTTTAACAATCTATCTAAATTTATACCAAAATATAAAAAAGATATTGATACTATTAATAAATTTACAATTAAAAATTTAGTTATTAATCAAATCACTTATTTTGTTAATAAATATGAAAACTTTGCTAAAAAATATCTTACAAATCAAATATATAATGTTAGTGACAATGGTATTTATAATTATAAAGACTTAAAAATGTTTATTAATGATGCAGATTGTGTACCTTTTTGGAATGAACAAACAGAAAAACTGTCCAAAGAGATTTTTATGCCTACTAAAAACAATTTAGAACAAGTTGATCCATATGAAACTTTTAATTATAAAAACTGGTTCAAAACTAAACATTATATTGATTGTAGTGATGTAAATAATAAAAATTTAGAAATTAATAAACAAAGAAATTTTGTTAAACAAATTAAAAATAAGAAAACTGGTAAGATGGAAAATATTATAAAATCGCATAAAATTAAAATATACTTCAATTTAAGACAAAAAGAATGTATTAAAAGATTATATGGTGTATATAGGTATTTTTATAATCGAGCCATTAGTTATATAAATAATTATAATAAAAAGACACAAAAACATACTATTTAATTGATGCTAAAAATTTAAAAACCAAAATAGAATTAGATTTATCAGATGAAGAATATAAGTTTACATTTTATAAAATAAGAGATTTATTAAAAGATAATTATCCAACTTGGATGAATAATATAGATATACCTTCGCATTTAATAGACATGGCTGTAAAAGAAGCAGTGGAAAATTATAAAGCATGTCTAAGTAAAATGTCAAAATACAGAACACATTTTAGTTTAGGCTTAAAAACAAAAAAAGATAAATACCAAACAATGAAAATTGAAAAAAATATGATAAGCAGTACATCTAATAGTTTGTTTTATAATTTAACAGATAATCTTAAATATAATAATAAATATGTATTTAGAAATATAAAAACATCATGTAATTTTAATAAATATCCTAATAAATGTGATAGTTCAATAACTTATAATCAAAGAACAAATAAATTTTATCTTAATTTAAATTTTGAGGATACTGGATTATCTAATAAAGATATATTAAAAAATAAAAAGGTGTGTAGTATCGATCCAGGTGTAAAACAGTTCTTAGTTGTATATTCACAAAATACTATAGATAAAATAGGTATTGGTGTTAGAGATAAAATAGAAAAAGTTTCTAGAGATATTGATATTATAGTTAGTAAAAAAGATACAAAGATTATCAAAACAACAAATAAAAAGAAAAAAGAAGTTTTTAAATATAATTATGAAAAACGAAGAAATTTAAGAAAAGCTTATCATAGAAAAATAAAATATTTAGAAAATTTAAAAGACGAATTACATAATAAATCAATAAAATTTTTATGTGATAATTTTGGAAAAATAATAATACCACCATTCGAAACTCAAAAGATGGTGAGTAATAATAAAATAGATTCCAGAACATCACGTTCATTACTAAATATATCATATTATAAATTTTTAAGTAAATTAAAGAATAGATGTATTGAGTATGATATAGAAATAGTAGTAAGACCCGAATATTATACATCAAAAACATGTACAAGATGTGGCAATATTAAACATGATTTAAAAAATGCAGATATGTATAATTGTAAATATTGTGGTTTAAAAATAGAACGTGATATAAACGGAGCACGTAATATAATGTTAAGAAACATAATATAAAAAATAACTAGTATGAGAGTTACCTCCATTAGATACACGTCTAATGTGCAAATAGTATATAATTCCTTATATAAAGGTCTTACATTTGTAATAAAAAATAAGATTTTCTTGTTTATCAAGAAATATCAAGTTTTATGTAACGGTTATGGATAGACAAATACAAGTTGTTAATACACCTCCTGATAATACAAGTTTATTTATATCTTTACAATTTAAAAAATCCCAATGTTTAACAACAAAATTAAGATGGACTGCATCATTACAAATAGGAAATGGTCAACCTTACACAGAATCTTTAATATCAAGAAGAACCATATTTGTATATAATCCATTGACAACTGTTTATATGTTAGTTAATTATGATTGTGTTGATATTAAAATTTATGTAATGCAATCAATCAATAATCAAAATAATTCAAATATTAGTACATTAAATGCACAATATTTATCAGAAAAATTAATATTACCACCTGGATGGTTTTTTACAGTTATGAATTTAGATAAAGATACTTATCTTAAGGTAGTATCAACAGATACAGCAAAATTAGTTACTGATAGTTTAGGTAATTCTTATCAATATTTGAATAAAAAATATGCTCCTTGGATTTATGATAATTATCCAAAAAATATATAAAAAATTTTTACCTTGTTATTATAGTAAATCAACTTTATGAATAAATATATAAAAATATTAGGACTTTGTGTAGGAATAGAAATTTTACACTATTCATATCTTTTATACTTGATAAATCAACCTGATAAAAAATTAGTTAAAAATGATATGGACAATATTATAATTGTTCCTAAACCGGTTATTAAAAAAAATTTTCACTCAATACTAAATGAAAATTATAAATCTAATAATTGTTTGACAAATTTTGAATCTATTTATAAAAATATTTCGTCATATAACTTTACATATTTGAAAAAAAATAATTTTACTATAATAACACCTTATCCATTAGCATTAAGATTATTTTATACTGGTGCTTTTACAGTAGATTTATTATATTATCAGGTCAGAGGATACAGTATAACAATTACATTAGATTCAATTATTTTGGAAAAATCAAATTCAAATCAAGATTTCCCATTAATTTTGATACACACAGGAATGTTAGGAAATATATTTTATTATAAGGATTTGGTCACAATACTTGAAAAATATTATTCGATAAAAATTTGTGTATTTAGGTCTACATTGTCAACTTTTTTTTGGAATAATTCTGATATAGATTCACATATAAACTTATTAAATAACAAGATTTATTATTATAAAAATGTCATATTAATTTCACATAGTTTTGGTGCATTTATAATTGAATATATGTTAAAAAAATACCCAGAACTAAATAAACAGGTTGTAAAGGAAATACTAATACAACCTGGAAATATAATGTCAATGGGGTTGATATTTTTGTCTTCATCCAGTTATAGTTTTTATAATTATTATAAATTTATCAATAAATATTCAAATTATAAAAAACATAATTTTGTATTTACTTGGATGTTAAAATCTTTGGCTGGTAAATCAACAATTTCTTCAATCAAAACAATTGATGGAATAAGATTGTATCCAAGAAATTTTAAGGGTTATTTAATAGTTTCAGAAAACGATCCATTAATTAATTCTAATAGTTCACATCCAGGTTTTAATGAAATCCAATATATTTTTTCAAATTACAAAATTATTTCTGATAAAGATTATCATGGTAATTCATTGGACAAAATAAAATTAATCTTGGATTGTATTCAAGAATAAAATAAAAAATTAGTGTTTCATCAAGTCTTTAATTTTATACATACCCAGAGCAACTCCACCAGTTAATAACATACCCCATGCAGTGTCCCCTATAATAATAGTATTTGACCATTTATCAGGATATGTTGCAGCATTAGTAAAATTATATACCGAATACATTGCAAAACCCAAGAATACCCCATTGGTAAATACAGTAGAATCATTTAAATCTGATCTTGATAATACAAGTAATTGAATTGAAATAATTATGCATAACCAGCATAATACCCCATAAATTAAATTTAGTTTTTGATTTGGATCCATAATTGGATTGTACATACTTTTATTTGCAGTTAAATAAACAGAGTCAATACCAACAATTAATATTAAACCTAAGAAAGTTAAGGTTAAATCTAACATATTATATCTTATATATTAGATTTATAAAAATTATAAAAATTATTAGAATTATTTTATAATTGGTAGATAAACTAATTATAAGTAAATCAATCATACTAACATTGAGTTATATTTTTTAAGATTTTTACCAAGTGGTGAATATCCATGGAGTATAAGGATTAAGTGTTGTTTAGTAGGTAAACCTGCGAATTTACCTTCAGTGTAAAATAATGGGGTTTTTGCCTTTCTCATCTGGCCTACACGTGAATTAATAAAACTAATTCTATAACTCCAATAATCTTGTCCTGAAGGATTTTTATTTTTTACTGGAATATATTGTAATTTATTAGGATGAGATATTGACTTTAAAATTTTCAAAAATCCTTGGTCAGTTTTTGTACCTTTTTTTAATCCAC
>JACCDY010814478.1_pt1 | contig 18851 bp, 13 predicted proteins | sample 7446391 | NCBI WGS metagenome assembly JACCDY01 (sample SAMN15323451, study PRJNA562643) | freshwater metagenome | isolation source: river surface water | place: USA:Blue River Watershed | collected 2017-08-18
CTTCCAGCAGCTTGCGCACCAGGGCCTTGTCGCCGGTGATCCAGGTCTTCGACAGCGACACCCACTTCTTGCCGTCCCACTGCACCACTTTCACGGCGCCCGAACCTTCATGGTCGTCGCACGAGGTTTTGATCGGCGGGAACATGTCAGCCACGCCCAGCGCCTTCTGGCGTGCGAGGTCGATGTTCAGGTTCTCGAGGCCCCAGCGCACTTGTTCGCCGGTCATGGTCTTGCCCTTGCCGAACTTGCCCTGCGCATTGCGCATCGCTTCGACCATCATCACCGCCGCCGCAATACCGCGCATGTACATCACGTTGCCGACGCGGTCCAGCTCCTTCAGGTTGCCCTGGCCATTCTTGTACAGCTTGGTGCGGATCTCGTCGAGGATCGGGAACTCGCCCGGCGTGGTGAAGCTCATCGCCGAGAAGCCCTTCGCCGCTTCGCCGGCCGGTTCAGTGTCTTCTTCCGAACCAGCCCACCAGACACCGAGGATCTTCTCGCGCGGGAAACCGTTGCGTTGCGCGGTCTTCAGCCCGACCGCGCTCATCACGCCGAAGGTCCACATGATCACGTAGTCAGGGTTGGCCTGGCGGATCTGCAGCCATTGCGATTGCTGCTCGCTGCCCGGCGGCGTGATCGGGATCTTGATCAGTTCGAAGCCCCATTTCGCGGCTTCGGCTTCCAGCACCGGCAACGGCTCCTTGCCATAGGCCGAGTCGTGGTACAGGTGGACGATCTTCTTGCCCTTGAGCTTGTCCATGCCGCCGGATTTCTCGCCGAGGTGCACGACCATCGCCGCGGCCTGATTCCAGTAAGTCGTCAGCAGCGGGAACACATACGGGAAGACTTTGCCGTTGGCGGCATCCGAGCGGCCGTAGCCGAGGGTGGTCATCGGGATCTTGTCCTTGCCGACGCGATCGAGGATGCCGTACGCAATGCCGGTCGACAGCGGTTCAACGATGGCCGCGCCGCCATTCTTGCTCTTCAGGCGCTCGTAGCATTCGACGCCGCGCGCGGCGTTGTATTCAGTCTCGCACTCTTCCCAGGTCAGCTTGACGCCATTGATGCCGCCCGCCTGGTTGACCAGGTTCATGTAGTCGATCATGCCGCCGTAGAACGACGTGCCATTCGAGCCGTAAGGGCCGACGCGGTAGGACAGTAGCGGCACAAACTGCTCGGACGCTGCTGCAATGCCGGCCGTGGCCAGCAGCACGGTCGCTGCAGTGGCGGCGACCAGGGTCTTGATGAGTTTCATCATTGCCTCCTTGTGGAAAGGGAAAGTGTGATCAGTGTGACTGTTTTCGAATTCTTGCTGTGCCGGCCACCGCCGCCCGTCAATGCGGGAATGGCCACAGGCGCAGTTTTTCCTTCGCGATCTGCCACAGGCGCGCCAGTCCATGCGGCTCGACGATCAGGAAGAAGATGATCAGGGCGCCGAACACCATCAGTTCGAGGTTCGATGCGACCGCCGTCGAGATGCCAGCGGCATGCACCACGGTGCTCAGCACGATGGGCAGCAGCACGATGAAGGCCGCGCCGAGGAAGGAACCGAGGATGGAGCCAAGGCCGCCGATGATCACCATGAACAGCACCCGGAATGACAGGTCCAGACCATAGGCTTCCGGTTCCACGGTGCCGAGGTAGGCATATGCATACAGCGCGCCCGCCACGCCGCAGTAGAAGGAGCTGACGGCGAACGCGAGCAGCTTGGTGCGCATCAGGCGGATGCCAATCACCTCAGCGGCCACGTCCATGTCACGCACCGCCATCCAGCAGCGGCCGATATTGGAGCGCACCATGTTCTTCGCCGCCAGCGCCAGCACGGTCACGACGGCCAGCACCAGCAGGTACTTCATGTCCGGCGTTTCGAAATCGACGCCGAAGATGCTCATCTTTTGGGCCGTGATCACGCCCGACGAGCTGAAGTTGGTGAACCAGCGCACCTTGGTCAGCGCCCACAGCACAAAGAACTGGGTCGCCAGCGTCGAGGCCGCGAGGTAGAAGCCACGCACCCGCAGCGAAGGCAAGCCGAACACGATGCCGACCATCGCAGCACAGACGCCGCCCAGCACAAACGCGGCCAGCAGCGGTATGCCCGGCACGCGCAACATGAAGTTGTACGACGCGAACGCGCCCACGGCCATGAAGGCGGCCGAGCCCAGCGACAGCTGGCCCGCGTAGCCGGTCAGGATATTCAGCCCCAACGCCGCCAGCGACAGCACCAGAAAGGGAATCAGGATCGCGGAAAAAAAGTAGGGTGTCGCCACCTGTGGCACGACGACGAAGGCGATGACCAGCAGCAGCGCCATGGCAATACGGTCCTGCCGGATCGGCAGGATCTGGCCATCGGCCTCGTAGGTCGTCTTGAATTGTCCGGCTTCGCGGTAGAGCATGGGTCAAATCCTTCGAATGATCTTTTCGCCGAACAGGCCTTCCGGGCGCACCAGCAGGAACATCAGCGCCAGCACGTACGGGAACCAGCCTTCGATGCCGCCGCCGACAAACGGGCCGATGTAAACCTCGGCCAGCTTTTCCGACGAGCCGATGACCAGGCCGCCGACGATGGCGCCCGGCACTGACGTGAAACCGCCCAGGATCAGCACCGGCAGCGCCTTGAGCGCGACGAAAGTCAGCGAGAATTGCACGCCATTGCGCGAACCCCACAGCAGGCCCGCGACCAGCGCGACGAAACCGGCCACGCCCCAGACGATGGCCCAGATCTGTTGCAGCGGGATGCCGACCGCGAGCGCGGCCTGGTGGTCATCGGCCACCGCGCGCAGGGCGCGGCCAACCTTGGTGCGCGAGAAGAACAGCGCCAGCCCCGTGACCAGCAGCGCGCAGACCAGCGCGGCGATCACGTCAAACTTGGAGACGATGATGTTGAAGGTATTCAGCAGGCTTTCCATTGGCACGTCGTCGATCCCGAGGTCGAGGCGCTTGACCTCCGAGCCCCACATCAGCTGCGCCATGCCTTCGATGAAGAAGGTCAGGCCGATGGTGGCCATGAAGAGCGAGATCTCCGGTTGGTTGACCAGCGGGCGCAACACCAGCCGCTCGATCGCCAGCCCCAGCACCGCCATCACGACCACCGTGGCGCCGATGGCCACCCACAGCGGCATGCCGAACTCAGTCAATGACACGCAGGTCAGCGCGGCAAAGAACACCATCGCGCCCTGCGAGAAGTTGAACACGCCCGATGCCTTGTAGATCAGCACGAAGCCCAGGGCTACCAGCGCGTACATCACGCCCGACAGCAGGCCGCCGATCAGCACTTCAAAGAAAAAATTGATTCCCATGCTTCCTTCCAAGTCGCTGGATCCCGGCATGCGCCGGGATGACGATCAACGGTCTGCGGCATCTCGCAACCGCCATGCCGGCGTGTGCCGGGATAAAAATCGATGCTGCGCTGCCATTCACACCCGTCATGCCGGCGCAGGCCGGCATCCGGTGTCGTCACGCCGCCTTTTCAGTGAGCCACGCCCAGATAGGCGTTGATCACGTCCTGGTTGCTCCTTACTTCGTCCGGTGTGCCGTCGCCGATCTTCTTGCCGTAGTCGAGCACGACCACGCGGTCCGAGATATCCATCACCACGCCCATGTCATGCTCGATGAGCACGATGGTGGTGCCGAACTGCTCGTTGACGTCGAGGACGAAGCGGCACATGTCCTGCTTCTCTTCGACGTTCATGCCGGCCATCGGCTCGTCCAGCAGCAGCATGTTGGGTTCGGCAGCCAGTGCGCGGCCCAGCTCGACGCGCTTTTGCAGCCCGTAAGGCAGGCGGCCGACCGGGGTCTTGCGGATGTGCTGGATCTCGAGGAAGTCAATCACTTCCTCGACTTTCTTGCGGTGCGCGATCTCTTCACGCTGCGCCGGCCCCGCGTACAGTGCCTGCAGCAGGAAGTTCGAGCGCATCTTCAGGTTGCGGCCGGTCATGATGTTGTCGAGCACGGTCATGCCCTTGCACAGCGCAATGTTCTGGAAAGTGCGCGCGATGCCGCTCTTGGCCGCCGCATAGGTATCCATGTCGCGCCGGTGCTCGCCGTGATAAATGATCTCGCCTTGCTGCGGACGATAGACGCCGTTGATCACGTTGAGCATCGAGCTCTTGCCGGCACCGTTGGGGCCGATGATGGCGCGGATTTCGTGCTCGCGCACATTGAAGGAAATGTCGGTCAGCGCCTTCACGCCGCCGAACGACAGCGAGATGTTGCGCAGATCAAGGATGACGTCGCCGATCTTGCGGCCGCCGGTCTCGGGCATCGTGGAAGTCGTCATGGTGTCGGGCGCGTTCATCATGCCGCCTTGCGTTGCGCGCTGAAGGTCTTCACGTCGCGGATCTGCAGGTCGGCGCTGATGGATCCCTGGCGGCCGTCTTCGAATTTGACCTGCGTCTCGATGAACTGGTGCTGCTTGCCGGCATACAGCGCATCGATCAGCACCGCATATTTTTCGGCGATGAAGCGGCGACGCACCTTGCGGGTGCGGGTCAGCTCGTCGTCATCCGGGTCCAGCTCCTTGTGCAGCACGAGGAAGCGATGGATTTGCGAACCGGCCAGCAATTCATCATGGGCGAGATCGGCATTGACCTTCTCGACGCAGTCGGCGATCAGATCATAGACAGCCTCTTGCGAAGCCAGGTCGGTATAGCCGCTGTAAGGCAGGTTGCGGCGCTCGGCCCAGTTGCCGACGGCTTCCATGTCGATGTTGATGAAGGCGTTGCAGGCGTCGCGGCCATCGCCGAAGGCCACCGCTTCCTTGATGAAGGGGAAGAACTTCAGCTTGTTTTCGATGTACTTCGGCGCAAACAGTGAGCCGTCCGCCATCTTGCCCACATCCTTGGCACGATCGATGATCTTCAGGTGACCATCGCTGTCGAAGAAGCCGGCGTCGCCGGTATGGAAATAACCGCTGGCGTCGATTGCTTCGGCCGTGTCTTCCGGCTTCTTGTAGTAACCCACCATCAGGCCCGGCGAGCGCACCAGCACTTCGCCGCTGTCGGCAATCTTGACCTCGACGTTCTTCATCGGCTTGCCGACGGTGTCGAGCTTGACTTCGCCCGAGCGTTGCATGCAGACGGTGACGCAAGTTTCGGTCATGCCATACAGCTGCTTGAGGTTGATGCCGATCGAGCGGTAGAAGTCGAACAAGTCGGGGCCAATCGCCTCGCCGCCGGTGTACGCGACCTTGATGCGCGACAGGCCCAGCACGTTCTTCAGCGGGCCGTAGACAAAGATCTCGCCCAGCGCGTACAGCAGGCGATCGGAGATGGACACGCCGCCTTTTTTGTCGAGCAGTTTCAGGCCGGCGCGACGCGCAACCTTCATGAAGTAATGGAACATCGAGCGCTTGATGAAGCTCGCATCCTCGATGCGGATCATCACCTGCGTCAGGGTGTTCTCATACACGCGCGGCGGGCCGAAGTAATAGGTGGGGCCGATCTCGCGCAGGTCGGTGCCGACGGTGGCCGGCGATTCCGGGCAATTCAGGCAGAAGCCGGCGATGCTCGACATCGCATAGGAATACAGGAAGTCGCCGACCCAGGCCAGCGGCAGGTAGCACAGCACTTCGTCGTCAGCCGTCACCTGATCGAATTCGACCAGCGTGTTGCCGGTGGCGATCATGGCCTTGTGCGAATGGCAGACGCCCTTTGGCTTGCCGGTGGTGCCCGAGGTGTAGAGGATGACGGCGATGTCGTCGCTGCTGCCGGCGTCGACTTCGCGCTGGTACAGCCCCGGGTCCTTCCGCATCAGCTCGCGGCCCAGCGCCTGCACCGCATCGAAGCCATGCAGGCCGGCCGTCGTGTAATTGCGCAGCCCGCGGCCGTCGTCATAAATGATGTGCGACAGGCCGGGCACGTTGGCGCGGGCCTCGACCAGCTTGTCGACCTGTTCCTGATCCTCGACCACCGCGAAATCGATGCCGGCGTTCTCCAGCACATAGGCCATGTCGGCCGCAGGGGCGTCTTGATAGAGCGGTACGGCGACGCCACCCAGGCTCTGCGCGGCAGCCATCGCCCAGTACAGGCGCGGCCGGTTGTCGCCGACCACGGCGAGGTTCATCCCGCGCTTGAAGCCCAGCGCCGCCAGTCCGCAGGCGAAAGCCTGCACCTCGGCGGCCAGTTGCGACCAGGTCGTGGTTTGCCAGATGCCGAGGTCCTTCTCGCGGAAGGCCGGGCGGTCGGGGCGCGCATGCGCGTGCCGTTGCAGCAGGCGCGGAAAAGTATCCGCCTGCCGGGTCTGCGTCTCCAACATCGGCTGTCTCTTTATATTTTTGTCGGACTGGTCGCCGTGGTGCCATTCGCGCCAGCTTTTCATGCCATCATAGCCCCGTTCAGATTTTCCGATTGTCATTTGCCAGACAATTACTGAAGTTTTAATTTTGCAGCGCAGCACGCCGCATGCGCCGCATGTGTGCGCCTCAAGGTCGGCAGCAACAGCGGCGCTGTCTGCGGTATCGCCTTCGTCAACATAATCATCACACCAGCCATCGCATCGCCTCCTGCATGAGCACTGTCACCCGTCCGTCCTTGTCCGATGCGCTTGCGCAGACCCTGTGGGCCGGCACGCTGACGCCCGAGCAGAGGGCGCGCGTGCTGCGCGACATCACTGAGCGCCACTTCGAGGCCGGCAGCTATATCTGCCGCAAGGGCGAACCGGTAGATTACTGGCTGGGCGTGACCGAGGGCTTGCTGAAGATGAGCAGTGTCTCGCCGCAAGGCAAGGCCGTCAGCTTCACCGGCATGCTAGCCGGCGGCTGGTTCGGCGAGGGTTCGTTGTTGAAGACCGAGGGCCGCATGTATGACGTTGTCGCTTTGCGCGACAGTCATGTCGCCTTCATGCCACGAGCGACCTTCACCTGGCTGCTCGACAACAGCATTGCCTTCAACCGTTTCCTGTTAAAGCAATTGAATGCAAGACTGGGCTTGTTCATCTCGCTGATCGAATACGATCGCAGCCTCGACACCGATGCCCGCGTTGCGCGTTGCATCGCCTCGCTGTTCAATCCCGACCTCAATCCGGCCGGCGGCACGGAGCTGCAGATTTCGCAGGAAGAGATCGGCTACCTGTGCAGCGTGTCGCGCCAGCGCGCGAACCAGGCGCTGCAATTGCTCGAACGCGCCGGGCTGATCAAGCTCGACTATCGGGGCTTGACCGTGCTCGACCTGCAAGGCTTGCGCAATTACTGACCAGCCATTGTCGGAACTGTATCGACGTTCCTGTTGTCCATCGGCTTGTCCTGCACGTTTCGCAAACAAGCAAAACTTTTCCGAAGCGTAGGTATCCACCGGGTGCCGCAGGGCCGGGCAATGTTGCCCGACCTCAGGCCTGCCGATGCGCCCATTCCAGATATCGCTGCGCTTCATCTTTCCCCTCGCGCTCGTACTCGGCGGCTTCGCGCTGGTGATGTTGCCGCTGGTCGATGAACTGACGCAGCGCTGGTTCCTGCGCGATCTCGACACGCGCTCCGAATTGCTGGCATCGTCATTGAATCCGCCGCTGCTGGACCTCGTGACACTGCAAGATGCGGAGGGCGTGCGCGAACTTTTCGATCGTTCCGTGCATGACGCGCATGTGCGGGCCATCGCTTTCTGCGATGCGTCCGGTCGCCTGCTGTACGCAAGCGGTGGCTTCCCGTCCGGGCTGGGTTGCCAGGGCAAGGCGCCCGATGGCTTGCGGGTCACTGAAAGCGTGCTCGAGCAGGATGGCCTGACCCTGGGAAAACTGGTGCTCGCGCAAGACACCAGTTTCATCGAGCGGCGCACCAATGAATTCCGCAATTACCTGTTTGCGCTGTTCCTGATGATGTTCATCGTCATCTCGGCACTGGGCGCGTGGATGGCGCACTGGAGCTGGCAGGGCTGGATGCGTTCGCTCAAGAGCCTGTTGCGACGCGACCCTGCGCGCGGGCCCATGAATGCGCCGCCTGAATTTCGTCCCTTGTTTGGTGACCTGCGCGCGATGCTGCACGAGATGCATGTCGAGCGTCGCGCACGGCAAGACTCGCCGCAGGCCTGGACGCCGGAAAAGCTGCGCTCGCTGTTGCATGACGAACTGGCCGGCGACCAGGTGCTGGTGGTATCCAACCGCGAGCCTTACATCCATGAGCAGCGCGAGCAGGGCATTGTCGTGCGCCGCCCGGCCAGCGGCCTGGTGACAGCGGTCGAGCCGGTGATGCGCGCCTGTTCCGGCACCTGGATTGCGCATGGCAGCGGCTCAGCCGATCGCGTCACCGTTGATGCGCAAGACCGCGTCAGCGTGCCGCCCAAGCGGCCGGCCTACACCTTGCGTCGCGTCTGGCTGAGTGAAGACGAAGAGCAGGGCTATTACTACGGCTTCTCGAACGAAGGCCTGTGGCCGCTGTGCCATATGGCCCATGTGCGGCCGGTGTTCCGCACGTCGGACTGGGATCAGTACGTGACCGTCAACCAGCGCTTCGCCGAGGCGGTGGTGGCCGAGGCCCATGTCGATGACCCGGTGGTGCTGGTGCAAGACTATCACTTCGCGCTGTTGCCGCGCATGGTGCGCGAGCGATTGCCCAAAGCGACCATCATCATGTTCTGGCATATCCCCTGGCCGAATCCGGAATCCTTCGGCATCTGCCCGTGGCGCGAGGAATTGCTGGAAGGTTTGCTGGGCAATACGTTGCTGGGCTTTCATACGCCATTCCACTGCAAGAACTTCATCGAGACGGTCGACCGTTATCTGGAGACCCGCATCGAGCACGAGGCGTCGACCATCTCCTATGGCGGCGAACTGACGCAGGTCGAGCCCTATCCGATCTCGATCGCCTGGCCCGAGACGGAAGTGCCACTCGATGTCGTGCAGTGCCGGCGTGACCTGCGCCACGAACTGGGACTGCCGCCCACGCACCAGCTGGCGCTGGGCGTGGACCGGCTCGATTACACCAAGGGCATTGTCGAACGCATACAGGCAGTCGATCGTCTGTTGACCCTGCACCCGGAACTGGTCGGCCGCGTCTCGCTGCTGCAAGTGGCCGCGCCCAGCCGTTCGTCGCTGGATGAATACCAGTCGCTCGAGGCACGCGTGCGCAAGCTGGCGCTGCAGGTGAACCAGCACCATGCGAATCCGGTTGCGCCGCCGATCCTGCTGCGCATCGAGCATTTCGATGAAGACCGGCTGGCCTGCTGCTACCGCGCCGCCGACATCTGCATGGTGACCAGCCTGCATGACGGCATGAACCTGGTGGCCAAGGAATTCATCGCAGCGCGCGATGACGAGCTGGGCGTGTTGATCCTGTCGCAATTCACCGGCGCGGCGCGCGAGCTGCACGAGGCCCTGATCATCAACCCGTACCACATCGAGCAGGGCGCGCAGGCGCTGTACCGCGCGCTGGCCATGCCCGAGGCCGAGCAGCGCGAGCGAATGCGCAGCATGCGCAGCGTGGTACGGGACTTCAATGTCTACCGCTGGGCCGGCCTGATGTTATTGGATGCGGCTAGGCTGCGGCGCCGGCAGCGGGTGTCCGAGAAGATCCATTCCCACAGCCGGCAAGCGCTGCGCCGGGCGATATGAGCGACGCGGCATGAACGGGCGCAGGCGGATGGCGCGGCGCGATACGGCATGAGGGACGTGCTTTCGCCGGAAGGTCTGCAGGCATTGCGCAGCTTCGTTGCGCGACCCTGGCTGTGCCTGTTTGATTTCGATGGCACGCTCGCACCGCTGGTGGCCGACCCGGATGCGGTAGTGCTGCCGGCAGACATCCAGGTGCGCTTGCGTGCATTGCAGCAGCGGGTGCCGGTCGGCATCGTTACCGGCCGTGCGCTGGACGACTTGCGGCCCCGCTTGTCCTTTGTTGCCGACTACCTGATCGGCAACCACGGCCTGGAAGGCGTACCCGGCGCACCGACGGCCGCAAAGCAGGCCGCTTTGATCAAGCGCGTCGCGCGCTGGAAAGCGCAGCTCGAATCTGAGGTGGCCTGGCTCGATCCCGGCATCCGCATCGAAGACAAGCATTACTCGCTGTCGCTGCATTACCTGCAGTCGCGCGACCACGCGCGTGCCGAACAGGCGCTGCGCGAGCGCCTCAGCACCCTGAAGCCGCCACCGCGCGTCATCGCGGGCAAATGCCTGCTCAATGTGTTGCCGGCCGATGCCGGCGACAAGGGCAGTGCCGTGCAGGCCTTGCTGTCCTCGGTCGGCATTGCGCGAGCGCTGTATGTCGGCGACGACCTGACTGACGAAGATGTGTTTCGCCTGCCGCAGCCCGGCCTGTTTACGGTGCATGTCGGACGCGACAACGACAGCGCCGCGCAATGGCGCCTCCCCGCACAGCGGAATGTGGCGCGCTTGCTGGACTGGCTGGTCGGCGAGATTCCGGTGCCGGACCAAGGTGTGAGGCGATGAGCCATCTCGACCTCGCCTTGATCGGCAACTCGCGCACCAGCGCGCTGGTTGACAGGTCGGCACGCATTGCATGGTGGTGCTATCCGCATTTCGACAGCAACCCGCTGTGCTGCTGCCTGCTGCGCTCGGATGAAAAAAATGCGGCAGCCGATGCCTTCGGCTTCATCGATTTGCTGTTTGAAGGCAGCCATACGGTGCGCCAGTATTACCAGCGCAATTCAGCCATCCTGGAAACGCGGCTGCAAGATGGCGAAGGCAATGTCATCGACGTCACCGATTTCGCGCCGCGCTTTTACCTGCATGGCCGCATGTTTGCGCCGGCAATGCTGGTGCGCATGATCCGCCGCGTGGCCGGGCGACCGCGCATCGGCGTGCGGCTGCGGCCGGCCTTGAATTACGGGCAGTCGCGTGCCGCATCGCGTACCGGCGCCCACCATGTCACGTTTTACGGCGGTTCGCAGGCCATGCGCGTGACCACCGATGCCTCGGTGACTTCGCTGACGGAAGAGCGCTTGTTTTTCCTGCACGAGTCGGTAACCCTGCTGATGGGGCCCGATGAGACCGTCGATGGCGCGCCGCGCGAACTGGGGCGCAGCTTTTACGAGTCGACCGCCTCCTACTGGCATCGCTGGGTACGCAACCTCGCGATTCCCTTCGAGTGGCAAGACGTGGTGATACGGTCGGCCATCACGCTCAAGCTGAATGCCTTCGATGACACTGGAGCGATCATCGCGGCCTGCACGACCTCGATCCCCGAATCGCCGAATTCGGGCCGCAACTGGGACTACCGTTATTGCTGGCTGCGCGATGCGTATTTCGTCGTCAACGCGCTCAACCAGCTCGGCGTGACGGCGACCATGCAGCACTATCTGGAGTACATCCTTAACATCATTGCCGATTCGCGCGATACGCCGCTGCAGCCGGTGTATGGCATACGCCGCGAGACGGCGCTGGAAGAATGGGTGGCACCGTCACTCGATGGCTTTCGCGGCATGGGCCCGGTACGGGTTGGCAATCTCGCCTGGAGCCAGATACAGAACGATGTGTTCGGCGCCGCCGTGCTGGCCAGCACGCATGCCTTCTTCGACACACGCCTCGAACGGCCTGCGGGCCGGCAGATCTTCGCTGACCTCGAGCGCCTCGGCGAGCAGGCGATACAGTGCTACCTGAAGCCCGACGCCGGCATCTGGGAGCTGCGCGGCACCCGGCGCGTGCATACCTTTTCTTCGCTGATGTGCTGGGCTGCTTGCGATCGCCTCGCAGCGATCGCCGCGAGGCTGCGGCTGCCACAACGCTCGCATCGCTGGGCGCAGGAAGCCGAACGCATACGGCAGGCCATCATCGACCATGCGTGGAATCCGGCGCTTGGCAGTTTCGTGTCCACCTTTGGCGGCGAAAACCTCGATGCCAGCCTGTTGCTGATGGGTGAATTCCAGTTCCTGATGCCTGACGACCCGCGCTTCGTGGGTACCTTGCGTGCGATCGAGCGCCAGTTGCAGCGCGGCGACTTCCTGTTGCGGTATGACGAAGCCGATGACTTCGGCCAGCCGGACGCCGCCTTCACGGTCTGCACCTTGTGGTGGATCTTGTCGCTGGCGCGCAATGGCGAGAAAGCGAGGGCGCGTGAATTGTTCGAGCGCGTACTGTCGCGCCGCAACCATGTGGGACTGCTGTCGGAAGACGTGTCGATTGATGGCAGCGAGTTGTGGGGCAATTTTCCGCAGACTTACAGCATGGTGGGCCTGATCCAGTGCGCGGCACGGCTGTCGATCAGCTGGGAAGAAGCGTACTGAGCATGGGCCGGATGCGGCCGTGGTCGTGCCGAGACACGGTCCGGTATGGCGCGCAATGGCGGCTGAACAAGGAGTGGGGCGCAGCCCTCGAGTATGCGTACTTTGGAAAGGCCGCCGGCCTTGTGCTCGGCCAGACCACGCTGTCCGCGGTTTGCCATTCCTGACCGCATGCATTTCGCCTGCCATCGTTCGCCTGCTTGCAAGGCATTTGGCCGTGCGTCGATGCTTGCGCGCAGGCTGTCATTTTTTAACAACCCCGCTGTTATCAGAAGCCCAGCGCCTGCCTAGAATCCGCGCGTCCCGCTCAGACCGGGATTGCGCCGGCACCCCTGCCGGCTGTTCGCCACCTTTAGGAACAGGAAAATCATCATGCAGAAACCATTGTTGGCCGCGCTGCTGGGCGTGGCCTTGGTCGTGCCATGTGCAGCACACGCCGAAGGGAGTTATGTCGGCCTCAATGTGGGCGAGTCCAAGTACCAGGACATGCCCTTGCTGGGCGGCGACAAATCCAAGACCGTGGTCGGTCTTACCTATGGCGTGAACATCAACCCGAATTTCGATATCGAGCTCGGCTACCTGCATCACGGCAGCGCCAGCCAGACCGACACCGCGACGGCCACGTCGCTGAAGCTGGTCACGCAATCGCTGTATCTGGCGGCCGTCGGCAAGCTGCCGGTCACCGATGGCTTCAACGTGTATGCCAAGGGTGGCTTGTCGGTCAATCACAACAAGGCCACCGCGTCTACCGGGCTGGGCTCGGCGGATGACACCAACACCAAGGCCGGCATCATTGTGGGCGTCGGCGCCAGCTATCAGTTCACCAAGGAGTGGTCGGGCATCATCGAGTACGCGTACTTCGACAAGCCCTCCGACGGTGACTTCAAGCTCAGCAACTGGAGTGTCGGCGCCCGCTATCACTTCTGACGATGTCTGCAGCGAGCAAGGGGCTGCGTTCGCGCAGCCTTTTTTGCTTGGTCCGCCTCAATGCAGCCACGGTTTCAGCACCACCTTCACGCAGCCATCCAGCTTGTCGCGGAACATCCGATAGGCGTGCGGCGCATCGTCCAGCGGCAGCCGATGCGTGACCAGACGCTCGGGATGAAAATCGCCGCGTCGTACGCGTTCCAGCAAGGGTTGCAGATAGCGCTGCACATGGGTCTGTCCGGTTTTGAGCGTCAATGCGCGGTTCATCACCGAGCCCATCGGCAGCTTGTCGATGAAGCCGCCATAGACGCCGGGTATCGAGACCGTGCCGCCATTGCGGCAACTGCGCAGTAGCTCGCGCAAGACCATGGGCCGGTCGGACTCCAGCCGCATGATCTGCTTGATTCGGTCGTAGGTCGCCAGCGTGCCGGTACCATGGGCTTCCATGCCGACGGCATCGATGCAGGCATCCGGGCCACGGCCGCCGGTCATCTCGCGCAGCGCATCGCCGACATCGACCTCTTCGTAATTTAGCGTCTCCGCGCGCGACCACTCGCGCGCCATGGCCAGCCGCTCGGGAAAGCGGTCGATCGCAATCACGCGCCCGGCGCCCAGCAGCCACGCGCTCTGTATCGCGAATTGACCGACCGGCCCGCAGCCCCAGACGGCAACGACGTCGCCACCCTGGAGGCTGCAATTCTCGGCCGCCATGTATCCGGTGGGCAGCACATCGGACAGGAACAGCACCTGCTCGTCCGCCAAGCCGTCGTCGATGCGCAAGGGTCCGGCATCGGCATACGGCACGCGTGCGTATTGCGCTTGCCCTCCGGCATAGCCGCCGGTCAGGTGCGAGTAACCAAACACGCCGGCCGGCGAATGTCCCCACATCTTTTCGGCCATCCATGCATTCGGGTTCGAGTTCTCGCACAGTGAATGTTCGCGCCGCTGGCAGAAGAAGCAATTGCCGCAGGCAATCGTGAATGGCACCACCACCCGGTCGCCAACGCGCAAATTTTTGACCGCGCTGCCGACGTCGACCACCTCGCCCATGAACTCGTGGCCGAGGATATCGCCCGCCTCCATCGTCGGCACATAGCCGCCATACAGGTGCAGGTCCGACCCGCAGATCGCGGTTGACGTGATCTTCACGATCGCATCGCGCGGGTTCAGGATGCGTGGATCAGGGACCTGCTCAATGCGCATGTCGCCCTTGCCATGCCAGACGTTGGCTTTCATCCCGCCTTCCCGGGATGCAGCAATCTGCCGACCAGGCTGCGCTGGCCAGCCGATTGGCCGACAGTGGTCGGTATCTCGCCGGTCTCGATCAGCTGCTTGAAGCGTCGCAGGTCGTCGTCGATTTGCTGCGCCGGCACTTCGCCCAACAGACTGGCGATGCGGCCACCCGGCTTGCCCGGCGGTGCGCGGTAGCTGAGATCGACTTCAACGGTGGTGGCGCGCCCACCGCTGGCTGGCATGAAGCGCACCACGCCCGCATGATCGACCTCGGCGCCGGGCAGCGTGCGCCAGCCCAGCTGCTGCGACGGTACGTCGCTGGCCAGTTCCGCGGTCCATTCCACGGGGCGTCCGGGTGGAGAGCGCAACGTCCAGTGCGAGCGGGTCGCATCCAGCGTATGCACTTCTTCGACATGGTGCATGAAGCGCGGGAAATTCTCGACGTTACGCCAGAAGCGGTAGCACGTTTCCGGACTCTGGTTGATCGCGATCGATTTCTTGATGCGGAGAGCGCCCGTTGCATCAAGCTCGTCGCGTTGTGGTCCGTAGCGCAGCCTCAGCTGCTTCAACCGGCCTTGCTCATAAGCGGCCAGCATGTCGAGCACCATCACGCCTGCCAGTGCCGCTGACGCGAACATCAGGCGCTGGCGCGAATTCACGTGGCGTGCTTCAGCATCGACGGCATTGCGCCGGCCTGACAGGCCAAGCAGGGCCAGGTCCATCGCATCGCCGGCCACGCGCATCCACAACCAGCCGGGCCGCTGCGGCCTCAGCAAGATGCCGGCGCCGCTGGCCAGTTCGCGCAGACCCATCGCGCGCATGGCGCGCAGCGTGCGCTGGTTCGTGAAGAGCCCGGCCGATCGCGCCACCGGACCCGGCATCAGCAGGCTGGCTGCACCGGCCGCGAGGCTGAACCAGCCCAGCGAGCCGCCCAGCCGGGCCGCTGCCGTTGGCTGTACCGATACATGGCCTGCCATGGGCATGGCTTGCTCCGGTGATGGATGTGGGAATTAGGCCGGGCGCTGGCGATGCAAGTTCCGGCCGGGCTGGCGGCGCGGCCTCAGCCGGCGACGCAGATCAAGCATGGGTCAGGCGAATGTGGCAGGAAAGCCCGGCGTTGCATGCCGCGAGCCATCCTTGCCGATGCAAAAGACGTCCACACCCGGGGTGCGCGCGGCAAGGTCCAGCGAGGCTTGCAGGCCGAGCACCATCATGGCCGTCGACAGGCCATCGGCCTGCAGGCCGGTCGGCGCCAGCACGCTGACGCTGGCCAGCTCGCGCGGCGAGTCGCCGGTGGCCGGGTCGACGATATGGTGCTTCGAAAAATCTTCGCTGAAACGGGTCTCGTAATCACCGGAGGTCGCCAGGCAACGTCCGTCCGCGGGCATCACGCGCGCATATGCCTGCTCGTCACGCGGGTCGCGCACGGCCAGTGTCCACGGCTGGCCGTCGTCACGCCGGCCCAGCGTTGAGAATTCGCCGGTATCAAGCAAGGCATCCGTGATGCCGTGCTGCCTGAGCGCGGCGAGCGCGACGTCGGCGCCGTAGCCTTGAGCGAGTCCGTTGAGCGTGACGGCCATGCCGGGCGCACCGAAGGCAATCCGCGTGGCGCTGACGTCGAGCTTGCGCCAGCCAATGCGGGCCATTTCTGCATGCCTGTCGCGGCCCGAGGCTGCCGCATTCCACAAGGGCTGCACGGTCACATCGAAGGCGCCGTTGGTCTGGCGGGACAATGCCTGCGCATGCAGCAGCACGGCCAGCACGCGCGCGTCGGGGGAGGCAAGCTGGCCGTTGCGGTTCAGGCGGCTGATCTCGCTGTCTGCCCGATACAGGCTCATCAACCGGTCGATGTCACGCACCGCCGCGAGCGCGGCCTGCATGGCCTGGCGCGCAGCGGCTTCGTCCGTGTGCAGCACTTTCAATGACACCGTCGTGCCGAAGGCGAGGTCGGCGGCAGTGAATTCGCGCAAGCTCCGCCGTTCATGGGCAGGAGGCAGCCATAGCGATGCGGCGCCGACGCCGGCAGCGCCGGCGAAGGCGGTGCCCAGCGCAGCCTTCAGAATCGTGCGTCGCCGGGTTCCGTGATACCGGCGCGAATCCGTCGGCTGTTTCATGCGACCTCCTTGTCGGCCGGCACGGCACGCACCGGTATCGTCACGCCACGCTTCGCTTGCAGGATGCGCGGCGCGCACTGCGTGTCGCTGTGATAAATGACGACGCAATCCATGCACTGGAAGCAGTCGTCATAAGCGATGGCGCCACTCGGGCGGATGGCCTGGTAATCGCAGCGATGGCGGCAGGTCTGGCAGGGCGTGCCGCATTCGGCGCGGCGCGGCAGCCATTGGAAGAGGCGCAGCTTGCCCAGCACCGCGAGGCCGGCGCCGAACGGGCACAGGTAGCGGCAGAAGAACTTGTAGACCACCGCGCTGGCGACCAGCAGGCCACCGGCGTAGACGACGAAGGGCCACGAGCGCACGAAGTACAGCGTGATCGCCGTCTTGAACGGCTCGATCTCGACCAGCTTGTCCGCCAGCTGCGGCGCGAACAGCGCCGACACCAGCACGCCGGCCAGCAGCACGTACTTGATCCACTTCAGTTTCGCGTCGACGGCGGTGCGCAGGCGTACCTGCGGCACGCGCAGCACCCGCGCAATGCGCGATACGAGCTCCTGAAGCGCGCCGAACGGGCACAGCCAGCCGCAGAAAGTGGCGCGGCCCCAGATGAAGAAGGTGATCGCGACGAAGGCCCACAGGCAGACCGTCATCGGGTCGTACAGGAAGAAGGCGAGGCTGCGGCCTTCTTTCAGCGATTGCAGCAGGCCGGTCATGTTCACGATGGACAGCTGGCCCTGCGCATACCAGCCGATGAAGCCCGCCGTAAACAGCAGGAAGCCGACGCGAATGACGGTGAAGCGGCGCGCATGCGCGGTCAGCCATTTCTGCTGCGCCAGAAGCAGGGTCAGCAGCAGCAGGGCGCCGCCGAGCACGGCCAGCTCCGGCGCACGCTGCTGCCAGATGCCGATCCAGGTCTTGTCACTGCTGTCCGGCACGTCGTAGAAGCGCTCCGGCAGTCGCAACTCGAAGGGCAGGGCGGCGCGGATGATCTCCGGGTAGACCATGCCTTTTTCACGCTTCACGTTGACGAAGAATTCCAGCGGCTTGGACAGGTCGAGGCCCGATTGGGCGATCACCCGCAGCACCTTCATGTTCTCGGGCAGGAGCGGCGTGCCGTCGGCGAGGTGCAGCTCGAGGTCGAGGTCGCGCATCTCCAGCGGCAGGCCGCCCTGCTTCAGCGTCAGGCGCTCGGGCGCGGTGCCGGGAATGAAATCTTCCGGCGTCAGTGAAAAGCGGCCGCCCCACATCACGAGGATTGCATGGTCGCCTTTCTCGAGGCGGCCCCGCAGCTTTTCCCAGCTCGGGCCATCCAGCAGGTTCTTGCCGATGCTGGGCACAGACACCAGCGTGCTGTAGAGATCGATGAACATCCCGTCAGGGTCGGCGCTGCCATCGGTGTCCAGACCTTCGCCATTGGTGCCGGCGAAGGCTTTCTCGACGTCGCGGTTGGCCAGCGCCAGATGACTGACCAGGTTCTTGCCGAACAACTCCGTCGGCGTGTGCTTCTCGAACAGGTCGGGCTTCAGGCGTGCGATCTGTGCCGGGTCGTGGCCGCCGGCAAAGCCCAGCTTCTTGCGCGCGACCACCAGCGACGCCGAGATCAGCGACTGGTTCAGGATGCGCAGCGAGGCCGTGGCCTTCGAGACGCCGTCAATGCGGACGTTGTTGCCATCCATTTTCGCGCTCTTGCGCGTACCGGCCGCCGTGATGCTGATGTTCTGCGTCAGCGACAGGTCCTTGTATTGCGCGACGAAGTTGTCCAGCGGCGCGCTGCCGTAGCCGCCGACGAACACCGGCTCATGCTGGTCCAGCACCTGCACGTCGAGGAACTTGCCCTTGGGGTCGAGCGCCACCAGCAGGTTCATCGGCACGCCGGCAAAGCCCGGCAACGATACGAAGTCGATCGATTCGAAGACATAGCCGACCAGTTCGGTCGACGTCATCTCCTGCTTCAGGATGGGCCAGACCGGCAGCTCGGCATCCTTGCTGCCGATGATCAGCGGGGAGGGGAATTTGCGGGCCAGCGTCTCTTGCGTCATGACGCCTGCTTGCGCGCCGCCTGCACAGAGGCAGGCGCACAGTAGGAGCAGCGCAGACAGCAGCCGGCGCATTGCGCGTGGCAGGGTCAGGGCTTGATGGAGCGCACGCCGTGTTTCGAGAACAGCGCAGCCATTTCACCGGAGTCGAACATGTCGTTGACGGCTTTTTGCAGCAACTGAGCCAGTTCGGTGCTTTCCTTCTTCACCGCCAGGCCAACCACCCAGCCATTGCGCGGCAGGCGCGAGAAGGGCGCGGCGGTGATTTCGAAGCGCTGGTCGCCGCGGATCACGGATTCGATCTCGGAGCGGCTGGCGACGACGGCGTCGAGCTCGCCCTCCTTCAGCTTTTGCAGCGCCTCGATCGGCGTCAGGTAGATGTTCAC